>Ga0315281_10002685_pt1 | contig 26329 bp, 18 predicted proteins | sample YL17G07_0_MG_FD_204540 | JGI IMG/M metagenome (GOLD analysis project Ga0315281, IMG submission 204540) | Sediment microbial communities from Yellowstone Lake, YNP, Wyoming, USA - YL17G07_0 | ecosystem: Environmental > Aquatic > Freshwater > Lake > Sediment | place: USA: Wyoming | collected... | reverse complement strand
GGGACGAATGATTTTTGCCGTCTACAACCACCCCTCATCCTCACCTTCTCCCTCTGAGGGGAGAAGGGATCTGAAAATATTTATTGACGGTAAAAATCCTTAACTAAACGCCATTGCCCCTACGAAGGGCTTTGGCAGGGGTTATGCAACAGGCTCAAATTGGACTTCCTTAGGTTTTTATCATCGGAGTACCTGGAAGGTACTCCGGCAAATTTAACCGGACAGCTGTGATCATCTTCCGGTATTCGGTCGGTGTGCGGGACGTAAGTTTCTTGAATATGCGTATGAAGGACTCCGCGTTTTGGTATCCCAGCTTGTAGGCGATCTGGTTGACGTTGAAGTCGGATTTTTTCAGGAGTTCTTTGGCTTCCTTCATCTTCAGTTCAAGTCGAAAATCGCTGAAACGCGTGCCAGTGCTCTGCTTGAAAAGCCGGCTGAGATATTTCGGGCTCAGGTAAACTGCGGCCGCCGCGTCTTTCAGGAAGGTTTTTTTATAGCAGTTCCTCCTGGCGTAGCGCATCGTTTTTTCGACAACGCCGCGCGAACCGAAGGCGGCGGCGCCGGGTTTTTCGCGCCGCGGCTCCAGTATCCGCTCGATGATGTCCTTGGTCTTGTCAACGTCAAAAGGTTTTTCGACATAATCGTCGGCACGGCCCTTCAGTGCCCTGACTGCGACGTCTTTGGAACTGAATCCCGTAAGGATGATTATGCCCATTTCGGGTGACAGTATTTTCATCTCCTTCATTACGTCGATGCCGTCGAGGCCGGGCATGACCACGTCGATGATTGCCAGGTCGATCTCGTTTGGTTTACGCAGCAGTTCTATCGCTTCCTCGCCGCTGCCGACATCGATCACGTTGTATTCTTCGAGCGAGCTTTTGAATTCGTCCCTGAACGTTGTGTCGTCGTCAATAAGTAATATTGTTTCTGACATAGCATGCATCCCCCCGGGTGTTGTGCAAGTACGCGCATATGCTTATTGTCGGGAAAAAAGTATGGCAGGAAAATACGCGCCGCCCCCGGCCCCCACAGTAAAATACTACTAATATTAAAGCCAAATGTCAAACGGTTCTTCCGTCGGAAAATCCCCTTGACATTTACATGATGATAGGATATAATTTATTGTCAACGGGGCTATAGTATCGACGGAGGAGACAAACGTATGATCGTGGGGTTGACTGGTTCGTTCTGCGCCGGCAAAGATACGGCCGCGGAATATCTCGTTAAAGACAGGAGCTATGCGCATTACTCTCTTTCCGACGAGCTGCGCGAAGTGATGCGCGCGCGGGGGATAGCGACCTCGCGGGAGAACCTCATCAGGACGGGGACCGAACTGAGGGAAACGGAAGGCAATGCCGCGCTTGTGCAGCGCGCTCTGAAACGCTGTTCACCGGGTGTCAATTGTATCATTACGTCGATCCGTCATCCCGCTGAGGTCAACGAACTGCGCAAACGGAACGACTTTATTCTTATTAACATAGGTGCTCCCGCGCGCGTGCGCTTTGCGCGCATGCAGCGCAGGGCAAGGCCGGGAGATCCCGAAACCTTTGAGAAATTTATCGAGTTCGAGAAAAAGGAATCGCAGACCTCGGGATCCGGACAGCAGTTGAAGGAATGCGAGAAACTGGCCGATGTCACTATTATGAACGACGGAACCGGCGAAGAACTGAATCGCAGTATCGATGCGGTTGTTGCGGATTTTACGCGCCGCTGCGCCGGGCTTTAGGCTGAGGATGTGTGCCGGCCAGTGGACCACATTGCGGGAATGGCAATGTGGTTTTAACATTTATATAATGGACAGATATGATATTATCGTCATCGGCGGTGGGCCTGCGGGTATTTTTGCCGCCGGATATGCCGCGCAACAGGGCGCACGGGTGCTGCTTGCGGAAAAGACGGCGCTGCTGGGAAAAAAATTGCTGATAACCGGCAAGGGGCGCTGTAACCTTACCAATGCCCGGGGACGCGACGCCTTTATCGCGAGCTATGGAAAAAACGGCCCGTTCCTCTACCGCGCCTTTAATGAGTACTTTACGGAAGACCTTATAGATTTTTTCCTTCAGCGCGGTGTTGCCACGAAAGTCGAGCGGGGAGACCGTGTATTTCCGGAAAGCGATGAATCTGAAAGCATCGTTGCCGTCCTGCGGCATTTTCTTGACGAAGAGAAGGTCGCGGTGCGGTTCAACTCTCGTGTTAACCGCATTATTGTGACTCCGGAAGGGGCGGTGAGCGGCGTCCGCCTTGACAACGGGACTGTCTTCAACGCGCCGTGCGTAATTCTGGCCACGGGCGGGGTGTCGTACCCGCGCACGGGATCTACGGGCGACGGGTACCGGTTGGCGCAGGAGCTCGGCCATACGGTAATCGAGCCGCGCGCGGGGCTGGTCCCGCTTGAAACCGCGGAAGATTTCGTCAAAGAAATTCAGGGGCTCGGCCTTAAAAACGTGAAGGTGCGCCTCTTGTCGGGCGGGAAAAAGATCGCTGAAGAATTCGGTGAAATGCTTTTTACGCATTTCGGCGTGTCGGGCCCGGTTGTCCTGACGCTTAGCGGTGAGGCGGTGGACCGCCTTGCCCGGGACGAGACGGTCGAGCTTTCCGTAAATTTCAAGCCCGCGCTGGACTCTCAGACGCTGACCCTGCGCTTGCTGCGCGAATTCGAATCAGCCGGACTGAAGACGATCACCAACATTATCAAAACGCTTTTACCGCTGAGCCTTGTGCCGGTGTTCGTGCGGCTCTGCGGGGTAGCTCCGGCTAAGAAGGCAAACCAGATCACCCGCGTTGAACGCGAAAGGATACAGGCTCTCCTTACGGATTTCCGGCTGCGCGTGACGAAATCCCGTCCGGTCGATGAAGCCATCGTCACGCGGGGTGGCATATCGCTGAAAGAGATCGACCCCCAAACCATGGGATCAAAGAAGTTGCCGGGTTTGTATTTCTGCGGCGAGGTTATCGACATCGACGGCACGACGGGAGGGTATAATCTGCAGGCGGCGTTTTCAACGGGGTATCTAGCCGGAAAAACAGCAGGAGAAAAGTTTCGTGAGCATTTATGAATTCGTCATGTTGCTGTGTTTCGGCGCCGCCTGGCCGTTTTCCATAACAGGCGATTTTTGTACACAGCGAATTGACGCTCTGCCGCCAAAGATAGTAGAATGAAAGAGAAGTATGGTACATAAGAGTGCGGGGGGATGATGATGGGGGACAACCGTTTGCCGTTGGGTTAAACCATGCAGGGGCGTAAACCGCGTGGTTTTTTTCTTTTTTGGCCTTGCCAACGGTTGTATTCGCGCTTTAGCCCGACGTGCCCGCCAAACGGCCCATCAGATACTTTGTGTATATTGGAAGAGTTTATCTTATCGGAACAATTGCGGTTGTTTGCGCATGCTGTGCGGCGATACCTGCGGCCGCCGCGCCGCCTGTTCTTATCGGGCAGTTGAAGATCGTCGGTGCGCAAGAGGTCGGCAGGAGCGAAATACGCAAAGTTATCAGCACGAACGCCCCGTCATTTTTTTCTTTTCTGCCGCTTGTCAAACTCCCCGTGTTCGACAAGGCCGTCATCGACGACGATATGGGCCGAATCGTCAATCTCTATCAGAGTTACGGTTATTATCATGGCCTGGCACGCTATACACTTGAAACCGGCGCCGGGAAAAAGTCCGCCCGCGTCGTTATAATCGTGACTGAAGGCAGGCCGACGCGCATTAATAGCGTGCGAGTCGATATTGTTTCCGGTGAGGAGGCCGCGATCCGTCCGGCGCTTGGCGGTGCAGTCCTGCTGCGGCAGGGAGAGATCTTTCGAATTGAACTGTATGACCGGACGAGAGAGCGTATGGAGAACTTCTTTGCGAACAACGGCTACGCGGCCGCGCGCGTCACCGGACGGGTTGCGGTGGACAAGCAGAAGTATCTGGCGGATGTCACTTTCACCGTCACGACCGGCCCCCTCCAATTTTTCGGGCCCGTAGTTGTCGAGGGTAACTCATCCGTGCGCAAGGAAGATATCCTGCGTGAGCTTGCTTTCAAAGAGAATGTAAAGTTCTCACGAAACAGCCTGATGGCCTCTCAACGGAACATCTACCGGCTGGGCCTTTTTAATTCCGTCGTCCTGTCGCCCAAGACTGAAGGCGGGAGAGACGTCCCGGTGAACATCAGAGTCGATGAAAAAGAACGGCGTTCGTTCACTCTCGGCCTCGGATACGGCAGCGAAGACAAGATCAGAACACAGGCCACATGGATCAGGCGTTACCTCTGGGATAAGCCTCGGACACTGGCCGCGGCCGTCCGCTATTCGGCCATAATGTTTAGCGGAGCGCTGGACATTACTCAGTTGTATTTTATTGACAGGTTCTCGAGCCTCGGCATCCATGGGGGGTACGAGCGTGAATATTTCGTCAGCTACAGTAACGAGCGCATCTCATCGCAGGCGCGCGTTGGCCGCACTTTCGGCAACAATGTGGAAGGTTTTATTTCCTACCAGCTGGAGGTCAACCGTCCGGTTAGCGTCAGCCGGGCCACGCTGCTGGAGCTTACTGAAACGCGGCCGGGCGATTACTATTTCATATCCGGCATGCTGTTCGGGCTGCGCCGCGATACGGTCAAAGATAACCTTAACCCCGCGTCGGGTTCCACGGTTTCAATATATTTTGAGCCGTCCACCTTCCTGCTTGGTTCAAAACTTGATTACGTCCGGGCCATCGGCGAAGGCAGAGTGTATTATCCCCTGGCAGGCGAAAACGTGCTGGCCACCCGCCTCAAGGTGGGGTTCATCGAGCCGTCGCGTTTTACGCGCGACATCCCCATTTTTAAGCGTTTCTTTTCCGGGGGCAGCAACAGCGTGAGGGGTTACGCCTTCCAGTCCCTGGGGCCGCTTGATGCCGCAGGAATCCCCATTGGCGGCGATTATCTGGTTGAGGCGAACCTTGAGGTGCGCTACCCGGTTTATCGCGAGTTCAGGGGCGTCATTTTTGTTGACGGCGGGAATGTTTACCGCGACCGTCCCGCGTACAGCCTGGCCCAACTTAAATACTCGGCCGGTCTCGGCGCCCGTTATATAACCGTTGTCGGGCCGATCCGGTTTGATGTCGCGTTTCCGCTCGAACCTTTCCCCGAGCTTGATTTCAACCGGTACGTGTTATATGTAAGCCTGGGCAACACCTTCTAACAGGCAATTGCTCCAGCCCGGCTTGATGTGTCGAGGTTTAAGGACTGATGTTACGCACAGGTTGTTGTAATAATTGATCTATTACTAGTCAACATCGCGGGGGCTGTGCCCCCTGCACCCCATCCAACTTTTCTTTGTTCGGCGCAAAGAAAAGTAGCAAAAGAAACGGCGCCCCCGCAGGCCATTTCGGGAACTTTTTTTCGCGGCCTTGGAACTTGCCCGTCGGCCCCTTACGGGGCCAGGATGGGCTTCGGACAGCCAAGTCCGACGGCTCCGAAAAAGAGTTCCCTCATAGACGGCCTGAGGGGGACCCCCAACGTCAAAGATGTTGACGTCAACGACGTTGAAGTCAAAGTCTTTGCTCCACTCGAAGAGTGGAGCGGTGTTTGCCACCCCTTTGAGCCGACTACGACTGAGCGGATTTTCGGGGTAGTCGGCTGCGCCTGTCCGAAGCCCATCCTGGGCACGGAGTGCCCGACGGGCAAGTTTAGCAGCCGCCGAAAAACCGCGATGGAGTGGCTCGCCAGGGGCGCATTTCTTTCTCAATGTTTCTTTGGGCGTGCAAAGAAACAGTGGCCTGGGGGCGGGCGACTTCCTAAAGTATATATATGGAGTCCCCTTTTGAGGGATGCTGGCAAAGCCCCGGCGGTGTTAGTTTTATAGCAATGTTAGACACAGTTTGTTTGTCGTACAAACAGGGGCTTTTGCGTAACATCAGTTATGAAAATCATAAAGCTTGCATGTAAAATCATCGGCATTGCGGCAGGAGGGGCCGTTGCCTTCCTCATGCTTGCGTTGCTGTTATTGCAGACGGGATTTATCAAGGAACATTTGAAAACGATCGTGATAGATCTGGTGCGGCAGAATACCCTGGGGAGCCTGCGGCTCGGCCGCATCCGCGGCAACCTGATCACCGGTATTACGCTGGAGAACGTCGGGTTCGACGTTGAACGCCGGGAATTGTTTTACGCTGAGCGTATACGGGTGGATTATTTTCTACCGGCGCTCCTGGTAAACACCGTTTCGGCAAGCCAGGTAACCATCGAGGGTATGCGGGGGGTGTTGCGCAAAGACGCGCAGGGAAAATGGAACGTCGATAAGATCGTTGCGCCTACGGTACCGCAGCAATCGACAAAATCCGGCGCCGCCGCGCCCTGGACGGTGATTGTGCGGCGGGTGCGGATCGAACGCGGGATTGTTGAGGCGATTGACGAATCGAACGGCGAACGGCAACGGGTCGAGGATCTTTCGCTGCTGGCACGGTTTGGCCTGGCCAACCGGCGCGGACGGGACGTTGTGACCGTTTCCCTGAGCGACTTTCACCTGCGCGGTTTGCGTCCGGCCATCACGATCATGAAGGTACAGGGCGACGTAACGATCGATGGCGCAAACATCGCCCTCAATAATATCACGATTGCGACGCCGAACAGCAGCGGACGGATAAACGGCACAATGATGGTTGCCGAACGTGCCGCGTTTGATGTGGAAGCCGAGTTTCCGCGGGTCGCCTTTGACGACATACGGGCATTTCTTCCGGGAATCGCATTGCAGGGTACGTTTTCCAGCCGCGTCTCTCTCAAGGGGCCGGTTACGGCGCTCAACGTTGTCCAGCGGCTTAAATACCGGGGCCTCATCGTGCGGAACGAAGCGCGGGTAAATCTGCCGGAAGCCGTCCTGTCACTGAAAAGCGCGGTCAGGAACCTGAAGCCAAATGAGCTGTTGCCGCGCTGCGGCGCCGGCATCAGAGGGGGGCAATGTCCGACGGGTACGCTAAGTTGCGACCTTTCCGCCGACATACGGGGGCGCAGTATCGATACTTTGCGGGCTGACGTGCGACTGGACGTGCTGCCGTCGAAGCTAAACCGTACCGAGATCAGCAATGCGCTACTGATCGTATCATTTGACGGCAAGCGTCCGGCGATCAGTTCGGGCACAGCGGTAACTTCCGCCGGAACGCTGATATTTGCCGGACGCGGTTCAGTCCTCGGATTTTTGAAGCCCCGTGAAGATATTGATTTCAGCATGGCGGCTACCCTGCGCGGCATCGACCTTGCGGCGCTTACCGGTCGCCAAGCGCTCAAAAGCGACCTTAACCTGTCGCTGTCGGCCATAGTCTCAAAACCGGCGGGAGTACGACTGCAAGACGGACTCACGGCAGGTGTCACGGTGGCCGCGACCGCCTCGTCTCTTTATGGCATTGCGATATCTTCGACGGTGGTACGTGCTGGTTACCGCGACCATGCCGTAACTATCGCCGAGTGTTCCGTTACCAGCGGCCCGGCTGCCGTCTACGTCAACGGCAGCATCGATCTTAAAGGCCCCATCGCACTGCAATTCGCCGTAAACGTCGAAGATCTCAGCCGTGTTGGTAACTTCGTTCCGGGCTTCGCGGGGCAGGGGAAACTGCGCGCGAGCGGTATGGCCGGAGGGTCCGTGCGGCATCCCGTGCTGACGGCGGTTGTTCGCGGAGATACGCTCAGCTATGCGACGGTCACGGCGGGTTCGTTTGCAGCGAGCATTGATGCGCGCAATATCGGGATGTTGCCATCGGGAAACGTGGACATCAGCGCGCAGGAACTTACGCTGGGCGGCCTCTCGATGCGGCAGGTAAAAGTATCAGCGCAGGGATGCGGGGGCAAGTTTGCGTTTACGGCAGATATTGACCGGGATTCGGTGCGCCGCTATAGCGTTGCCGGAGATATTGAAGCGCGCAATGCCGGCGGGGCGGGGGTTCGTCTGGATACTTTCCGGGTAACTGCCGATACTGTAACCTGGGCCAATGTTCTGCCGCTTACAGCGGAAATCACGAAAGAAGGGATTATGGTCAGGCGGTTTGAGCTGGCGAACGGGGAACAAAGGATCCGGTGCTTCGGACGGCTAGCGGCACAAGGGAGCAGCGGCCCGCTTGACTTTGATGTGGACATAACCTCGGCGGAGGTCAGCGACTTGAGCCGCATCGCGGGTTTCAGTGTTGGCATCAGCGGACGCTTGAGCGCAAGCGCGGGTATCCGCGGAGATATGCTGATCCCGTCGGTGACGGGGCAGTTTGTCCTCGCCGACGGGGAAATGGGCGCGTTTTCTTACGACAGGCTGGCGCTTAACTTCAATTACCGGCAGAAGAGACTGTGGCTGGACCTTGCGCTAGACCGCGGGCGGCAACGCCTGCTTGCCGCAAGCGGAGTGATCCCTGTGGACCTGTCGGCTGGCGCGGTCGGAAAACGTTTCTCGACTACGGGCCTCGATATCAGGGTGCAAAGCCGGCGACTGAACCCGGAGTTCATGACAGCATTTTTCCGCGATATCGAAAAAGCGAACGGGGAAATCACGCTGGACGCGCGGCTAAGCGGCGCGCCGGCCCGCCCGGATATCAACGGAATGCTTTTCATCGACAATGCCATGGTGCGCCTGGCCTCTACCGGCACGGAGTACGACGAGATCAACAGCCGCATCCTGATCGGCAGCAACACGCTGACAATCGAACGGCTGACGCTGAAATCCGGTGACGGCAGCGCGAACCTGCGCGGCAAAATCCTGTTCAGGGACATGGTTCCATACGACGGGAATCTGGAGTTCGGCTGCCGCAAATTCAAGGTGATGGATACGAGCCAGTTTTCCGGGACGATCGATGCGGGCCTGAGGTTCGCCGGCCCCCGGGAGCGGGGCATGCTGACGGGAGACGTTACGCTGCTCGAATCGACTATCAACATACCGTCGCAAACCAGGAAACAAGTCCCTGAGATCGAGATCGTGGAATCAAGCGCAACGGCCAGGGCAAAGATACCGGACACACAACACAATCCGCCGCCGCTTCTGGACAACCTCTTGATCGACGTCGGCCTTAACTTGCCCGGCAATACCTGGGTTAAAGGCCAGGGGGCCAATGCCGAATTACGGGGGAAAGCGCGATACCGCAAGGACCGGGGAAAGCCGGCATTTCTCATCGGAAAAATAGAAACGGTCCGCGGCACCTACGAGCTTCGCGGCAGACTTCTGAATATCGATCGAGGTATTGTCGCCTTTACGGGCGAGGAGCGCATGAACGCCAATCTTGACGCCCAGGCATCGGGGCGCATAGCGGACGTGCAGATAATGGTGTTTATCGGCGGCACGCTGGATAAACCGACGATCTTGCTCAAGAGCGAACCGCCGATGGATGAGAGCGAGATGCTTTCCTATCTTATTTTCGGCAAACCGGGCGACCGGCTGAACGAAGAGGAAGGCCGTCTGGCCCGATCGACGGCAATACAGGTGTTGGGCGGTGTCGCCGCCAAAGGCCTGAAAGAAGTTTTGGGCAAGCAGTTTGCACCCGACGTCATCAATATCGCGTCCAGCGGCGAAGAAAGCAGTTTCGCCGTGGGCAAGTATCTCACGGAAAAGCTTTTTGTGCGCTACGAGTGGCGGCTCGGCGTCGAAGATGTGACGCAGACCATCGCCGATTATCAGCTCGACCGTCATTTCAGTCTCCATAGCCAGGTGGGCACGGAGCGGAACTCGGGCGTCGACCTCCTCTGGGGTTTCAACTATTAATCCCCCGTTTGACAGAGTTTCGGCGATGATGTACAATTAAGTTATGGGGTGATGGGGGGACGACATGGTGCAAAAACAGGGGTTTTCGGGAGCCGCGTAATGCCGAACCGGGCATGAGCGGTTTTTTTTGTCCCTAGTACCTAGTACTCTGTCAAGTAAAATTTCAATAGTGCAATGTACCCGCAAGAGCGGGTACTCCAATTGATAACAATCTAAGGAAGTCGTACCCGCAAGAGCGGGTACTCCAATTGATAACAATCTAAGGAAGTCGTACCCGCAAGAGCGGGTACTCCAATTGATAACAATCTAAGGAAGTCGTAGGGCGCGTTCCCCGAACGCGCCGCTTTATGCCGTCAAACGGACGGACTGTTCGGGGAACAGCCCCTACAAAAAACTAACAAAAATTAACTTGACAGAGTACTAGTAAAAGAGGATCAGAGGAGAATATTATGATTGATAACGATATATATTCCGAAAGGCATTCGGTTCCGGCAGAACTGCCCATTCTCCCCTTGAGGGGCATCGTGGTGTTCCCGTCGATGGTACTGCCGATTACCGTCGGACGCGAAAAAAGCTTCAAGCTGATTGACGATGCATCGACGGGAAACCGTATTATCGGCGTGGTAGCCCAGCGGGATTCACAGAATAACGATCCGTCATCAGAAGACCTTTACAAAGTCGGCACGGCCGTCACTATCCTCAAAACGTTCCGCTTGCCGGATAACACGGTTCAGTTGCTCATTCACGGATTTTCGCGGATTATTGTCCAGGAATATACACAGGAAAAGCCCTATTTCAAGGCGAAAGTCAAGGCCGTTGAAGTCAGCGAAGATGATGAACGCTTGTCCGAAGTACAGGCGTTGACGCGCAACATACTTGACATCCTGGAGAAAATATCGGGCCTGTCCGTACACATGGGCAGCGAACTCTACTCGATGGCGTTGAACATCAAGAGCCCGAGCCGCATCGCGGACATGGTTATTTCGGCCCTGAACCTGACGCTTGAACAGGAACAGGAATTTATCGAGACTTTAGATATCGAGACGCGCCTGCAAAAACTGAACGTCCTTTTGAACAAGGAGCTGCAGTTGTCCGAGTTGAGTTCGAAGATTCAGACGGACGTAAAAGAAAAGATCGACAAGACGCAGCGCGAGTTCATCCTGCGCGAACAGCTGAAGGCCATCAAAAAGGAACTGGGCGAGGAAGAGGAGGCTAACGAGGAGATCAAGATCCTGCGCGACAGGGTAATCAAGGCCAGGATGCCGCCGGAGGTGCAGAAGGAAGCCGACCGGGAGATCGAGCGCATGTCGAAAATACCGACGGTATCGCCCGAATACACCGTGTCGCGCACTTATCTGGAATGGCTTGTTTCGCTGCCCTGGGCGGTGGGCACGCAAGACAACCTGGACATCGATACGGCGAAAAAAGTCCTGGATGAAGACCACTACGACCTGGAAAAAATCAAGGAGCGTATCCTCGAATTTCTCGCCGTTCGCACGCTGAAAAAAGAGACCAAAGGCCCCATCCTCTGTTTCGTCGGGCCGCCGGGCGTCGGGAAAACATCGCTCGGGAAATCCATCGCCCGTGCCATGGGGCGGCGGTTCATCCGCATTTCTCTCGGCGGTATCCGCGACGAGGCCGACATCCGCGGCCACCGGCGCACCTATATCGGCGCGATGCCCGGACGCATAGTACAGGGTCTCCGGCGCGCGGGTTCCAATAACCCGGTTTTTATGATGGATGAGGTGGACAAGATCGGTTTCGATTTTCGGGGCGACCCGGCATCGGCCCTGCTGGAAGTCCTCGATTCGGAGCAGAACAACGCCTTCGTTGACCATTATCTCGATGTGGCGTTCGACCTCTCCAAAGTCATGTTCATTACCACGGCGAACGTCGCGCATACGATCCCCGCCCCGCTGCTTGACCGCATGGAAGTGCTGCAACTGTCCGGCTACACTGAAGAAGAGAAATTGAAGATCGCCCAGCGATACCTGGTGCCGCGCCAGATCGATGCCAACGGTATTCCCGCATATAAGGTGACGTTCAAGGACGAAGCCATCATGCGCATCATCCGCGACTACACGCGCGAGGCGGGCTTGCGGAACCTGGAACGGGAGATCGGCACTGTCTGCCGGAAACTTGCCACGGATTATGCCCGCGGCAAGCAGGACCCCGTAATCATTACGGCGGACAACGCACCGGATTTGCTGGGACCCATGCGGTTCTTCGCCGAAGTGGCCGAGCGTATCAATAAGCCGGGTGTTGCCATAGGGCTTGCCTGGACGCAGACCGGCGGCGACATCATTTTTGTCGAAGCGGCGAAGATGCGCGGCAAAAAAAATCTGATACTGACGGGCCAGTTGGGCGACGTAATGAAAGAATCGGCCCAGGCGGCGCTCAGTTACATCCGGTCACAGGCCGTCAACCTGAGGCTGCCGGAAGATTTTTTTGAAAATTACGACATCCATATCCATGTTCCGGCCGGGGCCATTCCGAAAGACGGCCCGTCGGCGGGCGTAACCATGGCCGTGGCGGTGGCCTCGCTTTTTATGAACCGCACCGTTAATCCATACCTGGCAATGACTGGCGAAGTAACGCTGCGCGGGAACATCCTGCCGGTAGGCGGCATCAAGGAAAAAGTGCTGGCGGCAAAACGGGCAGGCATCAAAACTGTGCTGTTGCCGGGTAAAAACCAGAAAGACCTGGAGGATATCCCCAAAGCGTTGCGGGATGAACTAAAGATCATCTTTATCAATAGCGTCGAGGAAGCAATCCAAAGCGCAATAGAAGCGCCTGAGCGCGAGCCGGTATTTGCCGGAGGCTTTTGACCCATGGCGGCGTTGCTCATCGCTTACATACCCGACTGCAAAATCCGGGGTTGAATTTATAGCGGCAAAAGTGGTACAATCACAAGCGATATCCGAATAAACACGAGGAGATAGATTATGGACATGTTCAAAATGATGAAAGAAGCGGCCGCCATGAGAAGCCGCCTGAGCGAGATGGAAAAAACGCTGAAAACGACGATGATTGACGTCGAAGATCGCGGCGTCAAAGTAACCATGAACGCCAAAACCGAATTGGTGGGACTGAAGCTTGCTCCCGAGGTGCTGCAGCGGGACCGGGAAAAGATCGAGAAAGATATTCTTTCCGCAATTCAACAGGCAACCAAAAAATCTCAGGAGATCATGGCCGACCACGCCAAGAAAATGACGGGCGGCTTGAACATACCGGGGCTTTCCTAAATCGCTTCAAACGCCGATTTGGGCGCGCCGCAGACCGGGCATGCCCACGTGTCGGGAATCTGTTCGAAGGGTGTGCCGGCTTTGATGCCGGTGTCGGGATTGCCTTTCTCCGGGTCGTAGATATAGCCGCAGACCGTGCATTTATATTTCTTCATGTTCCTTATATCCTCAGGTTTTTGCTGCTGGTCGGGATTGATATACGTCGGAGCCGATTTCGGCGCCGTTCCGCGTTTGACGGTATGATAGTAGGCGTAGGTCATGGGTTCCGCCGCATCGTCGAGGATCTCAGCCCCCGCTACTTCACCGGCAAAAATGACGTGCGATCCGGCATCCAGCGTGCCGGTGACCCTGGCTTCAAGGTAAGCCGCGCAGTTTTCTACTATGATGGGCGCGCCCGTCGTTCCCGTGATAGAGCGGATATTTGAGAACTTGTTGTACTCCCTGCCGCTGCGGAACCCGAACCTGCCGATGAACTCGAGGTTCGTATCCTGCGCCAGGACCGAGACCGAAAAGACGTTGCTCGCCTTTATGAATTCATAGGTCAGGTTTTCCTTGTTGATGCATACGGCGATCCTTGCCGGTTCGGCGGTCAGCTGGAAGACGGTGTTGGCTATCTGCCCGTTCAATCTGTTGCCCATACGCGAACTGACGATATACATGCCGTAGCTGAGTTTCCATAACGTCTTCGGGTTCATGATACCTCCTCCTGCCATCTCTGACGATACTTTTTACTTCACCCTCACCTGCCCTTCGGGCTTCCTCTCCCCTCGAGGGAGAGGATTGAGGTGAGGGGCTAATTTTGTGAAGCCCTATTGCTTACTTGAATATTTCACCGGTCTCTCTGCACCAGAGCAAAAGGTCCAGGCCGCTCGCCGGTATCTTGATGCTCCGGGCGAAATCTTTCATCTGTTGTTCGATGGCAAGATATTTTCTGCGTGTCAGCGTGTCGGGCACTTCATCGATCACGCCGAAGCGCTTCAAGTTTCGGAGAATATGCCGGTCGAGTATGGCGCTTTGTTTATAGAAGCCGATGTTCCGCAGGAAGTGGCTTGCCTCCTTGTATCCGATTCCGAGGACGTTGTCTGCAAGCCAGTCCCGCGTGTCACAAACATTCCCGTGCGCCTCAATGGCAGACCGGATGTTCAGCACGCCGTTGCTCGTAAACTGACGGCGCGCCATTACCAGGCGTGCGGCTTTCGTATGGTGAAAGCGGACGCCTTGCAGGTGTGCGCTAATGCGGCCTGCGTTTCCCGCCAGCAGCAGGTTATGGGTAAACAGATAGTTGACGGCAGACCAGCAGTTCCGCGCTTTTGACTGCGGAGTGAACAGGCAAAAGGCAAGTTCAGCAAAAATATTTTCTTCGCTGCCATCGAGCCACACCTGCCTGAACTCATCCAGGCGGAGCCGTATTTTATCCCGCAATAAACGCCAGGTCTTCCGGAGGCAGTCGATCGTAGCGTCCCGTGGAATGCATGTTCCGCATGCGATGCCGTAACTGTGCTGCAACGTTCGTTTGTCCATAATGGGTATTGTACAATAATATGTAATTCAAGGTCAAAGCGTAATTCGCGGTTTAACCCGGATTGCGTCGAAAAATCATAATATTTTCCTTGACAGCAGGTGCAATTTAAAGTAAAATAAAGGAAAAATTAAGAGCAGGTACGCGGAGGTTCTTCAATGACTAACAAGATCGGTCTGATTCTGTGCGTTTCCCTTGTGTTCTGGGGATGTGCGAAAAAACAGGTGTTAAGGCCCTCGCCTCAGGTTGTTACGCCTCCTTCAGTCTCGGAACAGGAAGCAAAAGCCGAAACGCCGGTGCGTTACCCTGACTGGGAAGCCATACCGCAGTTAAAGACCGTCCATTTCGATTATGACAGCACTAACTTGAGCGAGGAAACCCGTAACATCCTGAAAACCAACGCCGAATTCCTGAAGAGCAATGCGGATATGTTTGTGCTCGCTAACGGGCACTGCGACGAGCGCGGTACTGTCGAGTATAACCTTGGCCTCGGCCAGCGGCGCGCGAGTGTCGTGCGCGAATATTACGGCCAGCTGGGTGTGCCGCTCGGACGTATCGGTACCATCTCTTTCGGCAAGGAACAGCCGCTTGACGCCCGTCACGGCGACGACGCCTGGGCGAAGAACAGGCGCGTCGAGACCAAGGTGAGAACTGGAAAGTGAACTTGCAGTACCGGGACAACCTATGAAATATAGTTCGTTGGCGCTGGTAGCCCTTGCCGGTGTATCCGTGATAGGCTTTTCCGGCTGTATGGCGACATCGGGAGAGATCGCGGGCCTGCGGGACGATATGCACGAAATGCAGTTAAAGCTGAACGAATTGCAGCGCAACCAGGCCGACATTTCGTCCAAGATGGATAATATTTCCACCGGAATGGGTCCGCTGACCTCCGAACTCCAGGAAACTCAGAACCGGATGTCACTGCTCGGCCAGCGCCTTGACGACGTCGAGGCGAACATCGCTCAAAGGGTCAACAGGCTTTCCGAGAACATTTCCAGCTCGTCCATGTCGTCATCGCCGTCCCCGTCCGAAATATACCGCATCGCCTACAGCGATTTTTCGCGCGGAAAATACGATCTGGCCATCGTTGGATTCTCGTCGTACCTTCAAAAATTCCCGCAAGGGGAACTGGCGTCCCAGGCGCAGTACTACATCGGGGAATGCTATTTTGCGCAAAGCAACTGGGACAGAGCCATCGCGGAATTCGCGCTGGTGGAAAAGGAGTATCCGCAGAGCAATTCCGTAGCGCCGTCCCGGCTTAAACAGGGGCTCTGCCTGGAACTTATGGCTAAAGTTCGTGAAGCACGCGATATGTTCAAATCCCTTGTCAAGGATTTTCCCAACGCGCCTGAAGCCCACACTGCACTGGAAAAGCTGAAATAAAGACGAATGGAAAATAGTTTCAAGGCCGCATTGCTCGTATCCGCAGCGCTCCACGCAAGCATATTTCTTGCCGTCGTTATTATTTCCCGGCGTTCCGATTATATAGTGCTTCCGGTTGAACTCTTTTTTTACAGCCCGCCGGCGGTTGAGCCGTCGCCGCCGGCGCCGGTTGCCCTCCCGCGCGAGATACTACAGAAGCGGAAAGAAAAAGAAGAAGAAGTTGTCCTGCCGGCAAAAACGAAGAGGCCCGCGCCCCCGCCTCCGAAAACCGAAGCAAGGCCGCAACCGGAAACGCGGACGACGCCGGCCGCCGACCAGCCAGGCCGCACTCCCACTGCCGGCAGTCAGATCACCCTCGACACCGCCCAATTCCCGTTTACCTATTATACGAATATCATCGTCAAAAAGATCGGGCGGAACTGGCAATGGGGATCGGGGTTCGGCCAGATGAAGACCGTGCTGTATTTCAAAATACGGCGCAGCGGCGACATAACGGAGGTCAACGTCAGGAAGTCCTCCGGAGACCAGCTCTTTGACGACCAGGCCGTCCGCTCAATTAAGCTGTCGAGCCCGTTTCCGCCGCTGCCGGACGGCTACACAGGTGACGATCTCGGCGTTTTCTTTGAATTCGGATTTAAGGAATAGCCCATGAAGAACCTGTTGCATAACCCCTGCCAAAGCCTTCGTAGGGGTGGCTTTAGCCACCCGCTATCGACGGAACGGGCGGCTAAAGCCGCCCCTACGGAACCTGTTATGCAACAGGCTCTGAAGTATTTTTATTGTTTCGCCTTCGCCGCCGTTCTGGCGATGTTATGCCACATGCCCGCGCGCGCCACGGATGTCTACCTCGGCCTTTCGGCGCACGGCCAGCGTATGGAGACCGGCCTTGCCGGTTTCGTGCCGTTGAATCAGACGATCGAAGAGGCCCGCATGTGCCGGCAACTGCAGGACGTGCTGCGTAACGACCTGCTGTTCTCACGCTATTTCAACCTGTCCGAAGACGGCCCTCTCTATACTGGAGACCCGGCGGCGCTCAAGGAATGGGGAAACCGCGGCGTGAACATGCTCATTTGCGGTAACGTCCGCATGAACGGCGAGGCCGTCGCCTTGAACGGCCTGCTCGTAGATATAGGCAGCGGCCAGAAGATATGGGAAAAAACATATTCGGGCGCCGTAAAGGATTACCGCGCTCTCGCGCACCGGATGAACGACGATATAGTGCAGCGTTGTACCGGCGAGCAGGGCATCGCCCACAGCCGTATCGTTTTTTCAAACCGTCGCGGTAATTCCAGCTTCAAGGAACTCTGGATCGTAGACTACGACGGTGAAAATATGTGGCGGGTCATGGTGGATAATTCCATTAACATCCTCCCGCGCTGGTCCCCGGCGGGCGATGAGATCATTTACACCACCTACCGCTACGGCAACCCCGATCTTTACTCCATATCCCCGCAGGGCGACCGCCGGCGGCCGGTGTCGCAGTTGCAAGGTTTAAATACCGCAGGTTCGTTTTCCTGCGACGGGTCAAAGATCGCCTTGACGATATCGCACGGCGAGTTTCCGAACCTCTATCTGATCACCCGTTCGGGCACGATCCTCAAGCGATTGACTACGGAGCGCTGCATCGATACCAGCCCCTCATTTGCCCCGAACGGCAAGGAGATCGTTTTTGTCTCGGACCGGGGCGGTAATCCCCAGCTCTATATTATGGACACGGAGGGCGGCAATGTCCACCGTATCACGACAGGCGGTTTCTGCGATTCACCCTGCTGGTCGTCCCGGGGGGACAAGATTGTCTTTTCGATGCGTCAGGGCAGGGAAAACTATGACCTCTACATTTACGACCTGTCATCGGCGCGTACTACCCGCCTTACGCAGGATGAAGGCAGCAACGAAAACCCGTCCTGGTCACCCGACGGCAGGTTCATCGTGTTCAGTTCGAACCGCTCCGCGAGAAACGAACTTTACATTATGGCCGTTGACGGATCCGGCGTTCGTAAAGTGGGTGACATCCCGGGTTTCTCTTCAACGCCATCCTGGTCGCCGTGATATCCGTCGACGGTATGCTTGACCCGTGCCGTCCGGTTTGCTAAAATACGTTGGTGAAGTCCGCTGATCCGGTGCGCGGGGATTAAACCCGGCAATTGCAAATCTAGTGCATTGTCAAGTTAATTTTTGTTAGTTTTTTGTAGGGACTGTTCCCCGAACAGTCCGGCTGTTTGACGGCATAAAGCGGCGCGTTCGGGGAACGCGCCCTACATTGCACTGGTACTAGAACTAAAACTTGGCGGTGATAATGACGAGAAGAACGGGACGGAACGGAGCAGGCGGTATTGCGCTGATTCTGCTTTTTCTGGCGTGGCCGGTCGCGGCACACGCCCTGTCAGGGGATCTCGAGGTTGCCGAAAACTTCTTTGCCCGGGAAAATTACGCGGCCGCGCTTTCCGGTTACCAGACTGCAAGCATCACCGGTTTCGGCAGCCGGGATGGGGAAAAAGCCGCTTTGCGGTTGGGGGACTGCTACTTCGCCCTCGACGATTACGCGCAGGCCTGCTCCTGCTATCAGTCATTCCTCGGCCAGTACCCGGAAAGCATCTACCGCGATCAAGCCGAGTATTATCTGGCCCGTTCGCTTTTTGGCGAAGGGAAATATGACGAGGCCCGCGCCGTTTACGCCGCGTTCATAGAAAAATATCCGGACAGCCCGCTATTGGCCAACGTTTACTACGGCCACGCCATTTGTCTTTTCTACCTTGAAGAATATACCTCGTCATTATCGCATCTCGGCACACTGCTCAACAAATTCAACGGTCGGGCCGACCTGAAAGAAGGCGCTCAGTTTTATGTTGCCGAGGCATGGTTCCAGCGCGGCAGCTACGCTGAAGCTGAAAAGGAATACCGGAAATTCATTGCCGAGAACCCGGCTTCGAAATACCTGCCGCAGGCGCATTACCGGTTGGGTGAAACGCTTCGCTGCCGCGGCAAGATCGTGCCTGCCATTCAGGAGTTCGGCAGCGTTCTGCAGCTCGATATCGATCCCGGGATGCGCGCGACGACTCTCTATGCGCTCGGTGATACGGCATACCTGCAGGGCAATTATCAAAGCGCCGCGCACTATTATCAGAAGGTAGTCGAAGGGTTCCCTTCGTTCGATATCGCACTGCGCGCGCACTTCAATATCGGCTGGTGTCATTTCCAACGGGGGGACTATGAGCAGTCGAAGCGGGTTTTTAATGCGATTGGCGCGGAGAACCCGAAAAGCGAATTGGTCGAATCCTCACGCTACATGGCGGCGCTCAGCGCCTATAGCATGGAGGCATATCCCGCGGCTGCGGTCTCCCTCGACCGTTTCTTGAAGGACTACCCAAAATCCGTATTGTGCGATGACGCCCTTTACTGGTACGGGTGGAGCAAACTTAAAGTAAAAGATACGGATGCGGCGGTAAAGGCATTTCAACGTCTGAGCAGGCACTACCCTCAGTCCGGTTTCCGGGAGAAGGCGGATTTCATGCAGGCGGAATGTTTCCAGCAGAAAGGTGAATACGATACCGCCCGCAAATATTATCAGGTATTCCTTGACCGCTACTCATCATCTTCGCTGTTCGACCACGCGCTTTACGGGATCGGCCGCTGCTTTGCCGGCCGCGGCGATTACGGCCTGGCGCGCGACGTGTACCAGAAGCTGGTCAGCAAGTTCCCGCAGAGCGAGCTGCTCCCCGCGGTCCGCATGGAGATCGGCAACACGTACCTTTTCCAGGGAGAGCATGACCGGGCCATCGAGATTTACGAGGCGCTGGCCGCCAGTTACCGCTCGAAGCCGCTCTCCGACGACCTTCACTTCCGCATGGGTTTTGCCTGCTACCGCAAAGGCGACTTTGCCCGGGCGGAAGAGGCATTTGCCGCGCTGAAGGACAGCAAGCTGGCGAACCAGGACGAAGTTTTTTATTATCTGGCCTGGGCCTATTATAAGCAGAAGAAGTACGATCAGGCGATGGATGAGTTTAAAACGGTGTTGCGGGATTACCCCGAGTCGCCGCTCTCTCCCGAATCGTACCTGCGGACAGGCGATATCTTCTGGGCGAAAAAAGACACGGTTGCCGCCCGCACGACGTACCAGGAAGTAATTGAAAAATATCCTAACAGTCCGGTGGCCCCCTATGCGCTCTACGCGCTCGGCCAGTGCTACAACAGCGATGGCCGGCACGACGAAGCGATCAAGGCATGGACGAGGCTGGTTGACAAATACCCGCTGTCAAACCTGACCGCGGAAATTAACTTTCAGGTCGCGGAAAACCTTTTCCACGAAAAGAATTATGACTTGGCCCAGAAGGCGTATCAGAACCTCCAGAATATCAGTCCGAATACGGATTACGCCATGAAGGCGCGTATCAAACTGGGCGAAATACAGTTCTGCCTGGGCAACTTCGTGTCAGCGGCCAGCCAGTTCCAGAAGGTCGCAGTTGAGAATCCCGGGACTGAACTGGGGGCCACGGGGCAGTACAGGTTGGCGGAATGCTATCAGAGGATGGGCAAGGAGCGCCTGGCAATCGATAATTTCCAGAAAACGGCGGATAACTTTCCGTCGGCCTCCTGCGCGCCGCGCGCGCAGTTGGCCATCGCCGGGATGTACAAGAAACTCGAAGAAGACGCGCAGGCCGCGAAAGCCTGCGATACTCTGCTGGAAAAGTTTCCCAGGAGCGAACCGGCTGCGGGGATATATCTGGCCAGGGGCAAGGAAAGCGAGGTCGCCGGCCTCCTGACGCCGGCGATAGACAACTACCGTCTTGCCGCCGAATGTTTCCAGGGCGAAATTTCGGCCGAAGCCCAGAAACTGCTGGGCGATTGTTACTTTAAACAGCGGCTGTTCAAAGAGGCGACCGTCGAATACCTGAAGACGGTGTACCTGTTCCGCAACTACCCCGCGTTCGCCGCCGAAGCGCAGTATCTGGCGGGTAAATCCTGCGAAGCGTATCGGCAGTACAGCGAAGCGCGCTACGCCTACAAACGGACAAAAGAATATTTCTCTTCAACGCTCTGGGCCGCCGAAGCCGAACGCCGGCTGGTTGAGCTGAAAGATAAACGCTGAACCCGCATAAAGCGGAATAACACCTTTCTCCGGGCGACACTTTTAACGTCGAGAAACAAAAATATTATGTACAAAAAAGCAGGAATCTAACGGCATAGTGTATGACACGATTCATCACCGCTCTCTTTGCCGGACTGTTCTTGCTTCATGCCGCCGCCTTTGCGGCAGGCGGCGATACGGCCGACGACAACGACTATTTCCTTCTTCCCGAAACACCGCCGAACATCGAACGTGTGAAAAAACCTTCCCTCGACCGCCCGGTGCTCAAGCGGCAGAACTTCGTTACCGACACCGAGATCGTTCCGCCTCCGGTGCTGTTGGGCGATGATTTCAAGCCGTTCTCCGTGCCGGAATACCCCGTATCGTTCTTCATAGGCCGGGGCAGCTACGCCTCGTCGGACGGAGGGTTTGTCTACACGGCGCTTTCCGGATGGCAGCTTTCCTGCGGGTCCACGTATACGGCCGGTGAAGCGGCGAACCTCGCGCGGGACGCCACTCAGCTTTCTTACCGTCTTGACAGGTTCGCGTCGCCGGGTGTCCGCGTGAGAGGCGGCATCGATCTCGACGAGGATACCGTATGGACGCAAAGGCATAGCCGGTATGGGTTTTCGTCGAAAGTAGACTGGTACCTGCGTGAAGACATGAATATGGCGGTGCTTCTTTCGGGCGCGGCAGGTGAGATCAAAGGGCAGGAAGCGGACGGTTCCTGGCAGGGTGATATCGCGCTGAACTTCCAGCCAACACCGAAACAAAACATCAAGGTATCCCTTGATTCGCGCACCGAGACGGCGCTGGCAAACGACGCTATCTTGACGACGGTATCATTGATGAACGATTTCCTGCTTTCCCGTAAGCTGACGGCCGGGCTGGGCGGCCGCTGGCAGAACGATAAATTGTTCCCGCAGGCGGACGTGAACTACATCGTAGTCCCGCGCCTGCGGCTGAATGTCCTTTACCAGCCGGGGTTCGACCGCCCGGATTGGGCCGCGCTCTATATCGGCGACCGGTTCGAGAAAACGAATTCCAGCCTGATGCCTGCAGAGGCCGGCTTTCTGATCCGCGAAAAATTATCCTACTACTGGAGAGAGGACAACTCGGCGGGCCTTGTGTTCAGCCAGGCGAACTGGAAGAACTATATCGCCTGGTCTCCGGTTGCCGGGACGGCGTTGATATCTCCGGTTAACGCCGCCGAAAGCTACGTTTCGTCGGCGGAACTTGATTTTGCGTGCCGGTGGCGCGAGTGGAAGGTGACTGCGGGCGGCGGCGTCAACAGCAATTCGGATTTGACCTACGTGCCTGAATATACGCTCTCGCTCGGCCTTGCCTGGACGGCCGGTTCATGGACGCTCTCATCGGGATATCGTGCGGTATCGGCCATATCCGCGGCGCCCTCCGGGACCGAACGGCTACCGGCCTTCGGCGACCTCTCGTTGGCGCTGCAAAAGGCCATCGTGCGGGGTCTCGACATAACGCTGTCCGCCGACAACCTGCTGGAAGAACGCATTGAAAGCCAGAGCGGATTTTTCCGCAGGGGCAGCGCCTTCCGTGCCGGCCTTAAGCTGCAGTTTTGACGCGTTTTGATATAATTTAGATACTACCGGAGGTTAGACGACCATGTTTGAAGGCAAATCTATTTGGCAGATATTCCATGCCGGCGGTTTCACGATGTATGTTCTCCTCTTCTGTTCCGTCGTTTCGCTCGGTGTCATCATCAACCGGCTCATCGACTACGCGGCGAAATCGCTCGTCAGGCGTCCCCGCCTTATGGAGCGTATCCGCAAAGAAGTCGAGGCAAATAACATCACAAACGCCATTGATATATGCCGGAAGACTTATAGTCCGCTGGCCAACGTGGTTCTGGCCGGCCTCAAACTGCACGGTCACGGCGAAAAAGAAATATCGAGCGCCATGGAGCGCGAGATCACCATCGAGATCATCAAGCTCGAGCGCTACACCAGTATTATCGGCACGATCGGCAACATCGCGGTCTATATCGGTCTTTTCGGGACGGTACTCGGCATCATCCGCGCCTTCCACGATATCTCGACGGTCGGCCAGGGCGGGATGAACGTGGTCATCGGCGGCGTATCCGAGGCGCTGATTACTACGGCCACCGGCCTTGCTGTGGCGATCCCTGCGGTCGTAGTCTATAACTACTGCGTCAAGCGTATCGACAACTTTACGAACGACATGGAGCTCTGCGCCTCGGAGCTGACAGATCTGATCGGGCCCAAATGAACCGGAACAAACACATCAAGAAGGCCGCTCTTATGTCCGAGATCAACATCACGCCGTTCACCGACGTGGTGCTGGTGCTCCTGGTCATCTTCATGATCACGACGCCGTTGATACTGCAATCGGGGATCAAGGTGCAACTGCCCAAGGCGAGTTCCGCCGAGGCCGAGTCCGCCAGGAACGTAATCGTTACCATCGCGCCGTCCGGCGATATTTATATCGATAAACGGCGGCTGAGCCTCGCTGAGTTCCGGTCGGAACTTGAGGCCCGGTTGACTAACCGTCCGGATTCGGCGGTTATCATTCGCGGCGATAAGGAAGTCAAGTACGACGCCGTCATCCAAGTCATCGATGCGGCTAAACAAGCGGGCGTGAAGAAGTTCGCGCTCAGCGTCGAAATCAAAAAGAGTACCTGACCCATATATCCATGGCTGATGCGCTCAAAACGTTTTCGGATCATCGCGGCATACTGATCACCGGCGCCATGCTGGTCGCGACGTGCGACGACCGCGCTACGGCGATCCCCGGCGGGAACGTAGTCATTGACGGGAGAGAGATCACCTTTGTCGGCAAGAATCTGCCGCCTGCGCTGCGGCGCGATAACTATCGCGTGATCGACGCCGCGGGATGCGTCGTCATCCCCGGATTTATCAATACCCATCACCATCTTTTTCAGACCCTCACCCGCGCTCTGCCGCAGGCGCAGGACGCCAAGCTGTTCGACTGGCTGACATTTCTTTACGGCATCTGGCAGCATGTTACGCCGGAAGCCGTGCATATCGGCGCGAAAATCGGGCTGGCCGAGCTGTTGTTGACCGGCTGCACGACAAGCGTTGACCAGATGTACCTGTTCCCGCAGGGGCAGCCGCTCACCCTGGTAGACCAGACGATATCGGCGGCGCGCGAGTTGGGCATACGTTTCCATCCGTGTCACGGCTCAATGTCGCTTGGCAGGTCGCACGGCGGATTGCCGCCCGATACGGTAGTCCAGCCGGAAGACCGGATCCTGCAGGAAAGCGAGCGGCTGATCAATACCTATCATGATCCGGCACGGCTGTCGATGTGCAGGATGGTTCTTGCTCCGTGCGCGCCTTTCAACGTTTCACGGGAACTGATGCGGGAGACGGCCGCCTTCGGGCGTAAAAAAAACGTCCGTCTGCACACGCATCTGGCCGAAACCCTCGATGAAGAAGAGTTCTGCCGGCAGAAGTACGGCCGCCGGCCGTTTGCCTACATGGAAGACCTGGGCTGGACCGGCGAGGACGTCTGGTACGCCCATGCCATTCACGTGAACGGGGGGGAGATCGCCCGCATCGCCGAAACGCGGACCGGCGTCGCGCACTGCCCGACATCAAACCTCAGGCTCGGTTCCGGGATCGCGCCGGTTCGCGCAATGCTCGATGCGGGTGTCCGGGTGAGCCTTGCGGTCGACGGTGCGGCATCCAACGATTCGTCGGACATGCTGGGAGAGCTCCGGCAGTGCCTGCTTGTACACCGCGTTGCATCCGGTGCCGCCTCCATGCCTGCGGCGGATGTCTTCCGTATGGCGACGCGCGGCGGCGCGGACGTGCTCGGGCGCGACGACATCGGCTCGCTCGAAGCAGGCAAAGCCGCCGACCTGGCGATTTTCGATATGAATAGGATCGGCTATGCCGGCGCGCTGTCCGATCCCCTGGCCGCGCTGATCTTCTGCGGCGACAGCCACATCGCCCGCACGGTTATCGTCAATGGCAACGTGGTCGTTGACGGCGGGAAACTCGTGCAAGTAAATGAAAACAAATTAATCGAACAGGCAAATAGCATTGCATTACAATTGATATCAGGAGGCGCAATCATGGGTAAAGTTCATTTTTTATGCATCATTCTTATGCTGATAGCCGCACCGCGGCTGGGTTCTCAGGAACAATCCTCCGCAACGGCATCGGATCCGGTTGCGGTATCTTCGGTTACGGCGGCGCCCGATACCCGCACAAACATGGAGAAGCTTGCCGATCCGATCCCGCTCGTCAGACGTAACGCGGTCATCATGCTCGGAACGGAAAAAAAGAAGGGGAACGTGCCGGCGCTCATCAAGATGCTTGGAGACCCTGCCGTTGAAGTGCAGCGCGCCGCCATCAACGCGCTGGCCATAACCGGAGATAAACGCGCGGTTGCTCCCCTGACCGGCAAGTTCACAAACGAAAAGAACGTGAACGTGAAGATGAATATAATTATTGCGCTGGGCGAATTGCAAAGCCCGTCGTCGCTGCCGTTGTTGAAAGGGCTCATGAAGGACACCTATCCCATCTATAGGAGCGAGGCGCTCCGCGCGCTTGCCAAAATGAACTCCCCTGATACCTATGATGCGATCGTTGCCATGCTGGGCGACGAGGCGGAAGGGGTGCGGATCATGGCCGCCGACGTCGCCGTACAGTTGAAACTGAGTTCCGCGGAGCCGCTGCTCGTGAAGAACCTCAGTGACCCGGTGGCAGCCGTCCGTCGCGCATGCGCGGCGGCGCTTGGCGATACCGGGAGCATCTCGGCGATACCCGACCTGCAGAAACTTCTCGGAGATAAAGACAAATCCGTTGCGGCAGCGGCGCAGGGGTCGATCGCAAAGATCGAAACAAGGAAGTCGTCAGAGCCGCCGGCGCCTGTGCAAGCCCGGTAACCATCGGCGTGCTGCACCGGGTCGAAGAGCTGGCCGACCGGGACGAGGGTGCGGCGCCGAGGAATGCCGTACCGTTCACATTATAACAACACAAGGAAGTCGTGGGGGCGGACTTGTCCGCCCGCTCAGTCTGCATCTACGATAACGGGTGGGCAGGGAGACTGTGTCATAACTCCTTCTCACCTTGCGCTAAACTCGACCCACATCTTTGATTTTACGGTCGATCTCCTGCCTTTGATTTTTCCTCTCCCCTTGCGGGAGAGGATTAAGGTGAGGGGAACGACAGTTGCCGTCGAAACCGCCCCTCATCCTCACCTTCTCCCGCGAGGGGAGAAGGAACTTGTGGGTAGAGATTAGCCCCTTGCGGGCAGGATTTTGGGCCGCCGGTCTCAAGGCGGAAGAAGAAAAGTGAGTTGCGACACAGTCTATAGCCGGTAGTGGATCGGAATATTGAAATAAATGTATTAATTTTGTATCATATTTGTGTTATGGAAAAGATGTCGGTTAAATCTTACCGCGT
>Ga0315281_10002684_pt1 | contig 26335 bp, 28 predicted proteins | sample YL17G07_0_MG_FD_204540 | JGI IMG/M metagenome (GOLD analysis project Ga0315281, IMG submission 204540) | Sediment microbial communities from Yellowstone Lake, YNP, Wyoming, USA - YL17G07_0 | ecosystem: Environmental > Aquatic > Freshwater > Lake > Sediment | place: USA: Wyoming | collected... | reverse complement strand
TGCAAAATGAGGACGACGCCCTCACGCTCCCCATCGATGGGATTGAGTTCGGCTCTATCGGGATGCTCACGGCGATAGTGGGTCTTTCCGGCGGATTAGGCCGAAGCCCGTCGCGACTCCCGCGGCCAGCGAGCCACTCAGCGGGCCTTGAGTGTCTTCGACGCCTTGCCGAAATCCTTGGACTTGACCCACAAAACTGCACCGAAGCGGCCGCCGCCGGCCGCTACGCCGTCCACGGCCGTAACGTTGATCCTGGCGCGCGCCAGTTTACCGAGCGTGGCATCGAGCGCGCCGGCGCGGTCGGCACCCTGAATCAGGAAGCCGGTCTTGGCCTTGCCGACCTTCCAGCCGGCGGCCTTGGCCGCCTTCCGGAACGCCGCGCTGTTGGCAGGAACGAAATCCATCTGCGAACCGCGCCCGCTCGGGAAGCCGGTGAACGCCAACAGATTCACCCCGGCCTTGCGCAACTGTGCGAACATCCTGTGCGCCTCGCCGGCGTGGTTCGGAACCTGCATTGCAAAATAGTCGATCTTGCGAATCATGTCTGTTCTCCTGATGAGTCTCGCAACCCGGTTTGTTTGCCCACAACTACATTACTCAGATGCATCCAGGCGGGCAAGTCGCAGCTTGGCACGCATCGTGCGTGCAACACCCGGCCGCGAACGGCAACAGGCACGCCTGTCGACGTAGCCCGAATCCTTTTCATCCGGCGCCGCGGTTTACTTCGGTTTTCGATTTTCTTTTCGTATCACCAGTTTCAGGCCGGACCAGACTTCATCCACGGCGCAAACCTTGATATCGACAAGCCCGAGCGGCAGCGCGACCTCACGGATTGTGTCTTCGGTGATATCGGTCGGCACGTTCGATGCTTTCTTGGGCCAGGATACCCAGATCATCCCGTCTTGTCTGAGCTTCGCCAGGCAGGCGCGCAACGTCTTGTGGAGATGAGATCTGCGCACGGAAAAAATATGCGCCAGATCGACAGCACTCGACATGCGCGCCACCAGCACGACGCCGTCCGGAAGCGGCGCCACCAGCTTGCGGTAATCCACGGGCGCCCCGGCAAGAAATATTTTGCTGCCTTCCCTGATCCCGAGCTTCTTCGCCAGCGGTGTTCCTGAATAGCCTGCCATACTCGCTCCTGCTGCCGGAACTTGCCGGCGTCAAGTGTGCTTACTCTAAGTCGAGTCTGTGATCGCCTCAACATCGACCGGCACGGGTTCCACCCGCCGCGGCGGTACTGTAAAGTGCGCCCATGCAACCGGTGGTGGAGATTCGTGGACTGACCAAACGCTTTGGCAATCGCGAGGTATTGCGCGGGCTGAATCTCGACGTGCCGCGCGGCGTGTGCTTCGGCGTGCTCGGGCCGAACGGCGCCGGCAAGACCACGACCTTGCGCGCCCTGCTCGGGCTCTCGCCGGGCACGACTGGTGAAATACGCGTGTTCGGCCTGCCGATTCCGGCCGAGGGTCGCACGGTGCGCGCGCGCTGCGGGGTGGTGCCGCAGGCCGATAATCTCGATCCGGACTTCACGGTCATCGAGAATCTGCAAATCTACGCGCGCTACTTCGGCCTCGGCGCCAGCGCGATTCAGGAACGCCTGAGCGAACTGCTGGCATTCGTGGAACTCAGCGACCGCGCCGACGCGCCGATCGCCACGCTGTCGGGCGGCATGAAGCGGCGGTTGACCATCGCCCGCGCGCTCATTAACGACCCGGAACTCCTCATCCTTGACGAACCGACCACCGGGCTCGACCCGCAGGTGCGGCGCATGATTTGGGCACGCCTGCGCGCGCTGCGCGAGCGCGGCAAGACACTGCTGCTCACCACCCACTACATGGATGAGGCCGAACGGCTGTGCGACGAACTGGCGATCGTGGACAACGGCAAGGTTCTGGAGCGTGGCTCGCCACGCGCGCTCATCCGCAAACACGTCGAGGCCGAAGTGCTGGAAGTACGCGGCGCCCCGGAACGGGCGCGCGCCGTGCTCGCCGCCGTGAACGACGCGCGCATCGAGGAACTGGGCGACACGCACTATTGCTACACGCGCGATGCGCGCGCCCTGCTTGCCACGCTGGAACAGCATCGCGAGCTCACGTTCCTGCACCGGCCGGCAAATCTTGAGGACGTGTTCCTCAAGCTCACCGGCCATGAACTGCGCGATTGAAGGAAGCCCTGCATATTTCACAAACTAATATTTTTCGCCGCAAAGACGCAAAGAAAAACATGAGGGCACCTCTAAAAATCGGTTTTTTATGCAGGTTGGGTTAAGCCGCGCAAGCGGCGAACCCAACGAAATAATATTGTTCGGCGGGTTTCGCTTCGCTCCACCCGCCCTACATTTGAATTTATAGAGGTGCCCATGAGTTTTTATCGAGAAAACCTTAGCGTCCTTGTGCCGCACAGGATGTGCCAATGCCGCGGAGCGCATGGATGCGCGAGAGCGGCCGTCTTTGCGGCAAATGATAGTTACTCAGAGATTCCTTAACATGCTTGCCGACTACATCCCGCGCCTGCGCCACGCCGCCTTTGCCATCTGGGCGCGCAACATGCTTGTCTGGCGCAAGATGATCGGATCGAGCATCGTGATCAACCTCGGCGAGCCGCTCCTGTACCTGGTCGCGTTCGGCTACGGGCTGGGCATGTTCATCGGCGGGCAGATGGACATGCCCTACCTGACGTTTCTCGCCTCCGGCACGCTCGCCGCCTCGGCCATGAACAGCGCCGGCTTCGAGGCGTTGTTCGGCGTGTTCACCCGCATGGTGCCGCAGAAAAGTTACGACGCGATGCTGGCCAGCCCGCTGGAAATTCCGGATATCCTGGCCGGCGAAATCCTGTGGTGCGCGACCAAGGCGGCGATTCATGGCGCCGGCATTCTGCTGGTCGCCGCCCTGCTCGGCGCCGTCGCCGATTGGCGTGCCCTCTGGGTGTTGCCGATCCTGTTCCTGGCCGGCCTCACCTTCGCCGCCACGGCACTGATCGTGACGGCGCGCGCCAGCAGCTACGCCTCCTTCAGTTACTACACGACGCTGGTCATGACGCCGCTCATGCTGCTGTCGGGTGTGTTCTTCCCGATCGGCGGGCTGCCGCCGTTGTTGCAGGATATTATTCACTGGCTGCCGCTGTTGCATGTCGTTGAACTCATACGCCCGCTGGTTGCAGGCCTGCCTTTAACGAATGTTGTTCCGCACCTGGCGGTGCTCACGGCTTACGGTCTCGTCGGTTATTTCATCGCAGTGCGGCTGGTACAGAAACGGTTGCACGTGTAGAGGCTCGAGCCGCGTCGCAGGCGCCAACAATCTGTGGACGGAATGAATTCCGTTTCCGCCAAAAACACCAGGCCTTCAATAAATCAGAATTCCCGGCGTCCCGGGCGGTTCAGCCAGAATCAACCAGGTTTTCTCAGGGCGCAGCGCGCGGCGGTGATCCTGCTTCGACACGCGGCTTCACCGCCGTCAGGATAATCTCGACACGGCGATTGCGCTTGCGGTTGACGTCATCGTCGTTTGGCGCCACCGGACGATACTCGGCGTAACCCACCGCCTCCAGGCGCTGCGGGTCGAGCCTGTTCTCGCCGAGCTGGAAGTAACGCACCACGCCTGCGGCGCGCGCGGCCGACAGTTCCCAGTTGGAAAAATACTTCTCCTTGAGCCGGCCGCTGATCGGGACGTTGTCGGTGTGACCTTCGACGCGAATCATGTCATCGGTGGCGGCCAGCACCCGCGCGACTTTCTCCAGCACCACCAGGCCGGCCGGCAGGACATCGGCGCTGCCCGACTTGAACAGAATCTTGTCGAGGACGCTGACCGAGAGCTGGCCGCGCAGCGAACTGATTTCCACGTCCTTGTCGGTCAGCTCTTTCTGCAGGCGGCCGCGCAAATCGGTCTCACGCTGCTTGAGTTGTTCGGCATAGTCGCGAGTAGCCACCGCCGCTTTCTTGCAGGACTCGTATTCGTCCCTGATACCATGCAGATCGGTTTCGAGCTTCTGCTGCGCAACAAAATTTTCGTCCAGTTCGTTCTTGGCCTTGTCCTGAAGCGCCAGACGCTCGTCCCGGCAGGCAGACAGTTCCGCCACCTTTTGATCGTAAGTACCGGTGCTGACACAACCCGCCAGCAGTAACCATGCACCGGCAACCATGAATCCTGTTTTCATGAATCATTCTCCTCTTATAAAAACTGATTCCAGATTTTCCCAATTCACCGGCTCAGGTCAACACCATGCCGCTGCCTTCAAGGCCCGTTCGTCCGGCCGGCGTATTTAAACGGCGATCGCCACGCACTTCGGAATCGCTTCTACCTTCCAGTGTTGCCTGGCCACTTGCCAGAATTCATCCAGCCGCGCCTCTTGCCAGGCGCGCGGCGGATCCTGTCCGAGAAAGGCCAGCGCGCGCCAAAGTACTTCAACCGGCCGCGTGCGCGGCAATGGCTCGGCGAATGTCTGCTTGCTGAGTTTTTCGCCCTGCGCATTTACCGCCGCCGGCAAATGCGTATAGACAGGCGCTGGCAATCCGAGCAGGCGTTGCAGATGAATCTGGCGGGCGGTCGAGGCAAGCAGGTCGGCGCCTCGCACCACCTCGGTTATGCCCTGCCCGGCATCGTCCACGACGCAGGCGAGTTGGTAAGCGTACAGGCCATCGGCGCGCTGCACCACGAAATCCCCGATATCGCGTTCGAGCGCTGAGCTTCGCGCCCCCTGGACGCGATCGGTGAATTCGATCGTGACGTTCCCGGTGTGTACCCGCCAGGCGCGTGCGGCCTGGTGTTGGGCAAGACCGGCACGGCAAGTGCCGGGATACACCGCGCCTTCGATACCGGGCACGCTGGAATCTGCAATTTCTTTGCGCGTACAACAGCAGGGGTACAGTGCGTTGCCTCGGCGCAAAATAGCGAGCGCGGCTTCATGGGCATCGCGCCGGCGGCTCTGATAAAGAATCTCACCGTCCCACTCGAAGCCGTAGATTTCAAGCGTACGCAGGATATCGTCGGCGGCGCCTTCCACTTCGCGTGGTGGATCGATATCTTCGATGCGCACCCGCCACTCGCCGCCTGCCGCCTTGGCATTCAGAAAACTGCCGGTCGCCGCAATCAGCGAACCGAAGTGCAGGGGACCGGTGGGCGACGGCGCGAAACGGCCGCAACGTCGCTGTTCGCTTGCAGGTGTGTTGGGGTTCACTTCGTTCACCCCAACCTACACAAAATAAACGGTGCAACAATTATTGAGGGGACGCGTTTCATGCAGGTTGGGTTGAGTGTAGCGAAACCCAACGATCTCTGTCATTGACATACTTCAGTCATGCCAGGCGGTAAAAGCGCTCACCGGTTCGCGCGCCGTGCGGTAATTGTTGACCGCCGCGTCGGCATCGGCGTACCCAAGCGCCATACCGCATACCAGCGCGCGGGTTGCCGCCACGCCCAGGATGTCACGCACGATGTCGGGATACTCGGCGAGCGCAGCCTGCGGACAGGTGTCAAGACCATGGCCGCGCGCCGCCAGCATTACATTCTGGATAAACATGCCCATGTCCACCCACGCACCCTGAGCCAGTGCGCGATCGACAAAGAACAGCAGTCCGACCGGTGCACCGAAAAAGTGATAGTTGTTGTTCCATGCCTTGAGGCGCGCCTGTGCATCGTCTTTTCCGATGTTGAGCGCGCGGTAAAGCGCGATCCCGGTGGCTTTGCGCCGCGATTGATAGGGTTCGCGCCACTCACTCGGGTAGTAAGCGTAGTCCGGATTTTCCGGCTGTTTGGCGCGGCGCGCGGCGAGCAGCGCCTCGCCGATGCGCGCCCTGGATGCGCCCTCGACCACCGCCACCTGCCACGGTTGACAGTTGACACCACTCGGCGCCCAGCGCGCGGCGTCGAGGATTGATTCGACGGTTGTGCGCGCGACCGGCCTGTCGAGATAGGCGCGCGTTGATTTGCGGCCACGCATGGCTTCGATTGTATCCATCATTTTTTCATCTCTAGACGCCCATCAGCTCTGCGATCAACCGCGCTTCCTGCGCTGTCTTGGTGGCGCCCGCATCGAAGAATAATCCGGCTGACGAACCCGGCGGCGACGCGAGCTGTTCGATCCAGTGACGCACCTCGCGCGGTGGCGCGGGCGGCGCCAGCGCGATAATCAGCCGGCCACCGGGGCGCAGTGCAGCCGCGCGCGCGCAGCGCCAGACGAGGCCCGCGTCCTGCCGTTGGAGCGCGGCATAAACCAGCGGGTCGCGCCATGGCCCGTCGGGCAGATCGACGCACACCGGCGCGATGTCTGCGAGACGATTCAACATATTCTCAAGCCCGTCCGGCAACACTTCGGTATCCGGCTTGATGCGCAACAACAATCCGGCGATGCGTGTTGCGACCGGCTCGGCCTTGTCCAGAAATTCCTCCAGTGCGTGACGCTGCCGGGCCTGCGCGAACGGCAAGCACAACGCGCCCGGCAACTCCAACACGAAGCGAAACGCCGGATCGCTGTCCTCCAGCCACTGAGCAACATCGGCGCGCTGCACCGAGTCCCAGGTTTCCTGCGGCACCAGCACGCTGCGCAGATTATTGCTGTAGTAACAAAAGCGCCAGTCGTCCGGCAATTCGGCCGGATAAAAATCGCCACCGGAAGCGTGGTTCCAGCCGCGCGTGCCGATCATCAGCGGTTCGCTCATAAGATCTCAAAACCTGCCGCAAAGGCGGTCGCTCTCGCGCATCCATGCGCTTCGCGACATTGGTGCATCCATGCACGGCACAAAGGACGCAAAGAAAACCAGAAGAATTCTTTCTTGGTTTTACCTTTGCGTCTTTGCGGCGGATGTTTCGGGTGTATTGTCATTGGTGCGCGCGGTTCTTGACGAGATCGTCCACCACCGCCGGATCGGCGAGCGTCGAAGTGTCGCCGAGGCTGTCGGTTTCATTGGCCGCGATCTTGCGCAGGATGCGGCGCATGATCTTGCCGGAGCGGGTCTTGGGCAAACTTGGCGCCCACTGGATCACGTCCGGACTCGCCGTCGCGCCGATCTCCTTGCGCACCTGCTGCACCAGTTCCTTGCGCAGCGCCTCGGTCGCCTCGATGCCGACCTTGAGCGTGACGTAGCAATAGATACCCTGACCTTTGATGTCATGCGGAAAGCCGACCACGGCGGCCTCGGCCACCGAGTGATGCAACACCAGCGCGCTTTCCACCTCGGCAGTGCCGAGGCGGTGGCCGGAGACATTCAGCACATCGTCCACGCGCCCGGTGATCCAGTAGTCGCCGTCTTTATCGCGGCGCGCGCCGTCGCCGCTGAAGTACATGCCCGGGTAGGTCCTGAAATAGGTATCGATGAAACGCTGGTGATCGCCGTACACGCCGCGCATCTGCCCCGGCCACGGGCGGGTGATGACCAGATTGCCGCTGCACTCGCCTTCGAGAATTTTTCCCTTGTCGTCCACGATCGCCGGCACGATACCGAAAAATGGCCGGGACGCCGAGCCGGGCTTGAGTTTCATCGCGCCCGGCAGCGGCGTAATCATGTGGCCGCCGGTCTCGGTCTGCCACCAGGTGTCGACAATCGGTACGCGCGCGTCGCCAACCACATGGTAGTACCACTCCCAGGCCTCGGGGTTGATCGGCTCGCCCACGGTGCCGAGCAACTTGAGCGACTTGCGACTGGTCTTTTGCACCGGCGCATCGCCATCGCGCATGAGCGCGCGGATCGCGGTCGGCGCGGTGTAGAAAATATTGACCTTGTGCTTGTCGATCACCTCCCAGAAGCGCGAAGTGGTCGGATAATTCGGCACGCCCTCGAACATGAGCGAAATGGCCCCGTTGCACAACGGTCCGTAGACTATATAGGTATGTCCCGTCACCCAGCCGACATCGGCGGTACACCAGTAGATATCGCCATCGTGGTAGTCGAAGGTGTATTTGTGGGTGATCGCGGCGAACACCAGGTAACCACCGGTGGTGTGCAGCACGCCCTTGGGCTTGCCGGTCGAGCCGGAGGTATAAAGGATGAACAGCGGGTCCTCGGCGTCCATTTCCTCGGGCGCGCAGTCGGCGCTGCTCGTCGCCATCAGCTCGTGAACCCAGACATCGTGCGCCGCATTCCACGCGACCGCGCCACCGGTATGTTTAACGACCAGCACGGTATGTACAGCCGGACACCGGGTGAGCGCCTCGTCGGTATTTTTCTTGAGCGGCACCTTCTTGCCACCACGCACGCCTTCATCGGCGGTGATCACCACGCGACAGTCGGAATCGAGAATGCGGTCGCTGAGCGATTGCGGCGAGAAGCCGCCGAACACCACCGAGTGCACCGCGCCGATGCGCGCACAGGCGAGCATCGCCACGCTCGCCTCCGGGATCATCGGCATGTAGATGCACACACGCTCGCCCTTCTTCACGCCGCGCGCCTTCAGGACATTCGCGAGCCTGCACACCTCGGCATGCAGCTCGCGATAGGTAATTTTCCGGTCGTCCTTCGGGTCGTCGCCTTCCCAGAGGATGGCCGTTTGGTCGCCGCGCTTGGCGAGGTGACGGTCCAGACAGTTGAACGAGACGTTGAGTTTTCCGCCCTCGAACCATTTGATATGCAGATTCTTGGCGTCGAAACTCCAGTCCGAAACCCTGGTCCACGGCTTCGACCAGGTGACGAAGGCCCTGGCCTGTTCGGCCCAAAAGCCGTCCGGGTCTTGCACCGAGCGCTCGTACATCTGCCGGTATTTCTTTGCGTCGATGAACGCGCGCTGTGCAACGTCGGCGGGAACGTCGTAGATTTTCACGTCGGACATGGGCTTAACCCCTCCTCAAGAACCCGGACTGAAACGATTGTGCACGGGCCAACGCATCGGCTCAAGCTGGCCGCGCAGAACCTGTCATTCGCCGCGCCACACGCTATGATGGGCTGGACGCATTGCGGGCACCGCATGGCCAAAATCCTGTCATTCAAGAAGCCTTCGCCGAAAGCGAAGAACCAGGGAAAAACCCTGTGCCTGCACGACTTCCACAAGTGGGCTGTCGTTTCGGAACGCAAGTTCGACGTGCGCCAGGGCAAGCTGGTCACGCTCTACCGATGCCAGCGTTGCGGCAAGGAAAAAACTGAATTGTCATAAGCGTAGGGTGCGTTCCACGCACCGTTCGTGCCGGAAGAAGGATACTGGTGCGTAGAACTTGCAGCCCAGGATGCGACGAAACCCGTCGCATCCGTTCGGCGGCGCAAACACACGTTAAGTGTGTTCGCGAAAACTCCGCCTCACCCTACATTGCTTACGCCAGCCGCGCACCCAGTGCGCGCGCCTGCTGTATCCATTGCTCGCGCTTGTCGGCCGAGGCATTCTTCATCGGCCCGACGTCGGTGATTTTCACCGGCGCAATCCCGCAAAACTCCAGGATCGAACGCTTCATGGTGATGTGCCCGGCGCGCCGGAACAGCAGACGATAGAGCAGCGGCGGCGTGTTGAGCGTGACAATCAGGCGCGCGCTGCGGCCTTTAAGCAACTTGTCCCAAAGCGGCGAATCGTTGCGGAAATTTACCGCGAAGCCGGGCGTGAACACGCGCTCGATGAATCCCTTGAGCAGTGCCGGGATCGTGCCCCACAGAATGGGATAGACGAACACCAGGTGTTCGGCCCACTTAATATCGTCCTGCGCCTGCTGCAGCGCGGGTTCGGAGTCAAACGTCGACTCCGCCAGATTCACCTGCCGCACCTCGGCGCCGGCTTCACGCGCACCCTCGGCATAGGCCTGTGCCAGCACGGCGCAGTAGCTCTTGCTTTGCGGGTGCGCGAGAACCACCAGAATCTTTTTCTTCTTGGGCACAATTATTCCCCAACATTGATAAGCAACCCGCGCCGGCGCGCGCTGCGGAACACACCCAGAAACACGGTGACGCCGAGTCCGAGATAAAGCACGTTGAGCCCGACGGCGCGCACGAACAGGTCAGTGCGGAACGTGTGCTCGAACATCACCGCGCGCATACCCTCGAATACGTAACTGGCTGGCAGCAGATCGGCGATCACACGCAACCAGTCGGGCAGCACCGAGATCGGATAATAGATGCCGCTGACCGGCGCCACCGCGAAAATCGCCACCCAGGCGAGATTCTCCGCACCCAGGCCAAAACGCAATACCAATGCACTCACCAGCAGGCCGATCGACCAGCCCATCACCAGCAGGTTCACGAAGAACGCCAGCAGCGGCAGACCCATGCTAAAGATTGAATAGTGATAAAGCGGAATGGCGAGCAGCGCCGCGCCACCCACGCCAATCATGGTTCGAATGAGGCTGATGACCAGCAGCGCACACACCAATTCGTAAGGGCGCAGCGGCGAGGCGAACAAATGCCCGAGGTTGCGCGAATACATTTCTTCGAAGAACACCGTCGAGACGCCGAGCTGGCTGCGGAACATCACGTCCCACAGCAGCACGCCGGCGAGCAGCACGCCCGAGGCCTGCGCCAGCCACGAACTGGTGGACAACATGAATTGGGTAATGAAACCCCACAGAATCATCTGCATGGTCGGCCAGTAAGCGAGCTCCAGCAGGCGCGGCCAGGAGCGGCGCAACAAATAGATGTAGCGCAACACCATCGCGTAGATACGCATCGGCGAGAATGGATGCACGGCCGCGCTCATGCCGCGTTTTCCTCGCCCTGGCCACGCTGCCGACCACGCGCAATGTCGAGGAACACCTCTTCCAGGTTCTTCTGTCCATAACGCGCCAGCAGTTCCGCCGGTTTGCCCCGGTCCACGATTTTTCCGGTGCGCATCATGATGACATCGCTGCACAGGCGCTCGACTTCGAGCATGTTGTGCGAGGCCAGCAGGATAGTCGCGCCGGTGCGCGCCTTGTAAGCATTAAGGTAACCGCGCATGCGGTCGGCGGTATCCGGATCAAGCGAGGCGGTAGGCTCATCGAGCAGCAGCAGCTCGGGTTCATTGAGCAGGGCCTTGGCGAGCCCGACGCGCGTCTTCTGCCCGGCCGAAAGATTGCCATAGGCGCGTTTCAGGAACGCGGCGATATCCAGATCTTCGGCCAGTTGCTGGATGCGGCGCTTGCGTTCCCGGATGCCATAGAGACGTGCGTACACACCAAGATTCTCCTGCACCGTGAGCCGGTGCGGCAAGTCCACATACGGCGAGGAAAAGTTCATACGCGCCAACACGCGGTGGCGGTGCTTCAGCATGTCTTCGCCGAGCACGCGAATGCCGCCCGAAGTCGGCAGCAGCAGGCCGAGCAGCATGGAGAGCGTGGTGGTCTTGCCCGCGCCGTTGCCGCCCAGCAGTCCGCAGGTGGCGCCCGAAGACACATCGAAGCGCACATCATCCACCGCGATGAGTTCGCCATAGCGTTTGCTGAGGTGTTCGACCTGGATAACAGGTGCAGTCATAAGAGGTAGGGTGCGCTTGCGCACCACGGGTTCGGTGCGCAAGCGCACCCTACATGGGTAGCCGCTATTCTATCTGCAAAACGATCTTGCCGGTGGTGTGCCCGGTGATAATGCGTCGATGCGCCTCGGCGACGTCGGCGAGCGGCAACACCTCGCTCACGCGCACCGTAAGCTTGCCCTGCTCGATCAGTCTGGCGCCCTCTTCCAGAATCTCACGCTGGCGCACGCGCGCCGCGTGCAGGCCGAGGAACATGGGCGTGAGCATGAGTTCGTAGTGAATGCCTTGATTGCGGATGCGCGCGGTCTTCATGGCATTGGCATCGCACGCGGTCTGTAGCAGCGTCACCACCTGCCCGTACACACGCGTGGCCGCGAACGACTTGCAGAAGGTGTCGCCGCCCACGGTGTCGAAGGTCAGGTCCACACCCGCGCCGTCGGTCCAGTCGAGCGCCGCCTGCACGAAGTCTTCCTTTTTGTATTCGATAATGCGCTCGGCGCCGAGGGTGCGCACAAATGCGGCCTTGTCGGCGTCACCCACGGTCGCGGCCACGCGCGCCAGCGTGTGGCGCGCCAGCTGCACGGCCACATGCCCGACACCACCGGCCGCTGCGTGGATCAGCACCCGTTCACCCGGCTTGAGCTGCGCCCGATCATAGAGCGCTTCCCAGGCGGTGATCAGAACCAGCGGCACGGCCGCCGCCGCGATGAAATCCAGATTCGCCGGCATGCGTGCGACGTCATCTTCGTGCACCGTGTTATAGGTAGCGTAATTGCCCGGCTCACCGCCGATGCCGCCGCTGCAGAAGTACACCTTGTCGCCCGGCTGGACGCGCGTAACCTTGGAGCCCACCGCCTCCACCACCCCCGCGCCATCACAGCCGAGGATGGTTGGCAGCCTGTTGGGATAATAGCTACCATTGGCGCACAGCTTGATGTCGACCGGATTCACCCCCGCCGCGCGCAGTTGTATCCGTACGTGCCGGTTTGACGGACATTCGGGCAGCGGCAGCGCACGAAGTACGAGCCCCTCCGGCCCGCCCGGCTGGTTCATGACGACGGCTTGCATCGTTTTCGTATTCAGAGAGGGCACCGATTCGTGAATACTGCTACGTTAGCAGAAATTCCCCGTTGCATGAACCGGCCATGACCAATTCCGACAATCGCCTGGCCTCACTGGAAGCACGCATCGCACAACTGGAAACTGTGTCGCCTCCGCCCGCTTTGCTTTCCCTGCCTCCGGCCTGGCCGCTGGCCCTGGGCGCCATCGCCCTCGCCCTCGGCTACCTCGGCCTCGGCCTGCCGCAACACTATTATCAGCCGCTGTTCGCCGCGCTGTTCCTGCTGCTCGCTTACCACCGCGGTTTTCTCCGGCTTTACCCGGGCGCGTGGCGCTGGCCGCTGATCGTCATCAACTTCGCGCTGCTGATGCTGGTTTTCAAACTGCTGCTCGGCGGCGGCCTGAGTTATCCGTTCGACTGGCTCAAGGTACCGACGATGCAGCAGGTTCCGCCGCTCGACGACAGCTGGACGCAGAAATACCTGCCGCACTTTCAGATGGTGTGGGAAGGCGTGCCGGGCGTGAGTGACTGGTACGTGAACATCACCAAGTTCCAGTCGATGTTGTTGATCGCGACGCTGATCGGCGCGTTGTTCCGGTTTCAGCCGTTTGCATCGCTGACGGCGCTAGCGCTGTTGATTATTTCGTTCCCGAGTTATCTGGCCTTCAACTGGGATTTCGTGTTGTTGTTTCTGGTGATTGGCGGGGCGGCAATTTATTTACAGTCGAACCAACGATCATAGTAAATGTAGGGTGGGTTAGGCGCATCGCGCCGTAACCCGCCGATCAATCATGAAATATATGCGGCGCGTAGCGAATTGCGCCGGATGGCCCGCTTCTACTCATCCGATGGTCGCAGCGTCTTGGAAATTCGCCGATAGGTCTCTTCGTAAATGACCGCACGTGGGCCGATAGCGACGATTTCAATCCGTCTGCCGGTGGCAATGCGATAAACGATCCGGAATCGCCCAACGCGAAAACTGCGCAATCCTTCAAGTTCGTCCTTGAGCGCCTTGCCCGAGTGAGGATCGGCAAGGATCTGTTCGAGGGCGTCGCGGACTTTCGCTTCAAACCTGGATGCAAGTGCTGAACGAAGCGGACGACATCCGCCGGGACACGGAGTTGATGAACCGGGCGCTTCATGCGCGCAATCCCTCCCCGACCCAGCTACGCAATTACTTGAGAAGTTCGTCCAGCGTGTAGAGCTTGGCCTTGCGCGCCTTGAGCGCACGCAGGCCGGCTTTGATCTCGCGCATCAAACCGGCGTCCGTGCGCACAGCGTGGGTCTCCTGCCAACTGTCATATTCATCGGCACTCACCAGCACCGCGGCCGGGCGACCGTTCTTGGTGATGACGATTTCCTCGTCGCGGCGACTGACTTCATCCACCAAGCCGCTCAGTTTTGCCTTCGCATCAGACAGGGACAGGGTTTTCATGGGGTCTCCGTAAATAGACCAGAATTCAGGTCAGAATACCCGGGGCGAACGGGAACGTCGATGCAGGCTACATACGGCGTAATTCGCTGCGCTCATTGCGCCCTACGCGGGCTGTGTAATCACTCCATTAAGATATAAATTCCAAGCATTATTAGTCTTTACTCTTTGGTCCACTTCGTCCAGTACCAAGTTGCTTTGGACACATACATTGTCGTCATACCGCTGCCTGCTGCTTTACCATCCCACATGGAGACGGAGGTTAAATCGTCGGATGAAAGATCGCACCGCCAATTTTCTGCATTGAATACAGTACATTTATCGAATCTGCGTATCCAATTGAGTTTATCTGTTTGCTCTACAACAAACTGCTTATCAAAAGATGCAATATAGGTGTGTTTGACCAATGCCTTGTGTTTTGCACCTTTCGGGCACTCTACTTCTAGGAAGCCTTCTGACACGGGAGCTTTCCATGAATTGTCGCCTGATACACATGTGACTTCATACGCGTTACGTTCACCTGTGTATCTCGAAAGAAATGGGTGATCCATGAATGCCCAGAAGGCGAAGATCACTGAAAGAATAATAATTACGATTGGCATGATCGGTCCCCTTTTTATAAAATTAACCGGCGTCACATCAGCACGTGTAGGTGCGATTAGCGCAGCGTAATCGCACGCATGCTGCCATCACCCATGTCGATCGGTGGATTACGCGCTTTGCGCTAATCCACCCTACGCATAATAAACAAGCCGTTGTAGGGCGCAATGAGCGCAGCGAATTGCGCCGGATGTTGCTGTTGCCTTTGACCTTCCCCCGTTGGAGCTCGCCGAGCACCGGAGCTTCAGCCGGGGAAGTGCGCGAGCACTGTCTGAGTCCATATTGCCGTAGGGTAATATGGACGAGTTGCGCAGCGCCCGGCTGAAGCGAGGAGCGCAGGGGACCGGCCCGACAGGGCCGGCGAGCGACCGGGAGGGCGTTTCTTTGGTTACTTTCTTGTCGCGACAAGAAAGTAACCCGCCCGCGGGGCGGGACCCGCAAGTATTGCTTCTCGGTATCGCCGCAGGCGATTCCCATTCAAAGGCCTGGATTCCGGCTTGCACTGGAAACTGCTTCTGCGTTTCCAGTATTTCCGCCATCCATGGCGGTCACGCCGGAACGACAAACGTGAGGTTGGTGCGTGTAACGCACCCTACACGAATGATCCCTTCACCCTGCCCTCTCCCGCAGGGAGAGGGGAATTATCCCTCCAATAAAACCTTCTCAGCGTGTTCCAACGCCTCCGGCGTCCCAAACAACACCAGCACATCCCCCGCAATCAACTTGGTATTCGGCTCCGGTTCCGGCCCAGTGATGCCGCCGCGGCGCACGGCGGTGACCGTGACCTTGTCTTCGGCGAGCGGCAGCTCGGCGAGCTTCTTGCCGACCGCGAACGCCTGCGCCATCAGCGTGACCGAGTGCAGGCGCTCGCGGTACGACTCCTCGGTCTCGTCCACGCCGACGGCGCCGTGAAAGAAGCCGCGCAGCATGCGGTAGCGGCCGCGGCGCACGTCCTGCACCTGGCGCAGCACGCGCGACACCGGCACGCCGAGCAGCATGAGCACGTGCGAGCCCATCATCAGGCTGCCTTCGAGACTTTCCGGCACCACTTCGGTGGCGCCGGCTTTCTTGAGTTCCTCCATGTCGCGGTCGTCGATGGTGCGCACGATTACCGGCATGTCGGGACGCAGGTCGCGCGTGGCGCTCAGGATGCGCAACGCCACGGTCGGATCGACGAAGCTGATGATGAGCGCGCGCGCCTGCAGCAGGCCGGCGGCCAGCAGCACATCGCGGCGCGCCGAATCACCGTAGATCACCTGCTCGCCAGCGTCGCGCGCGTCGCGCACGCGCACCGGATCGAGATCCAGACCCAGACAGGGAATATTCTCCTTCTTGAGCATCCACGCAATGTTCTGGCCACTGCGGCCGTAACCGCACAGGATCACATGTCCGTGTGCATGGCTCGCGCTCGCGCGGATGGAATCGAGATTGCTCTCGCGCCGCTCGCGGTAGCCGGGCACCAGGCGCTTGGTGATGATGCCGTTGTAGCGGATGAGCAGCGGCGCGAGCAGCATGCTCAAAACCATGGCGGCGAGCACCATCTGGATGGAGTCGGCCGCCAGCACATTGTATTCCTCGGCCTGTACCAGCAGCGCGAAGCCGAACTCGCCACTGGTGGCGAGCACCAGGCCAGCGCGCAGCGCGACACCCAGCTCCTGGCGCAGCAGCTTGCCGAGCGCCAGCACGATGCCGATCTTGATGGCGAGCAGCGCGGCGAGCGCGGTCAACACCGCCGGCCACTGATCGCGCAGTACGTGCAGGTCGAGCATCATGCCAACGGTGATGAAGAACAGACCGAGCAGCACGTCGCGGAACGGCAGGATGTCGCTTTCCACCTGATGCCGGTATTCGGTTTCGCCGATCATGAGGCCGGCCAGAAACGCGCCTAGCGCCAGCGACAAGCCGGCCTGGTTCGTGAACCACGCGGCGAGCAGCGTAAGCAGCAACACCGTGAGCGTGAAGAATTCGCGCGAGCGCGCCAGCGCCACTTCGTGAAAGATCGGCCGCAGCCACATGCGGCCAACGAACAGGATCGCCGCCAGCACCAACACACTCTTGACGAGTGCCCAGCCGAGGGTCACGGCGAGCGACTCGCTGGCATCGGCGCCGAGCGCCGGGATCAGAATCAGGAACGGCACCACCGCCAGGTCCTGAAACAACAGAATGCCGAAGGCGGCGCGTCCGTGGCGTGAGTGTTGCTCAAGCTGGTCGGTGAGCAACTTCATGACAATGGCGGTGGACGACAACGCCAGCATGCCGCCGATGACCACGGCGCCGGGTACGGACACGCCGAGCGCGAACGCGATGCCGCCGAAGGCGAGAAAACTGAGCAACACCTGCGCGCCACCCACCCCGAGCACAATGCGCTTCATGGCCATGAGCTGCGGCAGTGAGAATTCCAGACCGATGGTAAACATCAGGAACACCAGGCCGAACTCGGCGAGATAACGGGTGCCGGCCAGGTCCGGAATCCAGCCAAACCCGGTCGGTCCGGCCAGCACGCCGGCGCACAGGTAGGCCAGCACCTGCGGCAGGTGCAGGTAGCGAAATGCCGCGACCAGCACCACCGCCGTGCCCAGCAGGATCAGTATGTAGAGGAAGGTGCTGTCGTACATGTAGGCGCGCGCGGCTGGCTTCGTTATACTTTCAAAAGACTACCCGATTCCCTGCGAAATCACGACTGCCCAAGCGCCCTGCATGACGGATAACGCCACCCTGCAACAACTCGGCCGCGCCGTAATCGAGCTTGAGGCCGAAGCGCTGAGCGCGCTCGTGCCGCGCATCAACGACGACTTCGCGCGCGCCTGCCGTCTCATCCTCGACAGCAAGGGGCGCGTGGTGGTGACCGGCATGGGCAAATCCGGGCACATCGGCGGCAAGATCGCCGCCACGCTGGCGAGCACCGGCACCCCGGCGTTTTTTGTACACCCGGGCGAGGCGCAGCATGGCGACCTCGGCATGATTCAGCCGGTCGATGTCGTGATCGCCATTTCCAACTCCGGCGAGACCGGCGAGATTCTGACCATCCTGCCGATCATCAAGCGCATGGGCGCGAAACTGATTGCGCTGACCGGCAATCCGAAATCGAGTCTCGCCCAGCAGGCCGACGCGCATCTCGACGCCGGTGTTGCGAAAGAAGCCTGCCCGCTCAATCTCGCGCCCACCTCCAGTACTACCGCGGCGCTCGCGCTCGGCGACGCACTGGCGGTGGCGCTGCTCAAGACCCGCAACTTCACCCCGGAAGACTTCGCACGTTCGCACCCGGGCGGCAAACTCGGCCGGCGACTCCTTCTGTATGTACGCGATGTGATGCACAGCGGCGTGCGCATTCCACTGGTGGCGGAAAGCGCCTCCCTGCGCGAAGCGTTGCTGGAAATGACCGGCAAGGGTCTGGGCATGACCGGCGTGCTGGATGCCGGCGGCAAACTCGCCGGGATCTACACCGACGGCGACCTGCGTCGCACACTTAATAAAGGTGCGGACGTGTACAACGCCAGAATCAGCGATGTGATGACGCGCCACCCCAAGACCTGCCGCGCCGACCAGCTCGCGGCCGAGATCGTGCAGTTAATGGAACAGCACAATATCTCTGCCCTGATGGTGGTAGATGCCGACCAGCGCGTGCTCGGCGCACTCAACATGGGCGACCTGCTGCGCGCGGGGGTGGTGTAGATGCACGACCACCCGCTGCTGGCCGGCGCCAGCGACGCACTGCTCGCGCGCGCCAAGGCCGTTAAACTTTTGCTGTTCGACGTGGACGGTGTGCTCACCGACGGCAGCCTGTTTCTCGACAACCACGGCGAGGAGTACAAGGCGTTCAATTCGCGCGACGGTCACGGCCTCAAGATGCTGCAACGCAACGGCGTGGCGATCGGCATTATCACCGGCCGCAATTCGCAGATCGTGGCGCATCGCACCAGGGAACTGGACATTGCGCACGTGCGCCAGGGCTGCGCCGACAAGTTACCGGTGTACGAGGACATGATCCGCGAACTCGGCTTGAAGCACGAACAGGTTGGCTTCGTGGGCGACGACGTGGTCGATCTGCCGATCATGCTGCGCGCAGGCTTCGCGGTCTGCCCGCAGGACGGACACTTTCTGGTGAAGCGTCACGCGCACTGGGTCACGCCAAGCACCGGCGGCCGCGGCGCGGGGCGCGACGTGTGTGAACTGCTGATGCTGGCGCAAGGCACGTACGCGGCCGAGATGCAGCGCTATTATTGAAAACACACCTGCGACCGCCATGGATGGCGGAAGTGCCGGAAACGCCGGGAGCAGTTTTCCGGCCGACCGCCATGGATGGCGGAAGTGCCGGAAACGCCGGGAGCAGTTTTCCGGCCGACCGCCATGGATGGCGGAAGTGCGCAAGACGCAGGGGCAGTTTTTCCGCCACAAAGATATCTATCATGCATATGCGAGCAAGCCTGCACAAAAACAGTTACTTTGGAACCCGGCGACCGTGATCGAACACTTTAACCGCCTCGCCATTACCGCCGTGCTGGTGGCACTGGCGGCGCTTTCCTGGTGGCTGCCGAATGCGTTGACCCAGCCGATCGGCCTGTTCGATGGCGAAAATCGCCACGACCCGGATTACACCATTGAGAACTTCATCGCCACCGAAATGAACATCCAGGGACAACGCAAACATGAGTTGCGCGCCGTCAAACTGGTGCATTACCCGGACGACGATATCTCGGAGCTGACGCAGCCCTACCTGATCCAATACTCCCCGGACGTAGCGCCCATACACACACGCGCCGACCGTGGGCAGGTGGCGCCGGGCGGCAAGCAGATTCTCATGCGCGGCAATGTGCGCGTAACACGCGGCATCTCCGGCGTCGATCCCGGCGGCGAGGTTCAAACCCAGGAAATGCGTGTCATACTTGAGTAAATATGACAACCCTCCGAAATAATATCCATTCAACAGCAATGCCTCGCGCCGCGATCTTTCTTGCTGTCCTGCTGGCCCCGTTGTGCACGATGGCCACTGACGACGACCGCCAACAGCCCGTGAACCTGCGCGCCGACCGTATCGACGTCGATCAGAAAACCGGTGTAAGCCTGTACCGTGGCCACGTGCTCTTCACCCAGGGCACGTTGAAACTCACCGCCGCGCGCGCGCAGGCGGTGAACCGCGGCAGCGTGGTCGAAACCATAACCGCCGAAGGCGCGCCCGTGACCTTTCGACACCGTCCCGAGGGACAGCAGGAATTCATCGAGGGCGAAGCCGGCCGCGCTGTTTACCACGCGCCGACGCGCCGCGTGGATCTGTATCAAAACGTCAACCTGCGGCGCGACCGGGATAACTTTCGCGGTGCGGTACTGCACTATGACATGGAAAATCGCAGTCTGACCGCCGCGGGCGACAGCGAAGGCCGCGTGTATGTCGCGCTGGCGCCACGCATCAAGCCGGCACCGCCGGGAGACCGTCCATGAGCGTGCTGACTGCCACCCATCTCAGCAAGCAGTACAAGGGTCGCAAGGTGGTGCGCGACGTGTCGCTGTCGATCGAAAGCGGAGAAGTCGTCGGTCTGCTCGGGCCGAACGGCGCCGGCAAGACCACCTGCTTCTACATGATTGTCGGGCTGGTGGCGCTGGACCAGGGCGAGGTCCACCTCGACAAGGCCGATCTCACGCGCCTGCCCATGCACCAGCGCGCGCGCCTGGGGTTAAGCTACCTGCCACAGGAAGCCTCGGTGTTCCGCAAACTGTCGGTGGAAGACAACATCATGGCGATCCTCGAAACGCAGAAGGAACTGACGCCCGTCGAGCGCGAGCAACGCCTCGAAGAATTGCTGCAGGAACTGCATGTCGCCGATCGTCGCAAAAACCTGGGCATGAGCCTGTCGGGCGGTGAACGCCGGCGCGTCGAAATTGCGCGCGCGCTCGCCACGCGTCCGCGCTTCATTCTGCTGGACGAGCCGTTTGCCGGTGTCGACCCGCTCTCGGTGCTGGATATCCAGCAACTCATCATGCACTTGAAGCAGCGCGGCATCGGCGTGCTCATTACCGACCACAACGTACGCGAAACCCTCAAAATCTGCGACCGCGCCTATATTATGTCCGAGGGCAAGGCGCTGGCCGCCGGTTCGCCAGCGGAGATACTGTACAACGAGGAAGTCAAGAAGGTTTATCTGGGCGAAGATTTCCGCCTGTAACCAGCCGGAATTCCAGCCGCCCGCCGTCGCTGTTGTAACTAAACCGCTGATTGATTTAAAAATTCAGGTCGCGGCGGTCGTGCCGGTCCCGGCGTGGCAAAAATTGGACTAGACTTGGGTTAAGCCGACAAACAATTAAGGGCGCAACAACCCGGCTTTTCTAACCCGCCCATCAGGACATGCCCGGCACCCGCTCATGAAGCAGTCGCTCGATTTCAAACTCGGCCAGCATCTGACAATCACGCCGCAGTTGCAGCAGGCGATTCGTCTGCTGCAACTGTCATCGCTTGAGCTGCAACAGGAAATTCAGGAAGCCCTGGAAAGTAACCCCTTGCTCGAAGAAGTGGAGGAGGAACCCGCCGCCCGGGAAACAATCGAGGCGCCCACTGAAGAACCCGCCGCCGCCAATGACGACGGCGAGAGCAGCGACACAGCGTCCATCGAAGAACTGCCCGTAGACCGCGACAACACCAGCAGCGAAGACGACTCACTGCGCGAAGAACTGGCGCGCAACGACGACTGGGAGGACAACAGCGAATCGCTCAGCGCCAGCGCCACGCGCAATGACGGCGGCGACGGCCTTCCGGACATCGACGCGCGCAACAGCGCGCCCACCACCCTGCGCGGGCATCTGCTGTGGCAGATGCAAATGACGATTTTCTCGCCCACCGACCGGCGTATCGCCGAGGCCGTGATCGACGCCATCAGCGAAGAAGGCTACCTGACCTGCTCGCTCGACGAAATTCAGCAATCCCTCCCCGGTGATTTGGCGGTCGAGCTCGACGAAGTCCAGGCGGTGGTACACCAGGTTCAAAACTTCGATCCGGCGGGCGTGGCGGCGCGCGACCTCGGCGAATGTCTGCAATTACAGCTGCGCGTCCTTGACCCGGCCACGCCGCACTTGCAGGACGCACGCCGCATCGCCACACCCGAGAACCTCGACTTGCTCGCCGGCCGCGACTTCAAGCAGCTCAAGCGCGCCACCCGGCTTGGCGCAGAAGACCTGCAGGCCGCTATCCAGCTCATCCAGCGGCTCAACCCGCGCCCCGGCAACAGTGTCACCTCCAGTCACGCCGGCTACATTGCCCCGGATATTACCGTCAAGAAAATTCGCGGCATCTGGCGCGCCGAACTCACCTCCAGCACCACGCCGCGTCTCGGCATAAACCACCAGTACGAGAAGCTTATCCGCCGTGGCGTTGATACCACAGACAACAAGTACCTGCAGGACAAACTGCAAGAGGCACGCTGGTTCATCAAGAGCCTGGTCAGCCGCAACGACACCCTGCTGAAAGTCGCACGCGCCATCGTCGACCGGCAGCGCGCCTTCCTCGAACACGGCGCGGAGGCCATGAAGCCGCTGGTGTTGCACGACATCGCCGAAATAGTCGGCATGCACGAATCCACCATCTCGCGCGTAACCACCAGCAAGTATATGCTGACTCCGCGCGGCATTTTCGAGCTGAAGTACTTCTTTTCCAGCCACGTCGGCACCGCCGACGGCGGCACCTGTTCGGCGACCGCGATCCGTTCGCTCATCAAAAAAATGGTGGAGGCGGAGAAGTCGAGCAAACCGATCAGCGATAACACCATCGCCGACATCCTCGCCGAGCAGGGCATTCACGTGGCGCGGCGAACAGTTGCAAAATACCGGGAGGCGCTTAACATTCCACCTTCCAGTCTGAGAAAGTCCCTTGTTTGATCAACACCCGTGGAGGCGCCATGCACATCAACGTCAGCGGCCAGCAAATTGAAATCACCAACCCCTTGCGCGATTACGTCTCCGAGAAGATTGGACGTATTCAAAAGCACTTCGACCACGTCACCAACACGAGTGTCGTCCTGCACTTTGAAAAGAAGAAAAACCGCCACAGCGCCGAGGCCACCCTCAACGCCAAGGGCGCACAGTTGCACGCCGATTCCGAGGGCGATGACATGTACGCCGTGATCGATGCGCTCGCCGACAAGCTCGATCGGCAGGTGCTCAAACACAAGGAAAAGCTCAGCCACCATCGCTGAGCGCCCGGTGTCGCCCGGCTAGCGGCCACACCTGTCCCCTCCCGGGCGCCGCCCGGTCTGCGTCTGCGCAAAAACGCTTTTCCCTCGGCGGTTGGGGAGGCATAATCCCGGGTTAGTCAGGTTGCGCCCCGCGCAACCGCACCACCCGGAAACCGCATGAATCCAACACTTACTGCCAGCGGCCTGTTCGACGCCCAGCACGTCTCGTTGCGGCTGCGCTGGCTGGCAGGAAACGCCGGCCGCGAGCGGCTGCTCGAACCGGCCACCGCCCGCTACCCGGGCATGGCGCTGGTCGGGCATCTCAACTTCGTTCACCCGAATCGCGTGCAGGTACTGGGCAGCGCCGAGGTTGACTATCTGCGCCGCCTGCCACCGGCCGCGCACGCCGAGGCCATCGACAACCTGTTCAGCAGCAGCACTACCACCATGGTGGTAGTGGCCAATGACGAAGGTGTGGATGCCGATCTGATCGAGGCCGCCGACGCCGCCGGCCTGCCGCTGCTGGCAAGCGCGCTGGCAAGCCCCAAGGTCATCGACCACCTGCAACACTACCTGACGCGCGCGCTCGCCGTGCGCACCAGCCTGCACGGCGTGTTCCTCGAAGTCATGGGCCTGGGCGTGTTCATCACCGGCGAGGCCGGCATCGGCAAAAGCGAACTGGCGCTGGAACTGCTGAGCCGCAATCACCGGTTGATCGCCGATGACACGGTGGAATTCTGTCGCACCGCACCGGCGGTGTTGCTCGGTCGTTGCCCGCGCATGCTGTTTGATTTTCTCGAGGTACGCGGGCTGGGTATCCTCAACGTGCGCGCCATGTTCGGCGACACCGCCGTACGGCCGGAGAAAACCCTGCGCTTGATTGTGCGTCTGGAACCACTGAACCCGGAACAGATGGCGAAGATCGACCGCCTGCAGGCGGAACAAAAAACCCGCAATATTCTGGACGTGGACATTCCCGAAGTGGTGCTGTACGTCGCGCCCGGACGCAACCTCGCGGTGCTGGTGGAGGCCGCCACGCGCAGCCACATCCTGCGCCTGCGCGGCGTGAACCCGCTTGAAGAACTGATGCAGCGCCAACAGGCGTGCATGACCCAGGATAACGCATGACCCGCGCGCCGCTGGCGCGCGCCGTTCCGGACGCGTGGGTGAATTGATATGGGTCTCCTGATTGTCAGCGGCCTGTCCGGCTCTGGAAAATCCATCGCCCTGCAGGCGCTCGAGGACTTGGGGTTTTATTGCATCGATAACCTGCCGGCCGGTCTGTTGCCGCACTTTGCCGAGCAACTGCTGGCCGTCGAACACGACGCCCTGAAACAGACGGCGGTCGGCATCGATGCGCGTAATCGCGCGTTTCTCGATGCCCTGCCGCACAGTCTTGCGCAGCTGGAGCAGCTCGGCGTTGAGTACCGGATTGTTTTCCTGGAAGCGGAAGAGACGGTGCTGGTGAAACGCTTCAAGGAAACACGCCGCAAACACCCGCTCACCGACAAGGACACGCCGTTGCTCGAAGGCATTGCGCTTGAACGCAAACTGCTCGAACCGCTGTCGTTCAACCCGGCGCTGCGCATCGACACCACGCACACCACGCCGCACGAACTGCGCACCCGCGTCCAGGATTTCGCGCGCGGCGGCGACTCCAGCGGCATGACCCTGCTGTTCGAGTCATTCGGCTACAAGAAAGGCACGCCGGCCGACGCCGACTTCGTGTTCGATGTACGCTGCCTGCCGAACCCGCACTGGCAGGCGGAGCTGCGACCGTTCACCGGCCGCGACCCGCAGGTGGCCGCCTTCCTCGAGGGACATGCGCCGGTACGCCAGATGTTCGACGAGCTGTGCGGCCTGCTGGAGCGCTGGTTGCCGGGTTTCGAAGCCGAGCGACGCAGTTACATGACCATCGCCGTCGGCTGCACCGGCGGCCAGCATCGTTCCGTCTACCTGGTGGAGAAACTCGCCGCGCATTTCGCCGCTCAGGGCATCAAGTCACAAATTCGTCACCGGGAGTTAGCATGATCAGTCTTATTATTCTTGCACAGAAAGAAATGGGCGAAGGCCTGCTCAACGCCGTCGAGCATGTCCTCGGCACACGGCCATCGGGGCTCGATACCCAGCCGATCGATTACCACCAGCCGCCGGAGATACTGACGCAGGCACTGGCGGCGCGCATCCAGAAAATCGATCAGGGCGACGGCGTATTGATCCTGGCGGATATTTACGGTTCGTCACACACCAACGCCGCCTGCTGGCTGCTGGCGCCGGGGCGCGTCGAGCTGGTGAGCGGCGTCAACCTGCCGATGCTGGTACGTGTGCTCAACTACCGGAACCTGCCGATGAGCGAACTGCTGCGCAAGGCGCTATCCGGCGGTACGGAAGGCATTGTGCGTGGCGCGCCACTGGCGCGCGCGGCCGAGGGCAAGCGATGAAAACCGCGGCTATCCTGATCGTCAATAAACTCGGCATGCACGCGCGCGCGTCGGCCAAATTCGTGACCCTGGCCGCGCAATTCAAAAGCGACGTCACCCTTGGGCGTAACGGTCAGCACGCCAACGGCAAGAGCATCATGGGCATCATGATGCTGGCCGCGGGCAAGGGCACGCAGGTTGACCTGACCGTGCACGGCGACGACGAACACCAGGCCATGGAGGCGCTGCGCGCCTTGATCGACAACCGTTTTGGCGAGGATGAATAAATTATTATGGCTACTCCTGTGCGGGCCTGCTTTCCCTTGATTATGGCTATTCTTGTGGCGGAAAAGCTGCTCCCGCGTTTATCCCCGTGGGGATGGCTTCGCGCCCCGCACTTCTGCCCAGTGACTGAAGCCTCATTCACTATGGAGAAATGCCGAGTGAATGAAGCCTCATTCACTGCAGAAGCCCGAAGCGGCCGCCATCCCTGGCGGTCGCCGGCCTGCATTCCAAGGAAGGCGAAGCCCGGTTCGGTTCGCTGCACTCACTCATCTGGAGAGTAACCCCATGCTGACCCTGCACGGCACCGGTGTTAGCAGTGGCATTGCCATCGGCAAGGCCTATGTGCTGCACCGCGAGCGCCCGCAGGTGCCGGAGTACGTGCTGCCCCAGCATCTGCTGGACGACGAGATCGAACGCTTCAAGCGCGCCATACAAACGGCGCGCCTGCAGTTATCGAAAATCCGCGATCATATTCCGCGCTCCGCCCCGGCCGAGATCGCCAGTATCATGGACGCGCACCTGCTGATCCTTCAGGACAAGATGATCGGCGAAGTGCCGGCCGATCTCATTCGCCGTCATCAGTACAACGCCGAATGGGCGCTGCGCACCCAGGGCGATGCGCTGGTCGCTGTGTTCGAGCAAATGGAAGACCCGTACCTGCGCAACCGCAAGTCCGACGTGTCGCAGGTGGTGGACCGGGTGCTGCGCATCCTGCTCGCCAGCGGGGAAGAACACGAGCAGGTTTCGGGCGCACTCGAGGGTCAGATCGTGATTGCCAACGATCTGTCACCGGCCGACACCGTGCTGCTCAAACACAGCCGGGTCGCGGCGTTCGTTACCAATCTCGGCGGTCCGATCTCGCACACTGCGATTCTGGCGCGCAACCTGGAGATACCGGCGCTGGTGGCGGTACACAACGCCACGCGCTACGTGCGCGACGGCGAAGAGCTGATCGTGGACGGCAAGCTCGGTGTGCTGATCGTCGCGCCTGAAAAACACGTGGTCGCCGAATACCGCCAGCGTCAACG
>Ga0315281_10002683_pt1 | contig 26337 bp, 20 predicted proteins | sample YL17G07_0_MG_FD_204540 | JGI IMG/M metagenome (GOLD analysis project Ga0315281, IMG submission 204540) | Sediment microbial communities from Yellowstone Lake, YNP, Wyoming, USA - YL17G07_0 | ecosystem: Environmental > Aquatic > Freshwater > Lake > Sediment | place: USA: Wyoming | collected... | reverse complement strand
CATCCATCAACACACTCAGTGAGCGATACCTCGACTCGATTGCGCGTAGCGCGGCTTCTTCTTGCATGACCGCACTAGAACACACCCCTATAATATTGTCAACTTATTTTGACGCGAGTCCTTAGTCAGGAGATAGTCACATGGCAACCGGTACAGTTAAATGGTTTAACGATGCAAAGGGTTTTGGTTTTGTCACTCCCGATGATGGCAGCGAAGATTTGTTCGCGCACTTTTCCGCAATCAACATGAGCGGTTTCAAGTCGCTCAAAGAGGGCCAGAAGGTTACCTGTGCCAACGTTTGTAGTCCTTGGGTATGTAAAGTCACGATCATGCCTCCATGATCCCAACTTCTGCCCCTCCATGCTCAGCTCACACTGGAAACACACCGGTGTTCACATTCACAAGTTCGACTGCGTGCACCAACAGTTTCTATTGGCCTGCGAATACGATGCTGCATCCCGTGTGTTGCTGCTGGTTGGTACACATGAAAACTTTTACCGCAACCTCAAACGCTGATATCCAAGTGAGTCGGCTTTAGCTCCCGCTACTCCTCCCATAGCACCTCGCGCCCTGTCAAGCAAACACTGACAGCCCACTCTCCCCGCCGCATGCGCCTTTCGCGACCCTCATGCATGCACGCCCATCTGCACCGCCCTTGCGCCTTGTCAAGCAAACAATGACAGCAAGATTCCCCATCCATTACACCACAATCAGGCAAACACCGATACCCAATCTGTGTGAGTAGGAATATCGTTCCCCCATGGGTTTTGCAAGCCGAATCGGCGCAACGAATGGAGAGCCAATGAACGTATTTAGCGCAAACGAATTCCCGGTTTCCGTTCCGATCATGCCTGACGGGCTGTTGCCAGCACAGCAAGCTGCCTCTGCTGAGAGCGCGACGCCAAATTTCACCGGCAAGGAAGCGGGTGGCCTTGGGCTGAATGAGCCTCGCAACTCTCTTGATCAGAATGCCGAACATGAAACGGAACATCTTCTGAAGTTCATAGCGTCGCTGGAATCCTGCAATACAGCATTGCTCAACAAGCTTAATCAAACCGAGAGGGAACTCGCCGCGCTAAGGAAATCGGCAGCACAAACCTTGCCAGGAACGGAATTAACCGATGATCCAGAGCAGTCATACGGATGGGAGCGGAAGCTGACAAGAATACAATGGAGGCCAGCATGAGTGAGTATTGCCGCGACGCTAGCGCACGCTGCGCTTTGCCCAACGTCTAATCATTATTTTGCAGGCTAAAGGAAAGAAAAATATGAGCCCGATAAATTCACAGCCCAACAATCCAACAAAAGGCATCAGCGCCTGCCGGACGCAACTGCTTGGCGGCACTTGCATGGTGGAGTGCCATGAAGAAACCGCCTGCCAATGGTCAGTTCCTCTTGGAGATTTCAAGTTTTGCGAGCATCCCTCTGCGCGGCAGATCGTTCAGTTAACCTAAGGGCACCTCTTACACAATCTGAAAATCGCGCAACTGGAAGGAGGCACCATGTCAACGCCAAACGAGCAAGACCAGCAACTGCTGCGTGCATCCGTCTTATAAAGGAGGACAAACATGCCCAACGAAAACAACATTAACCGCTTCGACCCGGTCTCCCTATTCCTGCATTGGGGACTCGCCTTGATGGTGATTGTGTCGATTGCGTGTATAGAATTACATGATGTCTATATGAAGGACAGTTATTGGTACAACACCCTGAAAGCTACCCATGAACAACTGGGCTTTCTCCTGCTTTTCCTGACACTCTTGAAATTGGGTTGGCGCCTGGGCAATCCTGTTCCGCCGATTACGCCTACTCCGCAGCCATGGGAGTTGGCGGCGAGAAAAGTGGCGCATGCTGCGATCTATGCAACCCTGCTGACGCTGGCGGTTCTCGGCATGGTCATGGGAAACTTTTTCTTGACCCAAAATAAGGAGCTGGCACATGCGCTCAAGGTAATCCATGAGACTCTCGGCAATTTTTTGATTGTGCTGATCGCTATCCACATGGCTGCAACACTATGGCACCAATGGATTAGGCGTGACGACACTCTGCGGCGCATGCTGCCTGGACGGATAACCTGATTCGAGCTTGATCCCGCCGAGGATGTGGAATTGGCGAAGTGATCAGCCGGGTTTTGATAGCTGGGTAACACAATCTGCAAATCGCGCAACTGGAAGGAGGCACCATGTCAACGCCAAACGAGCAAGACCGGCAACTGCTGCGGGCCGCCGCCGAGGCGCAGCTTGCCCGCGCGCCGGAGATTGAGGGATCGCTACGCCCTGCCGGGGAACTGCTGCACGAATGCCGCGTGCATGAGACCGTACTGGAGATGCAGATCGAAAAACTACAGCGGAACCAATCCGCCCTGGAGGAGTTCCGTGACCTTTACGTGAATATTTATGGGTTCGTCCCCGTCGGCTATATCACTCTCACCCGCCGGGGCAGCGAGACGGAGCGAGATATACCGCCTGGCCTGCTACAAGCTGTCGAGCCGCTGTCTGTGCGGCCCCAGAACCGCATTTCCACCGTTTAATGCCATGAAGCCCAGATTGGAAGACATGACAGCATCCGCTCATCGTTGGTTTTTTTGAGATTACGCCATGAAACTGTCCGATTTTAACTTGTCTGTGCGTATTACTGCCGCAGCCATAGCCCTTGTGGTTGCGGGTGCTATGGCGTTGCTGTTTGTCGAGGAGACGCGTCTTCGCGATGCTTACCTGGGCGAGCGGCACGCACGTCTGGAGCAAGGGCTGCAAGTCCAAAAATTACTGCTGATCAAAACGATCAATACCCTGCGCCAGGATGTGTTGTTCCTGTCCGATACCCCGCCCGTTTCCGGCATTGTGCGCGCCGCGCAGAACCACGACTACGATGCCCGTTATAACCATACCCGCAAAGCGTGGGGAGAACGCCTGCAACGGATTTTCTCCGCTTTTTCCGCCGCGCATCCGGACTATTACCAGATTCGCTATATCGGCGTGGCCGACGCGGGGCGCGAGATCGTGCGGGTCGACAATCGCGGCGGAAAGCCCGAGGCAACGCCATCCGACAGGCTGCAAGCCTTGGGGGGAGCGGGGGGAGATTTTTTCAAAGCCACGCTGAGCCTGCATGAGGGCGAGGTACACCTTTCCGAGTTTGATCTGAATCGGGAAGGGGGCGTGATCGAACAGCCACCCAAACCTACTTTACGCGCGTCCACACCGGTCTTCACCCCGTCTGGAGAAATCTTCGGCATCGTGACGATCAACATGGCGGCGGCGGATTTGCTGGAGTCCGCCACACAGGGCATACCGGGGGATATCCAGGTCTACATCACCAACATGGACGGGCAATACCTGCTGCATCCCGATGCGAAGCGAGCCTTTGCGTTTGAGCTGGGCGGCAAGGACAATATCGGTGCGGATTTTCCCAACCTCAAAACGATATTCGATCCGCAAACGGCGGATCATCTGGATTATCTGTTGCTGCAAGCTGGCGCAACAATGGCCGGCGGGCAGGGAGGCAGCCTGTTATTTGGCGCCGAGCGGATTCATTTCGACCCGGCGCGTCCGGCGCGTTTCCTGCTGCTGAGTTATGTCATACCCGATGATGACGTAGCGGCGCGGCAGATTACCGTAATACCAGCCAGTCAGATCGCCGGCGGATTCATCGCCATGCTGCTGGTCGGCGGGATTGCCCTGCTGGCGCTACGCCGAACCTTTGCCCCTCTCAAACGGCTTACAGCCGCCGCCGATAAAATTGCTGCCGGTGATTACGATGTCCGCTTGCAGCAAAACGGCGGCGGCGAAATCGGCATCCTCAACAACGCCTTTGGCACCATGTTGGTCAAGTTGTCGCAGCGTGAGCAGGATATTTTGCGGATCAATGCGGGGCTGGAAGAGCGGGTGAAAGTACGCACGCAGGAACTGAAACAAGCGTATCTGGAGACCGGGATGCTGCTGCGCCGCAATCAGGCGTTGATGCAGACGTCCATGGATGGCATTCACATGATGGATATGCGGGGCAACGTATTGGAGGCCAACGATGCTTTCTGCCAGATGCTGGGTTATACGCAAGAAGAAGTGGTGCGGCTTAATGTGGCCGATCTGGATGCGCAATGGTCGGCTGATGAATTGCAGGTGCGGTTCATTGAGCTTATCGGCAAGAGCGCCATATTCGAGACGCTGCACCGGCGCAAGGACGGGACGCTGATCAATGTCGAGATATGTGCCGCCGGCGTGGAGATTGATGGGCAGGGTTTCATGTTTGCTTCAAGCCGCGACATTACCGCGCGCAAACAGGCCGAGGAAGAAATTCACCATCTGGCGTTTTATGACGCGCTGACAAAATTGCCCAACCGTCGTTTGTTCCTTGACCGTTTCCGCACGGCATTGCCTGTTTCTGCACGATACAACAACTACGGTGCGGTGTTATTCATTGATCTGGATCGTTTCAAGCTGCTTAACGACACACTCGGGCATGACTACGGCGATCTGTTATTGGTCGAGGTGGCTGTCCGGGTTAAAGCCTGCGTGCGTGAAATGGATACGGTGGCAAGATTGGGCGGAGATGAATTTGTCGTGCTGATCGAGGGTGTCAGCGATGCTCAGGATGAGGCTTCGCACAAGGTCGGGCTGGTTGCCGAGAAAATTCGTGAATCGTTGGCGTGCCCCTACAATCTCAATGGGCATGAGCATCACAGCTCGCCCAGCATCGGCGTCAGCCTGTATCGCGGCAATGAAGAGTCCGTAGAGGATTTGCTTCAGCATGCCGACATGGCGATGTATCAGGCCAAGGATTCCGGACGCAATGCGGTGCGTTTCTTTGATCCCGTCATGCAAAATAACGTGGCAACTCGCGCTGCATTGGTGAATGATTTGCGCAGTGCCATTGCGCAGCAGCAATTACATTTGCATTACCAGTTGCAGGTGGATAACGACAATCGCCCGGTGGGGGCAGAGGCATTATTGCGCTGGATTCACCCGCTGCGCGGCATGGTCATGCCAGAGCAACTCCTCCCGATTGCCGAAGAAAGCACGCTGATCCTTGATATCGGGGATTGGGTGCTGGAAACCGCCTGCCGGCAACTTGTCTTGTGGAGCGAAGATAAAAAGGCGCGCGATTTGGTGCTGACTGTAAATATCAGCGCCAAACAATTTGCCATGCCGAATTTTGTGGATAAGGTAGCCAACGTTCTGCGAACGCATCAGATAAATCCTGTACGCCTGAAATTGGAATTAACCGAAAACATGGCGCTTGATGACTTGCCCGGCGCGGTAGAAAAGATGCATGCACTGAAAGCGCTTGGTGTCTGCCTGTCGATGGACGATTTTGGCACCCGCTATTCATCACTGTCCAACCTGAAACAACTACCGCTCGATCAACTCAAGCTTGGCAGGAGTTTTGTGCAGGATATTGCGAGTGATGGCAACGTCGCGCTGCTGGTGCAGAGCATCATTGATTTGTCGGGCAAATACCGCATCACCGTGATCGCCGAGGGGGTGGAAAACGAGGCGCAATTGGCTTCGCTCAAGGATCGCGATTGCATAGCATATCAAGGTTTTCTGTTCAGCAAGGCTTTGTCAGTTGAAGAGTTTGAACAGTTATTGAATCGAAGCTGATTTCTACCTGAAGGAAGTGTGCCCACAATAATTTGAGAAGGCCGCTCGCAGGCATTATTATGGGAGGAGATATTTCCTGGCCCATCTCCTTTGAACGGTAACTGCTTTCATTGTGGCTTGCCCATCGCTCCCGAGGCGGATCATCGCGCGCGGCTTGATGGCGCGGAGCGGCAGTTTTGCTGCCTCGGCTGCCAGTCGGTATGCGGCGCCATTTTTGAAGCCGGGCTGCAAGGCTATTACCAGCGCACTCCGGAAGGCGCGTTGCTCGGCCCTCCGCCGGAGCCGCCCAAAGACATCGAAATCTACGACTTCGACGAAGTGCAGCAGGAATTCACCACCTGCTCCGGCGATGTGCGCGACATTCACCTGCTCGTCGAGGGCATCCACTGTGCCGCCTGCGTATGGCTGATCGAGCGCGGCTTGCAGCGCGTACCCGGCGTGCAGTCGGCTGAGGTCAACCTGGCCGCCAGGCGGCTGCATCTGCGCTGGGACAACCGGCGCAGCAAGCTGTCCGAGGTGATACGCGCGCTCGCCAAAATCGGCTACGCTGCCGTGCCCTACGATCCGGAAAGTGCGGAAGGGGTTATCAAGAAGGCCAACCGCGCCATGCTTTACCGGCTGTTCTTTGCCGGTTTCGCCATGATGAACATGCTGTGGATTTCCATCGCGCTGTATAGCGGCGCAAACCAAGATGAGTTCCGCGATTTCTTTCACTGGATCGGGCTGGCATTGGCCACGCCGACCTTGCTGTATGCGGGCTACCCGTTTTTTCGCGGCGCATTCGGCGGCTTGCGCGGCGGTCACCTGACCATGGATATGCCTATTGCCATCGGGCTGAGCGTCACCTATGCCTATTCGTTTTACATCACGGCCAGTGCCAGCAGGGCAGGGGAGGTATATTTCGATACGGTCACCAATCTGATTTTCGTGATCCTGATTGGCCGTTATCTGGAAGGCATGTTCCGCCACCAGGCAATTTCCGCCACCAAACGCCTGATGGAACTGCAACCGCGCGCAGCCATCGTGATGCGCGACGGGCAGGAACAGATGACCCCGATACGCGGCGTCAAACTTGGCGACAATGTGCTGATTAAACCCGGCTACAAGGTGCCGGTGGACGGCATCGTGCTGGAAGGGCACAGCGCGGTGGACGAATCCATGCTGAGCGGCGAATCCGTGCCGGTGAGTAAACCCATCGGCGCGCAAGTCTCCGCCGGAACGGTGAACACCAGCGGCGCATTGCTGGTCGAGGTGCGTTCGACCATGCAGAACACCACCCTGGCGAAAATCATCCGCCTGGTCGAAGAGGCGCAATCTTCCAAGGCCCCGATCCAACGCCTGGCCGATACCATCGTGCCGTGGTTCGTGCTGGTCACGCTGGTGTGCGCAACAATTACCTTTTTTATCTGGAACACCAAAGATTTCGAGATCGCGCTGATGGCCGCGACTTCGGTGCTGATCATCACCTGCCCCTGTGCGCTGGGCATGGCGACGCCGATGTCGATTGCGGTGGCCTCCGGCCTGGGTGCGCAACACGGTATTCTGGTCAAGAACGGGCTGGTGCTGGAAACCCTGTCCAGGGTGAACCACTTCGTGTTCGACAAGACCGGCACCCTGACCGAAGGCAGGATGAGCGTCGCGCAAATGCACGTCGCGCCCGGCGTCGTGGTGCAGAATATATTGCGCAGCGCGGCGGCGGTGGAACGCTATAGCGAGCACAGCGTGGCCAAGGCGATTGTCGCGGAGGCAGTGGCGCAACAATTGAATTGCCGCGATGTGGCCGTGAACGGATTCCATGCGACAGCAGGCCTGGGCGTGGAGGCGGAAGCAGCCGGGCAAACGGTGTTGCTGGGCAGCGCCGAATGGCTGATGCGGCGCGGCATTGCATTCAATGCGGAGCTACAGGCGCGGGCGCATGAGCTGGAAGCGCAGGCGATGAGTTGCGTGCATGTAGCGCTGGAGGGAGTGCATGTGGCCGTGTTCGCACTGGCGGACAGGTTGCGCGATGATGCGCGGCAGTTGATAAACGAGCTGCGCGAAGCGGGGATATCAATGACCTTGTTGACCGGAGATCGCAGGCCGGTTGCCGAAGCGATTGCGCGACAACTGGGCGGCATGGAAGTCATCGCCGAAGTGTTGCCGCAGGACAAGGATCAGGTGATCCGGCAATTGCAGCAGCGCGGCGCGGTGGTCGCCATGGTGGGCGATGGCATCAACGATGCGCCCGCCCTGATCCGCGCCGACGTGGGCATCGCGCTCGGATCGGGGACGGATGTATCGGTGGAAAGCGCCGACATCGTGCTGATGCACAACGAGCTGGACAAGGTGCGGCTGGCTACCCTGTTGTCGCGCCGCACCCTGCGCACCATCAAGCAAAACATCGGGCTGTCCTTCGTGTATAACGCTATCATGGTGCCGCTGGCGATGATGGCCAGGGTCAGCCCGCTGGTGGCGGCGATCACCATGCCGATCAGCTCGCTGGTGGTGATCGGCAATGCGGCGCGCATACGAACCTTATTCAAAAAGCAATAGAGGCTGCCATGGATGTGATTTACAGCTTGATACCCGGCATGATGATTTTTGGTTTGGTGTTTCTTGCCGTGTTGATCTGGGCGGTGAAGAAAGGCCAGTACGAAGACATGGAAGGTAATGCCAACCGGATTTTGCTCGATGACGATGAAGAAATGATGGGCTACCCCGATAACAGCAGGGGTGGGAAAACAGATAAAGCTGGCTGAGAACCTCTCCGTCCAAGTGGATTAATCCAGACTTGATCTGTCAGCTAGTGCCCGACCCGATATCCTGAATTAATTTAAAGTTCATTCAGAATGCGCTGCTTTTGCTGCTTGTATTCGGTCTCGTCGATCAGCTTCTGATCAAACAACTGTTTCAGGGTCTGCAGCCGCCTGGCGATGGATGAATCGGCAGGCGGCGTTGCCTCTGCAGGCCTTGTTTCTGTGGGTTTGGCAGCAGTGGGGCTTTCCGGCTGAAACAGATTGCCGATGGGTGCTGCTGGTTTTTCAACAATCGAACCGGCAGGTTTTTGTTTCACTATCGGTGTGTCACTCGTAGCGAGTGGCGTTGTGATGTCATTGACCGCATGCAGCCCCCAGGAGACCCCGGTAAGGCCATCCTTTGCCGTAAGCTGCCGCACCTGCTGTTCAGCCGAAGAACCCAGCATATCCACCACCGGGCTCGGCATAGCGCCACTGTAGCCGAATGTGTCCTTGGGATGCCCTGCCATAGGCTGCATGACACCCAACTGGAGCCGGTCGAGCGGTTTCTTGGTTGAGGGGAAGAGAGACAAGTCAGCCGGGATGGTAGTTATGGCTCCGGTGACCAAGGCCGTGACGGCCCAGTCCGTCCCGTCACTTCCGGCAAAAAAACCGGCAGGCACGAAAAAGGCTATCGACTTGCCTCGGGCTCGAATTCGCGTTGGGAAAAACATCGATTGGTCGACACCGGCCTCGGTCTCGGCATTTGTCCGATCGGGAAACTGCTCGGTCAGCGCATCCAATAATTGTCGCCGCATCAGTTCAGGCCGTGGCGTCAGAATCACGGCTTTTTCCCACGCATATTCCGGGTCGATCAGGACATGGCGCCCGGGCAAAGTGAAGGTGTTGCCTGAACCCTTGACGCGATCGGTGTCGACATAGACGTCGATATTGAATTGGTAAAAACCCTTGCGGGCGAAGTTTGCCAGTGATTCGGCGCCGACCGCGTTAGGGACATCATTGGGGTCGCGGATCGGGTTTTTGAACATCGCCTCGAACCAGAAGCCGTCCTCATCGCGGCTGATTTTCAGCTGGAGCAGATCAAGATCGCCAGCTTGGAAGTCGGCGCGTTGCGGATAGGCCAGTGTGCCGGCGCCGTAATCATCGCCGGGCGGATCGCTGATGGTGACCAGCGGCTGACCGGCCCATGCAGTCAGCACGGGCAATATAAGGGCAATAAACAGCAAAGAGGATTTCACGTTATGATCCTTCACATTTCCAGGGTCTGCAAAACTGGCTTTCGGCCTCATCATGCCAGGTCAGATTTAGCGGAAGCAGTATACGCTGCCGCATCATCCTCGCGCAGCAAGGATCAAGCCTCACATAATACAAAAACCCTCCCGAACCAAGGGAGGGTTTTTGTCTTCAAACCAGGCGCGCGAACTCAAGCCTTAAAAATTGACCTGTGCAAAAGCCTTCAAGCGATATTGTTGAATATCCGACTGTTTTCCGGTCAGCCCCAGATCAGCATTGCCTTTGATCCATTGCGTCAGCATGCCCACTTCAAAACCGGACAGGTTATAGGCGAAACGCACACCGGCGATGCTTTTGTCATTTTTGTAACCGGCACTGCCGACCGTAATGTCATGCTTATACTTGCCATAGGAGAGGGTGCCATACAGTTGGCTGACCAACTGATTGCCCACGCTGAAGCTATAACCGCTATCTTTCACTTCCAGATCATCCGTTGCGATAGCGGCATTCAGGCCATCCTTGTTGTTCACATTCTTGTATTTGAAGTTGGCGTCCAGCCCTCCCATCACCTGGAAGATGTGATTGAGTTTAAAAGCCAGGATATTGGTCGTGCGATCCTGGTTAGGCTGATACACATCGTAGGTTCCCTGCCCGTGTCCAACGTCGTAGATATTGGCATTGCCGCCATAATTCTGCCAGTTGGTGTTATATCCGACCCTCGTAAGCTCCAGCGACATCGGCGTGTTGGCGGTCTCATAGTTGAACTTGAAGGTATGGCCCTTCCAGCCAATGATCGACTCCGCTCCCGGTTCGTCAAAGTCTGTGTAGCCATTATCAACTTGAATCACAGGCGCCTGTTGCATGTCATTGGCACGTCCGCCCAGCCATTGATTGCCTTTGCCCCAGCCATACCAGGCCCCTTCAGAACCTTCTGTCAGCAACACGTCGGATTCGCGACGAGCGCCGCCAACACTGACATAGCCCGCGCCGATATTAAAGTATTGATAGTTTACGGAAAGCCCGCCAACTGCAGCCGGTCTCCAATCGAGGTCAAGCTTGATCGCATTGCCGTTGATATCCGCGCCCGGCGTCATGCTGTAGCCCATTACGCCGGTTTTCGAATACGAGGTTGACGTTGAGCCGCAGCCACCATTGTTGTAGCACCAGTCGCCCTGCATTACGGCAACAACGTTCGCGTTATTTACAGAGTAGATGGAGTGGTGAAGCGCGCCGCGAAAATCAAGCCCATCAGTAATCGCAGAATCCGCCTTCAAGGAAAGGATGGTGTTCTTCATCCGGGCTTGGAGGGATTGCCCATTGAGCGGGTTCGTGTCGCCGGAATCCAGCTGCTCGTTATTCAAATAAGAAATACTCTCCATCAGCCTGGCGCCACTTACAGCCTGTTTAAACTGGCCGATATAGATGGCCTGGTTCTTGGGGTCGGATCCAGTGCTGAAATTCGTACCCAGGTATTCAGGAAGTGACACTCGATCGGCCTCCCAGGTGCCGCCGGCCAAAGGACCCTTGAAATAAAACCCATTGTAATTATCACGGTCGATGTAGCGGATTTTACCCATGGTAAAGGGGTCGAACATGCCCCAGTCGCTGGTGCCAACACGGGCGTTATTCAACCAGTTGTAACCAGGAGTCAACTCCACATAGGCGCCGCGCAATTTCATGAATTTCTGATGATTGACTTCGTTGTTTCCGACCGAATTTTCCTGGCCGAACCCACCGTATTCAGTCCAGTAGGCTGCGCTGCTGCGGCTCTGGATGCGGCCGCCTGCCTCGACCTGGGGCGAAATCGTCGCCTTGAAAATGAGGTTCAATTCGGTAAATTGCCCTTGATCTGCTCCGCTATTGGTATCAATGCTGCCGGAGGATGTGGTGTGCTGATTTCCATCGAGGAACTTCATGTAAAAATTTGAACCGCTGAAGTCCACCGTGGTTGCAGAGGCAGGGCCAGCCAAGGCCAAACCGATGGCCAGGCATAATGGTTTTACTATGTGATTTTTCATAATTAACTCCCTTTCTTGGTTTAAGTGCGAATTACTTCTTGATCATCTTCAGTGTGGCCGGCTTGACCGACTCGCCATTGGGGCCGCAAGTGTAAGCCAGCATTTCCGACTGTTTGGCATCAGCGGATTCCAGCACATCCATCACGTGCGGATCACAATCGCCGTCATTGCCGCCGCCAAAGCGGTGCTGGCCTTCATACTCATTGACCTTGCGCGTCAGTAAATCGCCAGCGGCCGGGAAGCCCTCATTGGATTGCATGATCACCTGGTACGCCCAGGCATCGACGTTGCCATCGCCGCCCAATTCGCTCAGCGGCACCGAACCCTTGATGGTGCGATTGTTGCCACGGGTAGTGTTGGGTACGGAGATGTCAGCCACGAGCTTGGGCGCTTTTGTCTGGGCTTCGCCAACGACACGGGCTTTTTTCTGCGGTGACAAAATAACGACCTTGTTCCATTCATGGCCCGGAGCGAACTTCACATTAAGCCCGGGGAGTCCGTCGGCGTGACCGTCGGGCGCATTCTTGATAAAGATAAAAATCATTTGCACCGAAAAGCCGACACCCATGCCCCACGGATCTTCCAGTGAACTGTTCACGTCGACGGCAAATTCTGCCTGGTCGCCGTTTTTCGTGATCGCGACCTTGGTGATGTCAAATGAACCTGCCTTGTAAACGCTATCGGTGGGGTAAATATAGTTGCCCGGGCCTTTGTCGTCGCCTTTGGGGTCGTCGAAAACAACAGCCTGGGCGGCGGAGGTGCCTAGTGCGAGCAGGGATGCCAGGCAAATGGCGAGTGCAGTCTTGTTATTCTTCATATGCTTTCTCCTTATCAAGTATTACAGTTAGTTGACACTATCCTGTGGCAAACCCGAGATTCAGATACTTATACAAATACAACAAATGCAAAAACGACATCACCATCGGAAATGAGAAATTCTCACCGAGCCGGTAGCGAAGTTTTTAGTCTACTCCTCCAAATAACATTTGTTTACATTTATTTAACGCTTCCTGCGGTTAAACCTGAAATCAGATATTTTTGCAGTTGCAGGAACAATGCCACTACCGGAAGTGAAACGATCACCGAGCCGGCGGCGAAATACCCCCATTGCGAAGAAAATCCGCCGACAAAAAAGCGCAGCCCGACGGGGGCTGTGTAGTTTGCTTCCGATTCCATAAAGACGGATGCCAGGATAAATTCATTCCATGCTGTCATGAAGGAAAACAACGCGGTGATCGCGATAGCCGGTTTGGCCAGCGGCAGAATGATGCGCCAGAAGATCGTCAGCCTGGAGGCGCCGTCGATCAACGCGGACTCCTCGATATCGTAGGGGATGGTGTCGAAGTACCCCTTGAGCATCCAGACGCAGAACGGGATCGCGGTAGTCGCATACACGATGACAAGGCCGATATAGGTGTTGCCCAGCTCCAGCCATTTGACGATGATGATGAAGAGCGGAATCAGCATCAGCGTGCCGGGGAACATCTGCGATACCAGAAACATCAGCATGCCGGTGTTGCGTCCCGGGAAACGAAACCGGGAGAAGGCGTAGGCGGCGGTGCAGGCGAGGAATACGCCGAGTATGGTCGTCATCAGCGAGATCACCACGCTGTTCCACATCCAGCGGCCAAAATTCTGGTCGGTCCAGACTTCGATGAAATTCTTCAGCGACCAGTGTGCCGGCAGCGGCAATATGCCCCTGAAGCGTTCGAGGAAACTCGGGTCTTTCGGCAAGTCGATCAAGCCCACGCTTTGCTGGCCGGAGAACGACAGCGCCAAGACCCACAGCACCGGATAGATCGCCAGCATCGTGAAGCTGATGAGGGCTACATGCAGCCAAATATGATTCTTTGTTTTTAAATCGGCCATATCAGAACGACTCCGTCGCTTTGGTGATGCGGGTCTGGAAAAATCCATACACCAGCAGGATCATGAAAATCACGGTCGAGTAGGCGGCGGCATACGCATACTGGTAATTCTCGAATGCGATCTTGTATGCCTTGGTGATCAGTATCTCGTTGGCTCCCCCCGGCTCGCCGCCGGATACCAGGAAGATGATATTGAACATGTTGAATGTCCATACCACCGACAGCACGATGGCAGGGATCAGGGTCGGTTTCAACAGCGGCATCGTGATATAGCGCAGACGCTGCCAGCGGCTCGCACCCTCGACCTCGGCGGCTTCGTACATTTCTTTGGGGATGGATTGCAGCGCCCCCAGGATCACCACCATCATGAACGGGAAGCTCAACCAGCCGTTGGTCGCCAGCCCGGTTATGAAGGAACTGAAGACACCGTCGAACCAGGCGACGGGCTGCATGCCGAACATCTGCAAGACCTGGTTGATGACGCCAAACTGCGGATGGAACATGCCGCGCCAGACCAGCGCAGTGATGTAATTGGGTATCGCCCAGGGAAGAATCAGCAGCACGCGATAGGCGGCCTTGCCTCTCAGCCCCTCGGTATTCAGCGCCATCGCCAGCAAGAAGCCGACCGTGACGCCGATGGTGACATTGGATATCGTCCAGATCACCGTGACGAGCAATGTCCAGTAGAAATTCTGGTAATTCCAGATGATCCCGTCAGCAGTTCGCTCGTACAAATTGAAATCGCCCAGAATCGCCTTGAAGTTACCCCAGCCTATCAGGCGATCCTGAAACGGCAGGAACTCGTTGAACAATGTCGTGTCGGTGAATGCCAGCGTAATCCCGTAAAGAAACGGGAAGAACACCAGCACCAGCATGCCGATCATCGCGGGCGCCACATAGGTGTAAGCGTCGGCATGCTCCTTCAAGGCCGCAAACGTGCGCGCCGCAAATCCGTAGATGAACATCAGCAACACTGCTGCGCCCAGAAGATTGACCGCCCAAAGTATCCGTTTCAGGAACCCGCTACGCTTGGCAAAATAGGCCGTTTGTACCTCGGTCAGAACGCTGCCGTTGGCAGCAATCAGCCCGAGGGGGCGCTGGTAGTGATCGGTATCCCAAAGATTCACCGATGAGCTATCGCGCGCCCATGGCAGATACCCCAATCGGTCGTACTGCTCTGCCGTGGCGAGGTAGTTCGCCGCAATGGCCTGGTTTTCTTGAGCCATCGCCCGGTCGAGCCGGTCAAACCGCTGCTGCTGGTAAAGCAGCGCAATCGCCAGAAACACGCCCAGCGCGAGCAGTTTTCCAATATCGGCTTTCCGGTTCGAGTTGATGCGGAGCAACGAACCCGCCAGCAAGACTGCCAGCAGAAGCAATACCGGCAATGCGTTTGAATCTGGCGCGGGGTCAAAAGCCTCGGCCACAGCCGTGTTGAATCTCATCTGCAGAATTCCCGCAAACTGCCCATCCGACAGGTAGGGAATGGTGATCAGGATATGGCCAACAGTTTTTTCTTCAAGCTGGATGGTTTTATTGCGGACGATATCTTCGCTGCGATTCGTTTCGCGGGCGGTACGGATCAGGTTGCTCTGGTCGAACAAGGCTTTTTCTTCGCGCCTGAGCTGGCGCGGCGCCGCATCTTCGGCGCGGGTTGAAGCCAACAGTTGCATATCGCCGACGATGATTGCAGACTCGATCTGCGGATCGAGTTTCTGGATGTCCCTGACTCGCCTGCCGGTTTCTTCCACGTTGGTGCTGGCTACTGCCAGTGCCAGCGCGTTGGCATGCATCACCGCCAGACGCTGCCTGTGCTGCACGCGGAGATCGCTTTCCTCGGCGCGAAACATCCATGTGCTGAGTGCGAGCACCAGCAAAATGCTGATGCCCAAACCCAGCACGGCGGAGCGCTTCAGATGTTCGGCAATGTTCATGGTGAATTAGCGGCCCCGGTTTATCGCAGCGACAGTCAACGCCCCTTGTGCAATGCGTTGATGCTTTCCTGTAACGCAGCCGTTGCTTCCTTGATCGCCGCCTCGGGTGTGGCATTACCCTTCACGACCTTGTTCATCGCCGTCGTCACCGGCGACCACATCATGGTCATTTCCGCGCGGTTGGGCATCGGCTCGGCGCTGCTCAACTGATCGTGAAAGGCCTTGAGCACGACATCGCCCGAGACGCGCTTATCCTTGTAGATCGCGGTGTTGGTATGCAATTGCCGGCCTTCCAGCGCCAGTATCAGGCCGGCTTCCTCCGAGGCCAGAAATTTCGCGAAATCATAGGCCAGCTCCTTCTGTTTCGAACTGGCGGACACGTATGCGCCCTCGATCGTCAGCCACGGGCGCATCGGTTTCTTGCCGGCTTCGTCGAGCACCGGCAGCACCGCCAGGCCAAAATCCACCGAGGGAGAAATCTCGCCGATGAACCACGGCCCGTTGAACACCATGGCCGCCTTGCCTTCGTTGAACATCGAAGACACCAATGCCTCGGAAGGCTCTGTCGGCAAGATGCCATCCTTTTTGTACCATTTCATCATCTGCTTGATCGAAGCCACTGTCTCGGGCGAATCCAGCACCAGCTTGCCATCCTTGTCGAAAACGCGGCCGCCGAAGGCATTCATCAGCGCGGCATGAAAGTAGAAGTTGGTGTACCAGTAAACCAGGCCGTAGCGGCCGGATTCGGCATTGGTCAGCGACTTGGCGAGTTTGACCAGTTCTGCCGAAGTTTTCGGCGGGGTTTTCACCAGCGCCTTGTTGTAAATCAGCGTGATGCTCTTGTAGTTCAGCGGCAGTCCATAGACCGTGCCCTTGTAGGTCATCGCATCCAGCATGCCCGGCAAAAACTGATTGCGGGTCGCATCGTCCATGAAGAAACCGATGGGCTCTACGGTCTTGCCGGACTCGATCCAGCCGCCTAGCCGATCCTGGGCATAAATGAATACATCCGGGCCTTTCCCTCTTGGCACGGATGCGCTGATCTTGTCCGCATAAGCATCGTAGGGAATGGCCAGCGTCGTCACCTTGATACCTTTGCCGGCCATTTTTTCCTCGTAAAGCTTGGCGACTTTTTCAAAGGCGGCCTTTTCGGCGCCCCGATACGCATGCCAAGCCACCAACTCGACCGCCTGAGCAGTGCTGAAAATACCGGCAATGAACAATATTCCGGCAACGAAGATTAATTGCAATTGTCGTTTCATTTTATTCTCCCTGGGTTTGAAGTAAACGGAATTGAAGTTAACGCAAGCGTTTCTCGGTTACCGTGTCAAACAAATGCATGGCATCGCATTTCAACTGCATGCTGATCTGATCGCCCGGAGCCGGCAAACGACCGTGACTGTGCAAACGCCCGGTCAAAACCTGTTCTCCCACCTTGAAATGCAGGATGGCTTCATGGCCCAGCAACTCAACCATTTCCACCTGGCCGTTCAATGTCTGTGTCTGCGCCCAGTCGATTTCATGAGCGGCGCCGATATGCTCCGGACGGATGCCGAGCATCACGTCACGTCCGCGCATCGCAAGCGCCACCTCCCTGAACTGGGCGCTGACCGGCATCCGCCCGCCGAACAGCTCCACCTCCGAACCATCTTCGCTCAGCCGCGCAGGCAAAACATTCATGCGCGGCGTACCGATAAACCGCGCCACGAAGATGTTGTCGGGGCGGTCATACAGATCCATCGGAGAGCCGCATTGCATCAGGTTGGTGTCGAGGGGGTTGTCGGTACAGGGCCGCAAGACGGCGATGCGCTGCCCCATGGTCATGGCCTCGACCTGGTCATGGGTCACATACACCGTCGTCGTGTTGAGCCGGCGCTGCAGCTTGCTGATTTCGGCGCGCATCTGCACGCGCAGCTCGGCATCCAGATTGGACAAGGGCTCGTCGAACAGAAATACCGAGGGATTCCGGACGATGGCGCGCCCGAGAGCGACGCGCTGGCGCTGGCCGCCGGACAAGGCCTTGGGTTTGCGATCAAGCAGTTTTTCCAGCCCCAGCAGATCAGCCGCCTCCTTTACCCTTTTCTGGATATCATCGTTGGGCAATTTGCGTATCTTCAGGCCAAAAGCGATGTTGTCGAACACGTTCATGTGGGGATAAAGCGCGTAACTCTGAAACACCATCGCAATGTCGCGATCCTTCGGGTGGACATTGTTTACCATGCGTTCTCCGATCCAGAGCTCGCCGTAAGTGATGGTTTCCAGGCCGGCAATCATGCGCAAAACCGTGGATTTGCCGCATCCTGACGGGCCGACAAACACCATGAATTCACCGTCATTCACGGTAAAACTGAGGTTCTTGATGACCTCGGTTTCACCGAAACTTTTCCCGATATTGTCGAATCGAATTGAAGCCATCAATGCCTTGCCTTTCCTGAATCCAAGCCCAAATCCACACTAAGAATGCGCACCGATTTGGGCGCCATGGTTATTTCCATACGTCCCGCAGTAATCGTTACCGGCTTGCCGTTCAGTTCATCCAAAACCGGCTTCCCATTCCATAGATCGGGCAGCATGAAATCCGCCGTCAATTCCTTGTCTTCCCGGTTGGCCAGAACCACCACGTTATCGCCGCTCGCCGCGTCATGCCGGATATAGGCAAGCACAGCGTCCTGTGGGCCCGACAGCAGCGTGTAGTCGCCACGGCTCAATGCCGGGTGATGGCGGCGAATATAAAGAAGCGCCTTGTAATATTTGCGCATCGACTCATCGCGTGCCTCACCTTTTCCCGGCTGGATGTCGAGATCGCCCCACGGCATATCGGTGCGATTGAGCGGCCATTCGCTTCCGGCGCGCGCCACTTCTTCTCCGTAATAGATCACCGGTAGCCCTGCCGACGTCATCTGTATCGCCGCGCAAATCCGGAACTTGTCCTTGTCGCCATTCAAGTTATACAACGCCATCGGCTCGTCATGGCTGGAAAGGTAATGCGCCAGCAAATAGCCCTTGCGCACCTTGTGCCTGGAACCCAGATAGCTGCCGTAAGCGACCGTGCGGCCGCGGCCATTCACAAAGGCTTCGCAACTGCCCTTGAAGCTGAAATCGAATCCGGCATCGATTTCGTCCTGGGCAAAAAAAGGGTCGAGCGAACTTGCCGTTCCGCCCCAATACTCGGCCAGCAAAAAGAATTTATCGCCGAGCTCGGCCCGCGTGCGGCGGCGATGCTCCAGCCAGAAATCAGTCTCGACATGCTTGAAAGTATCGAGGCGGAAGCCATCCACACCGGCTTGTTTGGCCAAGCCAATGTTGGCGTTCAGCAGGTAATCCCTGACCTCGGGCAATTCGGTCTTGAAGTCGGGCAGGCCGCTCACACTGCATGTGACCGGGTCGATCTCGCAATTGCCTTCACCGATGCGCAACCAGCTCTGCCCGCCCGAGGTCCTGCGCGATTCATAGCCGGAGCCGTAACCGGCATGATTGTAAACCACGTCGAGCAATACCTTGATATGCCGCTTGTGCGCTTCCTCAACGAGATGCTTCAGGTCGTCGAGGCTGCCGAATTGCGGCTCCATCGCGGTGAAATCATCGATCCAGTAACCGTGAAAACCCCAATGCCTGAATTCCGGAATGCCGAGCTTTGCCGGGGCGCTGGCATAAAAACTTTGCGCCACCTGTTTTTGAACCGGATTGATCCACAGCGCCGTGATTCCCAAGTCTGCAAGCTCGTCCAGATGCTGGGTCAAACCTTTCAGATCGCCGCCATGAAAGCCGCCGGGGTTGCTGAGTTCGAATTTGTAATTGTTCGTGCTGTCTCCATCGGCAAATCGATCAATGAGCACAAAATACAGAATGTCGTCCGACCAATCCGATGCCGCCCAGGAAGGGATAGGTGCTAAAACAAGGTGCAACAAGAAACAAAGCGCGAAAAGAAACGCGGGAAGGCGGAGAGGTCGTTTTCTGAAATTCATTTCAGAAATATGTGGAAAAATCCATATGCAATTGCATTCTCCTCTGCTGCTTGGTATGCCCTGCAGGGTGCGCAATAACCTTATGTAGTCTTTTTTTTCAGTCGCGTTGAACTTTTGGATGAGAGTGACAGTGCGGATGCATTCTTACACTGTGAAATATTGCATGTCAATTTTTTCTCCTCGATGTGTGGCGAGCAAATAAACTGTCCGGACTTGTAGCACATGGTAATGTCGAAACTGAAGAGGAGTAAAACAAATGAGTGGCACGAGATATACAGCAGAATTCATGGCAGAAGCAGTCAAACGAATCACCGAGCGCGGCCATGGTGTCGTTGAAGTCTCAAAGCGGCTGGGCATATCAGACAAGGCTTATATGTCTGGCTAAGGCGGAGCCAGCAGCATTCGCCGTTCCCTGCTAAAGATGACGTGCCCGCACTTAAAAACGAGCTCAGCCGCATGAAGGCCAAGTTAAAGCGCACCCTATCTGTCAGATCAGGCCTTAGCTACTACGGTTTGAGAGCAATGGTTGCAGCAGTTTGTCGAAGTCCTTGGGCGGGACATATTGCAGCACCGGTTTCTCATCATTGCCCAGAGTGATGTCCAGCCCGTGTAGCGGGTACAGCCAATGGACTGCCCCACTTTTCTTTTCCTTGATGCGTTGTGTTGGTTGACCGAAACGCTTGCTGATAATCCCTTCTTCCAGGCGAACCGAGGGCATGTAGGTCAGGCCGCTGATCGGCAGCGCGCGCGCTCTGGCCGCATCATCCGGCGCCAGCGTGATTTTCTTGCCGCTGCCGGTGCCGCTCATGCGCAAGCCGCGTTCGTACATGCCTTGCAACTCCGCATCGGGAACGGCGATGCTTACGACGATTTTGGATTTCAGCCCCGCCAGAGTGACTTGCTCGAAGAACATCTCGGCGACCAGTTTTCCGTCTGGTGATTTGAACAGGCTGGGCTTGGCTTCCTCCTGGAAACGTTGCTCGGCCTCATTGGTGGTGGCCTGCCCCAGCGTCAAACCGAAGATGCGTGTCGTATCTGCCGTGGGGTGTTCGATGTGCCAGGGCAAGTCGGTTTTTTCGATTGGTTTGCCCGGCATGAAAAATGAGCCCGCAAAAATCAAAACCAAAAGGATGCCGACGCCCCAGTACAGTTTGTGTTCCTTTGTCATTTTTTGGCAGGCTAATTTATTGGTGCGCCCACTTGGCGCGCTTGCCCTCTTCGGCTGAGATGCTAAACTGCTGATGCATGGTTTTTTCCTTGATTTATCACTGAAACGGCGATTGTCTGCTCATGCTGCGATACGGCCTTCGGCCTGCCCAACACGAACGGCCAATATGCATTTACCATCCGGGTGAAGATTACTACGATGGGGGTTGATTTGGCAAAGAACGTATTTCAGGTGCATGGTTTGGTTGAACGTGGCAATGCTGTCGCACGTCATATGATCTGAACGAAGCATACGCGACTACTATGGATGCTTATTTGTGGCTGGTTATGGTTTCGGTGTTCAGCGCCGGATTGCTGAGCGGAGTGCATTGCGCCGGGATGTGCGGCGGCATTGTCGGCGCGGTATCCATGCAGCTTCCGCGCAGCCGCTGGCCGGTGCTTTACCATCTGGCTTACAACAGCGGCAGGCTGCTGAGCTACACCACAGCAGGCGTGATCGTCGGTGCGCTCGGCAAAAGCGGCCTGATCCTGAAAGGCATCCTGCCCGTGCAGCAGACGTTGTTCGCGCTTGCCAGCATCATGCTGATCGCGATGGGATTTTATTTGGTGGGAATCTGGCAAGGCGTGCGCCATATCGAGAACGCCGGCGGCATGCTGTGGAAGAAAATCCAGCCGTATGGCCGGGGACTGCTTCCGGCAGACTCCTTGCCCAAAGTGTTCGGGCTGGGTGTGCTATGGGGCTGGCTGCCTTGCGGGTTGGTGTACACGATTCTGTTGAGCGCTTTGGCAATGGGTGATGCGTTGCGTGGAGGCCTGGTTATGCTGGCTTTTGGGCTGGGCACCCTACCTAACCTTCTGGCAGTGGGATTGTTCTTCGGCAGCGTAAAGAAGTTTGCGCAAATCCGACCGGTGCGGCTGGTTGCCGGAGCGCTGGTGGCCGGGCTGGGCGCTTACGGTTTATTCAAGCTGTGGACAACGGGACTGGCGGGTTGGGATTTGTTTTGCCATCAGCCGGTATGATGCATTGCCTGTCACGAAATATGCTGCACCGACAATCCCTCTCTTAGCAACTTCTCGAACTCCTCAGGCGGCACCGGCCTGGAATACCAGTACCCTTGCGCATAGTCGCACCCCGCAGCGACCAACAGATCGCGCTGTTGCTCCGTTTCCACCCCTTCGGCGACCACTTTTATGCCGAGCTTGTGCGCCATCACAATGATGGCCTCGGATAAGGCCAGGTCATTTGGATCGGTTGCCAGGTCACGCACGAATGATTGGTCGATCTTCAGGTAGTCAATATCAAATTTTTTGAGATAGGACAGCGACGAATAGCCCGTGCCGAAATCATCAATGGAAACCTGGATGTCAGAGTTACGGAGCGTGAGTAGCGCGCCGGCAATTGATGCATTTGAATCCAGCAACAAGCCTTCGGTAATCTCGATGGCAATGCCTTGTCCGGGCAGGTCAAGTTCCCGCAAGTGGGATAGCCATGCCGTGTGGTTATCGCCGTCCTTGTAAAACTGCAAGGGCGACTTGTTCACGCTGATTTGCAGCAATGGGTTGTGCAACGCCCTCCAGCGCTTGGCCCAGCGCATGGATTCATGGAACACCCAGTCACCGATCTCGAAGATGAGCCCGGTTTCCTCGGCCAGCGGAATGAATTCGGCGGGGCCGACCATGCCCCGTTCCGGGTGCTGCCAGCGGATCAGCGCTTCCGCCTTGTTGATGCGGCCTGTAGCCAGCTCCACGATAGGCTGGAAATAAACCATGAACTGGTTGCCGGCCAGCGCACCGCGCAAATCGTTGACCAACCGCAGCCTGGTCTGGGCGGCATCCTGCATGGCTTGCGTGAAATAGCTGAAGCGATTGCGGCCTTTATCCTTGGCCGTGTGCATCGCCTGATCGGCATTCTTGAGCAGGCCTTCCATGCCAGTGGCATCGTCGGGATACAGCGTGATGCCGATGCTGGCCGATATATATGCCACTTCATTTCCCAACTGGAACGGTTCAGCCAGTTGCTGCAGGATGTTCCCGGCTACCCGCTCGATGCTGCTGATGTCGTCAAGCCCTGACAGGATGACGGCGAACTCGTCCCCACCCAAGCGCGCCACCGTGTCAATCCCGCGCACACAGATGCTGATGCGGCGCGCCGCTTCCATCAGCGCGATGTCGCCTAAACTGTGCCCCAGCGTGTCGTTGACCTCCTTGAATTTGTCGAGGTCAATGGACAACAGCACCATTTTCAGATCTTCGCGATATGCTTTCTTGATTTCCTGCGCCAAGCGGTCGTGGAACATGCGGCGGTTGGGCAAGCCGGTCAACATGTCAAAATTGGCTTGCTTCCAGATCAGTTCATCGGATTCTTTCTTGCTGGTTATGTCGCGGATAAAAGCGCTGAATTCGTGCTTGCCCGCCATCGTGAATGAGGTGATGGACAATTCGAGGGGGAATTCGTGACCATCGCGATGCAGGCCTGTAATTTCGATGCGCGAATTCAGGATGGCGCTCTCGCCGGAGAGCAGGAAACGTTTTAGTCCATTCACGTGCGCCTCGCGGTACTGGAACGGGATGACCGTTTCGTGCATCATCCGCCCGATCGCTTCATCATGGGACCAGCCGAAAATCCGTTCCGCCTGGTTGTTCCAGCCGGTGATGACCCCTTCAGAATTCATCTTCACCACGGCGTCCATGGCGGTCTCGATAGTGGCACGCAGGCGCGCTTCGCTCTCGCGCAGATCAATTTCGGCTTGATTGCGCTCGTTGTCCAAATAGCGTTCGCGACGGTAGGAGAAACCCAGTCCTAACAATCCGATCAGCCAGATCAGACCGTGTGACAGTGCCAGATCGATGCCGCGTTCCCGTTCACTTGCCAGATAAGTCGTCAAGGGCACTTCCGTGCCGATGCCGCCGCGGATATCGCCCAGTTTATAGCCCTGTTGCGCATGGCACTTGAGGCAATCGGACTCCACAACGAAAGGCCGCATTAGCCGCAGATAGGGCTGGCCGTCTATCTGCTGCACTTCTATAACCTCCTTGCTGCCTTGCTCGAAGCGCTTCAATGCGCCTGTTTCCCATGCATCGGCGGTGTTTTGAGGGTTGAGTGGTTTCAGGCTGCTGATGTGGCTTCGGGTGCTAATTTCATCGCTAAAACTGTTCTGCATCTCGCGCAAGACGTAGGCCGGGTTCATCAGGGTGAGCGCCTTGCCCGTGGTGGTGACCACGTCGCGGTCGGGCAGGTTGAGATAGGGGTTGGGCGGGGAGCGCTCGCTGGGGGGGACATAGACGCCTCCGTGGGTGGACACCCATTTGCGGAAGATGATGTCTTTGTTAATGCTGGCGCGGGCGGTGGCGGTGGCCGTGTTCAACGTTTCTTTTCCCTCCTGATAAGTGTTCCATGCCAGCGACCCTGCTACCAGCACGCTCCAGCCGGCCAGCGCGAGAGCGTATTTGCGCAGAAGGTTGCTGAAAATGGGGTCAGGTGAATCGGCTTTCATGGAGAACACGGGAGGCTATGGATACGCTACCCGTGCATTTTAATCGCATATGAATGCCAACAATGCAAAATTATGCTGCCAGGTAAAAATTTAAGGGCACCTCTAAAAATTCATATTTCGTCGCTCCCGCGAAGGCGGGAGTCCAGTCAAATCAACAAGCTGGATTCCCGCCTGCGCGGGAATGACGAGTTTTTAGAGGTTCCCTTAAGACGACCCTGCCGATGGTGCTCATGAGCAGAAAACTCCTGAGTGACGATATTGGGTTGTTTCCAGAAACTTGCGTTCTGACACGGCCTGTCAAATCAAGTCTAAACTACCACATCATAACTTCCTTGAATTTACCAACGTGCGCATCCTGTTTTTGACCCACAGCTTTAACAGCCTTACCCAGCGCCTGTTCGTGGATCTGACGGAGGATGGGCACGACGTTTCCATCGAGTTCGACATCGCCGATTCCGTGACCGAGGAGGCCGTCGCGCTTTATCAGCCGGATATCATCCTGGCGCCTTTTCTCAAGCGCGCGATTCCTGATGCGGTATGGCGGAACAATGTGTGCCTGGTGATCCATCCGGGCATAGTCGGAGACCGCGGGCCTTCCGCGCTCGATTGGGCCATCCAGCAAGGGGAGGGCGAGGGGGGTGTGACCGTGCTGCAGGCCAATGCGGTGATGGACGGGGGTGATGTCTGGGCGGCGGAAACTTTCCCGATGGACATGGAGAAAAAGAGCAGCCTGTACCGCAATCAGGTTACGGAAGCGGCCAGCAGGGCGGTCAGGATGGCCGTGGCGCGCTGTCTCGAAGGCGGATTCCGGCCCTGTCCATTGGAAAAATGGCCGGGCGCGCGCGGAGAGGAGCGCCCTCTCATGCGGCAGGCCGACCGGAAAATAAACTGGGAGGCGGATGACACGCGCACGGTGCTGCGCAAGATTCATGCAGCGGATGGCTTCCCTGGTGTGCTCGATGAACTCTTCGGCTCGCCCTGTTTTCTTTTCGATGCGCATGCCGAGCCGAATAGGGCAGGCCGCCCGGGCGCCCTGTTGGGCTGGCGCGGCCACGGCGTGGTGATGGCCACGCGTGATGGCGCGGTGCGTATCGGGCACGTGCGCAGACCGGATGGCGTACACACTTTCAAGCTGCCAACGTCAGTTGCCTTTGCTTCCGAACGGGAGAACCTTCCGCTACTGGATGATGCCGGAGTGGGCGGCATCCGCTACGAAGAGGCGGAGGGTGTCGGCTATCTGTATTTCGATTTCTACAACGGCGCGATGTGCAGCGAACAATGCCGCCTGCTTCTTGCTGCCTACCGTAAGGCCTGCGCGCGCCCGACGCGGGTCATCGTGCTGGTGGGCGGGGAGGACTTCTGGTCGAACGGCATTCACCTCAATCTGATAGAAGCGGCCGATAGTCCGGCGGACGAATCCTGGAACAACATTCAGGCCATGGATGATCTGGCCGAGGCCATCATCAGGACGACCAGCCACCTCACCGTGACCGCACTCGCGGGCAATGCCGGGGCAGGCGGCGCATTTCTGGCATTGACTGCCGATCTGGTTTGGGCAAGGCCGGGTATCGTGCTCAATCCGCATTACAAGAACATGGGCAACCTTTACGGCTCGGAGCTGTGGACCTACACGCTGCCGAAGCGCGTGGGTGCGGAGCAGGCGAGGGGCATCATGCAGAACCGCTTGCCGCTTGGTGCGGAACAGGCGCGGCGCATGGGCATCGTGGACGCATGTTTTGGAACGGATATGGAATCTTTCAGGAGCGAGGTAAAAAAGCGTACCTTGGAATTATCTGTCATGCCGGACTATGGCGAACGCCTCGCCGCAAAAGCCGAGGCACGCCAGCGTGAAGAATCAATCAAGCCTCTGGTACTGTACCGCGAAGCCGAGCTGGCCGAGATGCGGCGCAATTTTTACGGCTTCGATCCGAGCTACCATTATGCGCGCCACCAGTTCGTGCACAAAGCTCCACATGCCTGGACGCCGAGGCATTTGTGCAGGCATCGTGATATCAGGCAGAAGGTATGACCCCAAATAATCTATCAGCCCGTCATTCCCGCGCAGGCGGGAATCCAGATGATTAAAAATCTCCCGCGAAGCGGAACAACATCGCGGTTTTGTCCGCTTCGCGGGATGTTTGTCCTTGCTGGATTCCCGCCTGCGTGGGAATGACGCAGTTTTGTGCTAATGAAATATTCGCAATCATTATCGTCCGGCAATTTAATTGAATAGATTCATTTGGTTATCGTTATCTTGCATGTCAACTTGCGTTTCTGAATTTTTAACTAACTGACCGAGCGGTGTTTTCTCGAAAAGCGCCAAGCTCAA
>Ga0315281_10002682_pt1 | contig 26340 bp, 20 predicted proteins | sample YL17G07_0_MG_FD_204540 | JGI IMG/M metagenome (GOLD analysis project Ga0315281, IMG submission 204540) | Sediment microbial communities from Yellowstone Lake, YNP, Wyoming, USA - YL17G07_0 | ecosystem: Environmental > Aquatic > Freshwater > Lake > Sediment | place: USA: Wyoming | collected... | reverse complement strand
GTTCAGGTAGAAAGCGGAGTTGATCACGACTGTCGCAATGGAAATCGGCAGGCCGGCTGCCAAGAAGGCGTCACGCTTCGAAGTTTGGTGGGAGGTGAGAAGGAGAGTGCCCTCGCCGCTGGAGCGGAGTCGACGGTGCGCTATGAAGGTGAGGAGAGGGAGGAGCAAGAGAAGCCAGAGTGCCACTAGCCTGTGACTCCTCCACTTCTTGAGATCGTCTGGAGCAAAGACTCTGAAACGGATAGACGAGGTGTTGAGATCTACCCAGGTGTCCTGAAACCCGCCTCCAGCTTGCATCTTCGGGGCAAGAGCGCGAGCTTGGAAGGATCCTTGGAGTACCTCGCCAATAAGAGAGCTCTCCGCCGGAATGAAGACTGAGGCTCGAACGACGATCGGCTCAAACGTTCCGGGGGACCGCTGGGACACGGTGATGCTCGAGTTCCAAGCTTGGTCCTCAGTTCCTGTTACGGCAAAGCGTTGGGGAAAGCCCTTTGACCGTTGGCGTTCGTCGAGAGCGAGAAGGAAAGAAATGCCGGCCTGCTTGTACATGCCGTGGATTGAGGTCTCGCCCGTTGAGAGTGCGAACTTCGCCAGGGAGCCGGCGGTGACCATGGGGCAATCAGTCGTGGGCTCGCGATGTGCCACTGAGAGCGGATAGAACCACCAGTGCGAGAGTGGCGACGGATCCGAGACGTTCACGAATGGCTCCCAAAAGAGCGGCGTTATTAGATAGAAGATGGCGGCGGTGGCCAAGGTGACTAAGACGGCTATGATGCCGCCAACTTTCCCAGCTACGTAGAGGGGTCTGAGCATGTGGCACCTCCATGGGTGGGCGATAATCTACTGCCTGCGAGTATCGTCTTGCATTCGCGATCGTCGCTGAGTGACGCTTGGAGAAGAGAGGGAGCGACAGTAGGGGGACGGGAAGGGGGGCGCGGCATTGAGAGTGAGCGTAGAGTCGAATTCCGGAGCGGTGACGTTAGGCCTAGGGAGTCGCTGTTGCCGTGGGCTTTTGCCATTGTCACGGTTCCTCAATCCAGCCATGGTCCCGTCTCCTTCCTCCGCTCATCGAACCGGACGTGCGGCTCTCCCGCATCCGGCTCCCCGACTGGTTTCACACCAGGCTCACGGTCATGCTTCCACGGTCGCCGGACACAGACGAAGAAGGCCAATATTTTCAGGGTCTTCTGGCGCCCGTATTGGCGTTCGCCTCGCGCCGGCACCCTGTGGCGTCGCCTCAAAAGGATTATGACACGGTTCGCGACGAACTTGTCGAGGCGCCGGTAAACAGAGCGACTACATCCGAGGTCGAAGTACCCCCGCCACACAACCTTCGTCATTTCGCATGCCACAATGTGGAACCTGAAAACGATTTAATCAACCTGAGTGATTGATTGTTTCACACGCTCTCACCGGTGTTCATGGCACGGAATGCAACATTAGATCGCCTTTGAATCATTGCAACTCACTTGAGTCGACCTTCCAACAATTCGAGCGCTTCCGCCGACGAGAACGGTAGTTCGATCGCTTCATCGGAGACCGGCGAGTTGGGGCCGAGGATCCGGATGCGAGTCGCGTGGGTTTCCTGCAGAAGATGTGAAATGAAGGGCCAGATCGAGGGGAACTGCGGAGAATCGACGGTTTCGACGACGACGAGCCGAGCTTCAGGGCTCGCCATCGCATGTTCGAGCCAACCGTGGAAGTTTTCGAGTTGTTGCTCGAAACGGCTCGTCTCCCAATTCGGGTCGTCGAACATCTGGATGTTCGGCCGTGCGAGAAGCCCGCAGTTTGGGCAATGGGGAAGCGGCGGACGCGCGACGATCGCATCCGGAATCAGATTCACGGGCTGGTCGTCCGCCGGAAATGGGATAGTACGGCAATCGCTCGTGCATTGATTCCAATCCAAGCCACCATACATCTCAAGAATTGAATTGAGGGGCCAGCCGGCCCGGCTGAGCAGGCCATCCGTCGACGATGTCACGGCGAACGCACCGTCGCGGGCGCGATTCGCCCAATTCCTCAAAATACGGTGGCCAGAGTGAGCGGGCGCGTTCCTCGCGTCTTGCCGACGATGTGCATAGAAGCCCCAGGCCGCCTCGGCGTTACGGTCGAATCGGTCGGCCCGAGCGAGATCCTCGAAACGGAGGCCAGCGAAACGAAGAGAGGGGAATGCCTGCCAGAGCGATTCCTGGTCGCGGTAATCCGGAAGGCCGCACGCCAATCCGAACTCCGTTGCGGTTGCGACGACAAGGGCAGTGGCCACTTTCAGAGAGCCCGCAGCGCGATCGAGCCGATCTGCAATCTCTGCCCTTGTTAGCGCCCGAGCTTCACTTCTCGGAATCGGTGAGGCGACGGCGTAGAGGGAGGATGCGACCACTCCGACGGCCTCCGCCAGCTCTTCCTCACCGCGGTTCCGGTGGATTCCAGCGACCCTAAAATAAGTTCTCGCGGCGGCGTCCCTTCTGCCGAGGTTCTGTTGGACGCGAGCTGTCATCAAGAGAACGGCGGTGTTGTCAGGGCGGCGGCGGCCGATCTCCTCGAGGGAATCGAGCACCTTCAGGAACGTCGCCGATTCCGCCGGGCCGGAAAGCACGGCATCGAGCTCGGCCAGTGCCTCGTCGATCCGTCCCTCGAGAGACTGGAATCGAATGAGGCTCAGGCGAGCGTCGGTGTCAGCAGACTTCGGCCCAAGGAGCTCCGAAAGGGTATCTCGTGCGGTCGCCGCTTCTCCAAGAGCCAGGTGACACTCGCCGACGAGCCCGACGATTTCGGGACTCCCTGGAATTTCGGACGCCAACTCCCTGAGGGCTTCGAGCGCGAGGATCGGCTTATCGAGTGCCAGGAGCGCACGGCCCCGCATCAATCGCAGCTCGACGCTCCGCGACCCCGACTTGAGCCCCGCATCGCAAAGGGCGAGAGCCTCACCCAACATCCCGGCACAGATCATCCCTTGAATCGCGGGTCTCCAATGAGTATCGGCGGCGGCGACATTGCCCTTTCCCACGAGGTTCGCCACGAGCCTTCGCCGTAAGGCCGCATCCGAGGGCGTGATCTCCACGAGCTTTCGTAGCGCGACTTCGGCTACCTCGGTCTCTCGCGACGCCAAATCGTTGAGAACGAGGCGAGCATCTGGTTCGGATCTTGCTCGAAGGTATGCATCAGCTTGTAGGATTCGGAGGTCGTCCCGATCGGGAACGGAGCGGATGGCTTTCGCCAAGACGCCGCCCGCACGACCTGGAAAACCCTCTTGAACCAGGAGCGACGCCGCTTGCGTCCACGATTTAACCGCATCGGATATGAGGCCAGCCTTCTGGAGAACGTCCCCGGCGCGATTGAGAAGAAAGGGATCCTGTGGCGACATCGATCGGATGGTCGAGATCGCTTCTTGAAACCGGCGCGAGCTCAGAAATTCCTCGGCCTGTTTTCGAAGAGCGGAGTTCGCTGGTTTCGTCAAGAATCCTCCTCATTTGGAAGGGAGAACGCGGCGGAAGTCCCGGACGGAACAATTGTCTCGTCTGGATCTCGATCATGCCTGAAACAGGGCGACGCAAGTGAATTGGACTCGATGCGCCTTCGAAAACTATCACCTGCGGGGCTTGACCGCCCTCGGGCTGGAAGTCGATCTGACATTTCTATAAGCGGTCGAGCCTCCGCTTGGCCACGGAATGCTCCGGCACGAGCGAAAGCGCCCGAATCAGAAAGTCGCGCGCTTCCGTAACGCGACTCGCGGCTGCGAGTATCGCAGCCATTTCGACATACTGGTCGGCGGCCCCGTTCTTGTCGTCCATCGCGAGAAGTAAACGAGCCAGTCGATCGCGAGTTGGAAGATCGGCTGGCCGAATGGCGATTATCCTCTTACTCATTGCAAAGGCCTTGATGAGAAGGCCTTGCTTCTCGTAGTCCTGTGCGACGTTTCCATACCAGGCGATGGCCTCGTCCTGGAGTCCCATTCGTTCGTAAAGGCCGGCGATTTTGATGCGAATTCCCAAGTCGTCGGGCTCGTAGGTAAGAACCATCTTGTACAATGCGATGGTCTTGAGGTGAAAACTGGTTTCCCCCGAAAGTGCTGCGGCTTGGCGAAGTGCAGCGACTGCCTCTCGAACTTGCCCAGCTTTGAGAAAGCGATTCGCGAGCTCGGAGTAGTAAGCTATCGACTTTTCTTGCGGCGGGCTTCCTGTCGATTTCGGGCTCGCAAGGTTCTTGGCGCTGTCTACCGCCGGCTCGCCCCCTGCGGTGTCGCGGCCCAAGACGACGAGCATGAGCGTGGAATTTCCGACGGTGAGCTCGTTTTTGTCATGCAGGAGCGATCGAAAAATCTTCTTGCCTTCAAGGAAGGTGCCCGACTCACTTCGGAGGTCGACAAGGACGAAGCGGTCGCCCCGAATCTCGATGGCACAGTGCAATGGAGAGGCCGCGGGGTCAGACAGCGCGATCCCAGCATTGACCTGGCCGATGACCGCGAGCGATGTTTCGAGCTGAAAGATCTTTCCGATATCGGGTCCGGTGATAACAGCGAGAGCGATTTTCTTGTTTTCCGGTAGAAAAAGAGGCGACGCCGGGCCGGGAAGACAGCCGCATTGGTCCTCGGTGGCAATTGACGAACCTTTTCGAGAGTCCGCGTTGGCCTCGCGACACAAACGGATTAGTTTTTTGCGAGCGGTCTCACCGATGAGCGGGGATTGTTCCTCTTGGAACCAGATGAACACCGACGCGGGGAAAATGTCGCTCGAGCCGTCGTCGGAATTGCTCGGCCGGAGCTCCGCCGCACAACAGTAGGTAGGAAGCCGCGGGCTCCCGTCGTCGCCGATCAGGATGTCGGGATCGAGCACTCGGATGTCGTCCCGTTGGAACACCCGGCGAGCCTCGTTTCGACAGTGTTCCACGGGATTCTGGTCAACGGTCGACGAGGAGGAATGATCCGTCTTGGTGGTGTTACTGGCGAACTGGACACCATGGAATGCTTCGACGACTTGGCCGCAAGCAAACCAAAGCTGCTGAGGCGAAGGGAAGTCCCGGAGGGGGCTCTTCGACTCGACCGAGGAGGCCGATCGACTCGATTCCGGAGAGTGTTGAAGCGCCGCTGCGAGTGCCGGGTCGATGATGAATCGACCCTCGGACACTTCCGACCTGCGCGGCCAAAGCCAGTCACAGTGCTTCGCCCCGGCGGCTCGCGAGACGGAAAGTGGTAACAGGAGGTCGATGCCGCGAAGCATGTCTGCCAGCTTCGAGAGCGAGGTTCCCGGAGAGCCAACGGCATTGCCTTCAAGCAAAGTCGCGAGCGACGGTGGAAGTTCGAAACTGATCTTGGGAGAAGCGCTGACAGCGATCATGGGTTTCGCCAATCCGCCGATCGGAGCTGCAATCCTGTAATAGACCTCCTCGAAGATTCGAGTAAGGTCCGGGCCGGGCCTGTCGTCGAACACCAGAATTATCCCGGCCGCTTGCCGGCCGAACAACCTCTCCAGCTCTTCGCACTCGTGGGCCTCGGTGACGGCGATTCCTTGGAGCACGACTCTGACCTGAGCTTCCGCCCCCGATATTTCATAGCGCCCTGCCAGGAACGAAAGCTGATACAGGAAAGGACGCCGAGTCTCGAGTTTGACGAAATCCAACGTCGGAACCTGCGCGAGATCGGCCCGAAGCCGTTCGAACAACGCTTCGAGACCCTCTGGAGACGCCACGAGGGAGAGAAGTGTCGCCGAGAACTCGCGCGTGGGTTCGTGGATCCAAACCATCGGCTATCGGTGTGGGCCACGCTTTCGGGCGTGAACCCATATGAAGCGGATCATACTTCTCACCGAGAGCGACGTCCGCCTGAGATCGAGTTCGGGTGATTTCCCTACTTCGTTAGACTCGTCGCCAGTTTCACCGCCGCCTCAGCACCTCCGGTCACCCTCAGCTTCTTCACGCGGGCCTGGTCACCTGCGTTGAGATTTTTCAGCGCATTCATGTAACGGGTGTGCAGCACTTGGCCGGGCGTTCGCTTCGACGATGCGGTCTTGGTCTTGGTTGGTCGGGTCGCGGCTACCGGCTTCGGCCCTGTCTTCTTTTTGCCCTGTGTTCCTCGCGATTTCCGGTTGCTGGACGAGCGCGTCGTTGGGCCGGTCAGCGCGCTCAGGGGCGCCAGCGCTTGTTTGAGCTCTTGGATTCCTGCACTGAGTTCCTCGATGATGACGAAGACGTTTCGAGACATGTCTGATAGTTCCTTTCTTGGTCCTTGGAGGTAACTTGTCCGTAACTTCCGCGGAGTGTACCGACTCTCGGTGAGAGTTTGCCACTCCCCCGACAAGGCATCCGCCACGCCACGTAAAATTCAAACGGGGGAGGGCGTCAGTCGCAATCCCTTTGGAAATGTTTGTCAAGCAGAAATCCATTGCCTCTCTGGCATCGCGATGACCTTCGTGCTAGAACATGATGGCAACGGCAACGCCAGTTCACCGTTTCTTCTCCCACATCCTCCAGCCGAACCACTGCGGGTACGTTCCGGGTTTTTCCGCCTCCGGATGCGGAAACCCGGGGACCGACGCTTGCGGAGCTGAAGGCCACAGGTTCGAATCCTGTCGGGTGTACCAGGGCGCATCCCCACGCCCTTCGCGCTCCAAAAGAGCCTCAACGGCCCACTCGCCAAGAACCTCAGCCGCACCTCCGGCTGGGGGCCGCGATTCGGCCGGTCGATGAGAGAGCAGAAATGGCGACTGCGGGCCGTCCGCTAACTTTTTCTCGCATGTCTTCTCATTCACAGTCAGGGACTTCAGCCTCGGCGGCATCCCGCGGAACCTGGGCCGCCTGGAACCTGCTCACATTGGATCTCCGTTTCGAGGAATACCTCGAGTTCGCGCGCACAGGGCTCGGCCACAGTCCGGCCACTGTTCATACGTGCCGATATACCTTCCGGCGCTTTCGCGCGTGGCTCTTGACGCTGGTGTCAGCGGACGATGCACCGCTCGGCGACGCCTGGCTCTCACTCGACGGGTGGGTGCGCTGGCTACGAGCGCAAGGTATCGGCGCGATCACCGTCAATACGTACTGGCGCACGCTGCGTCCGTTCTTTCGGCAACTGGAACGGACTCACGGTGTGCCCAATCCGTACACCGGCGCCAAGGCGCCATCACTGCCGAGCCGGATTCCGAAAGCCTGGTCGCGCGCCGACTGTTCACGTATTCTCAAGGCGCTTCAGAATTACCCCGGCTGGTCGGATTTGGTCCGCGCTCGCAACTTGGCGCTCGTCGCAACCGTCGTTTACGCCGGGCTTCGTCGAGGAGAACTGCTCCGCTTGGAATTTCGCGATGTGAATCTCGTGGATGGCACGCTCACGGTCGTCCGGGGAAAAGGAAGGGCCGGAGGAAAGGATCGCGTCGTCTATCTCCCGCGCGAGCTTCTCGCGATCCTGAAAGCCTACGACGCTCAAAGACGCCGCCTTGGGCTCACCGGCCCGGAGTTTTATCTGCGCCGCACCGGGGCGGCTCTCTCCGTCATGATGTTGCGGCGCATCCAAGTCGCCGGCCGGGAGGCGGCGCAAATCCCCTGGACCTGGCACAGTCTGCGCCACTCCTTTGTCACGCTGTTGCTGCAAGGCGGAATTCCGCTGCACGTCGTTCGCGATCTCGCGGGGCACGCCGACATCGCCACGACATTGGGGTACACCCGCGTGTGGGACGACGAAAAGCGGGCCTATATGGCCGGGGTATCGCTGCGTTGACGACTCCTCCTCAGAGGTCGACATCGAGCCGGAGCTTGTTGGCCTCCTGAGCGTGCTCACCATCAAACACTCGACTGTAGCGTTCGAGCATCGCGAGGCTCGTGTGACCCATCAGGTCCATTGCGACGCGATCCGGAACTCCGGCCTGCCGCAACAACGTCGCATAGGTGTGACGAAGCATGTGGGGGCTCAGCCGAAGCTCCAGACCGGCGGACAGAATCCGAAACACTCGACGCACCATCATGACGGTCATCGGTGCATTCGCGGCGATGGCGGTGAAGAATTCGGGATGCGTCCGGCCGGCACGATCGCGTTCCTCCTCGTAGTCTGCGAGCAGGAGGCGAAGCTGAGCCGTCATGTAGGCGGTTCTGTCTTTTCCCCCGTGAGTCCCTTTTCCGCGGCGAATGGTAAACGTGCCTCGATCGATGTGGACATCGGCCCTGTCCAGCGTGAGCACTTCATTTCGCCGAAGGCCAGCGAGGACGAAACAGCCCACGACCGCGAGATTGCGCGTGCGTTCGAGGCGACTGCGCCATCGGGCATTCCGCACCCATCGTAGGGTGGCCTCGGCGGTCGCGCGCGTCACCGCCCGCGGTTGCGGGCGTGACGCGCGTGGCGTGCGGAGAAGCCGAAACGGATTGAGCATCCCCGTCGCGCGAGTGATTCGTTCAAAGAGCAAGGTGACACCGCGCCAGTAGGAGTTTACGGTGACGTGCGTGACGTCCCGTTGGCGGAGCCAACCCACCCAACGAGTCAGCACCTCAACTTGGCGCGCCACATGCCCGTCGAGCATCGCCCGATCCGAGCTGTTCGCTACGAGGTACTTTCGGAAGGAAACGTAGCATTGACTCCACCAGTCACAAGTCCGTTGGCGCAAGCCGTCTTCGAATCGGCCGCGATGCAACGCTTGCTTTACCGCCTCATCGAGCGCGTCGAGCCCCGCAAACTGAAATGGCAACGCGGGAGGCGCCGCCGGCCATCTCCCGCGCCCGCTTGGCGTCGAGCGACGAGGCCATTGTGACTCAAGGCCAGAGGGCCATGGGCGAGGTGAGGTGGAGCCAATGTCCATCGACTCGGGCACGCCGAGGGGGAGGATTTCAATCTCGCGAAAGTCGTATTCGCCGGTGGAGTCGGAAGCAAGTGGCGCGCGCATGTCGGAGGGGGTTAGGAGGCTGAGGATGTCCATGGAGCGGGCGATCGAACGAATACCGCTCGATCCATTTGAAAAACGTGACGGCTGCGCCGAAGCGACCGCTAAAACGGTACGTCGCCGCGATCATCCCCGGCTGGAGGACGCTTCCTTGCCAACATCCGTTCTTCGAGACGCTTGAGCAGTACCCCGTGCGTCCATGGCAAGTCCGGCGGCGGATGAACTTGAATGCGACGTCCTTTGTAGCGCCTCGTCTTACTGACCCAAATGCAGGCGCCCGTCGGGAGGTTCGCCATTTCTTTCGTGAACGCGCGCTCTTCTTCGGCGGGAGTGAGAAGCGGATCCTCCAGCGTGTCGGTCGGGCGAATGGCCGGCCGATACACCGACCCGAGCGGTTCAAAGGCGTCCGGTGCGAGAAGCCGGGCCTCGCTCATTGGCAGACGAAACAAATACTGCCGGGCGGTATTACCGAGGAGGTGCGGGCGGCTCCGTGGCGGAAAGAGCGAGAGCGACTGCGCGGCCAGCGATACGGAAACGCGAAACTTTCTCGCGGCCACGAGGAGCGCTTCAAGGCCGCTCTCAGGCCCGGCAAGTGCGTGAGCTTCGTCCAGGAGGAGCGCGAACGGAGTACGGGCACTGATCGGCTGAGTGGTGCGACGAAGCGCCGCCAGGGCCAAGACATTCAAGATGAGCCGGCCTAACACCTCGGCCGTCGGCCCGAGATAGCCTTTCGCGAGATTCACGAGAAGAACGGTGCGAGGCGTGAGGCAGCCCATGAGATCAACGGTCGAAGCTGGCTGCCCCAGAAATCGTTGGACGGCGAGGGAACCGAGAAACGGGTCCATTTTGTTCAAAACGGCACTGACATACATCTGTTCCCGCGCGCCGAATCGCGTTAGGAAATAGCTTCGCGTCTCAGGCGAGGCAGAAGCCAGAATCGACCATCGCACGGCGGGAACGAGAAGAAATGGCGCGAGGTCGAGGAGCGTCGTCGGCCGAGTCGATTCAATAAGGGCACGAAGAGTCTGCCTGAGTATCTCTTCGACCTTGACGCCCCACGCCCAGGACGCCGCAACTTCATCCGCGTACAGTCGTTTCAACACGCCGATCAAGAGATCCACCTGCCGGCCCGGATCAACATCCGGCAATCGCTGCAATGGATTCCAACTGGGAAGCAGCGCGGGTTGGGTAAAGTCCAGAAGGATGAGATCCCGATGCGGAGCATCCAGCGCCCAGGCGGCCGTGCGCAGGTAGAGGTCGCCGTGCAGGTCGAGAAGGGCGAGCCCTTGGCGCTGCGTGAGCGCGGCCCGTGCGAGGAGCTCGAGCAGACTCGACTTGCCGGAGCCCGTGCTACCGAGCACGAGGGCATGGTGGCGAAGATCCTCGGGCGCGAGCGCCAGTTCAATCGGTTCGGCGAGAGCGGGCGTGCGATAGGTCGCGAACGGAAATCCCGTCCCGCGCCGCCGCATGTGATCCGCGAGGAACCGATCACGCGCGAGCCAGAAGCGCTGCCACCCTTCGTGGGCGCTCGTGCGGGCGGTCCGAAAAATGAGAGGGATGAGACTCATCAATGCAGCATTACAAGCACGAGCCACAGGGCAGCGAGAAGAACAAATCCGGCGACCCAGTGACCTCGCGTTCGCGGCCACCGTCCACGCTCGCGTTGGGTGAGCACCCACCTTTGGACTCGGGTGAGCGGCTTGGGGTCGCGAACAATGAGGCCACCGTCACGGGGATGGCGGGCAACGAGGCCGAACCAACGGAGCCATTGAATCGCGACCCACGCCTGTGGCCGCCCCCAGAAACAGAGGAGGCTTTCCGCGAGACCCGACAGGGCGAAACCAGCGGGACCGAGGGGAATCGGCTCGCACGACAACAAGTACAGGTACGTTAGGAATGGGAACGGCCCGATGCGCGGGAGAACGTGGAGAAAGTAGATTGTCGGCAGGTCGAGCGAAGGCGCTGGCGTCGCGTCGAGCGCGACCGCTGGCGGACTCACCGGAACGAATTCAATCAAGATCGTCTCGCGCCGGGGTCCGGGCTGCGTCTGATAGACGAGAAAGCCGTGGCGGGAAAGACGTTGCAGACGCCAGCGAAGAGCGCGGCGGCTCGCCCGAAGCACCCAGCGCAGCTCATCGAGGGTCACGAGGCCGACAGTCGAGTGCGGCTCACGCGCGGAGCGTTGACGAAAGGCTTTGAGCGTGAGCAGGAGGAGCGCGGCTTTCGGGCCGACGCGCGGGATGAGGGCGAAGAACGCGCGAAGATCCGTGGGGAGCGACGCCAAGCCGTCGCGAGCCAGCGGACGCGGGTGGAGAAAATGCAACCGCGTAGTGGAATCGGATGAGGGGTGTGTCATGGCGGAAGCGGTCAAGAAATAAGGCACCAGAGCATGCGAACAGCGGCGCGATCACTCGGGCGTCTCAGACGACGACAACCGTGGCGAAGCCGAAGTCGATGTATCGAGCGACACACGATCGGTTGCACCACGGAGGGCGCGCCGAAGATCCGGAGCGTCGGATGACGGATGCGCCCCAGTGACAGTCGCGACGACGGGCCGATGAATGAGTAATCTTTCGTACACAAGATCACGCACGGCCGGAGTTGCCTCATCGAACCGCTCGACGAGCAGGAGATGCGTTGCGAGTACCGAGTGGCGATCGGCCCCCTCCGCTCTCGGAAGCAGGCGGAGCACCGACACTCCACGTGCTTCGTTTGCCGCGACAAGATAGCGCGCAGCCTCCGAAAGTCGCCGGGGCACTCGGCTCACGAGCAGGAGTCCACGACCGGCCAAGTGCTCGAACGGGAAATGGGTCACGTAGTCTTGCAGAGTGCGCTGGGCAGCCGGGGGCAACTGTGCGAGGAGTCGCGCCTCCGACGGCGTTCCCTCCGCCGAATGGGGAAGCTCGACGGTCAAATAATGCCAAACGAGGTCGCGCACGCGCGGCCGGTCGCCGAATCCCGTCGAAATGCGGGAGAGAGCGAGGGTCGAGAGGGGACGTCCGCTACGAAGGTTCGAGAGCCAACTGCGGCCGAAGCCGAGTCGCTCACCGAGAACGGCGGCCGACCAGTCCGCCGCCCGAGCCACCGATTCGAGCTCGCGAATGACAAGTGGAAGCATGGATAGAAAAGTTAGGAAATCACAGTGCAGTGTGCCAGAGCCGGGTCCGCATGGCCAGTCGATCCACTCGGCAATTCACCAACGGTGAACAGTGGATTGCACTCCGGCGCGGCGACGCCTCGATCACCTGTTCACAGTTTGTGAACAAGACGATCACCCACTCGACAGTCGAGAGGACCGGCCGCTATCCTGATGTCGCCTTCCCGATTTCATCTCAAGGCTTCCGCCCTCAAATCGGCGGCAAGCGGAGAATGCTCGCCACCCGAGCTCATAACGATGTCGCTTACCCATGCCCATTGTCGCCATTGTCCCTGCCGTTCCTGGAGACGGCGGCCCGGACGGCACCTCAAGACCCATCGACCGCGGCACCCCCGCAATCGTCAGTCGATTCACCGGCGACCGCCGCCTGGAGGCTCGGGATGAATCGCTGCTGCTTCACCTCGCCCGGTGTCGACTGTTGTCGTTTGCGCAAATTCGCGAGCTGGCATTCCCCGGCCGACACAAATCGATTCTGGGTCGGCGGCTCGATCGGCTTGCTCAAGCCGGCTGGATCGACCGATGGTACGAACCAGTGCCTTCGGGGGGACGGCCTGGCTATGCACTGCTCACTGCGCAAGGATTGCAGTGGGCGGACGCTCGGATTCGGAGCGAAGTCTCCGGCACTCCCTGGGAGCATCTCGTGACTGCAATGTTGCCGGCATCGGCGCGGCGACGCCTGGTGCTGCCTCCCGGCCGAGTGCCGCCGTTCCTCGAGCACCAGCGCGAAATCAATGCTCTCCTCGTCGCCTGGCAGACGCGCGGCGCTTCGCCGATCCTTTGGGCCTCGAGTTGGGACTGCCCGTTTTCATTCGAAACCGGCGGATTCCCCTGGCCCCAGCCAGATTTCGTGCTCGTTCGCGAGAACGAAGACGGACCGGAAGTCGTATTCGGTGAGCTCGATCGCGGGCACGAGCCAGTCGCGGTCTTCGTTCAACGCAAAGTGTTGCCATACGCGCTGCTCACCTCGATGCCGGATCTGCTCGAGACCATCCTCGGCCTTTCGCGAGTCACCGTGTGGGTCGCCGTTCTGGATGTTCGACGAAAGCAGCCGCGAGCGCGGCTCATGAAACTCGCGAAGGCTGCTTGCGAGCAAGGCGCCGGCGAGGTGCTTCACTTCGCGCTGGCTGGAGAAGTGTTTGCGCGTCCGGAACTTTCCTTGTGGCGCTGTGCGGCCGAGATTGTGGCTGACGCTGGAGGTGGCGGTGCGCCTGTTCACAAACGGTGAACCGTGTAATCCCGCTTCCGGCATCCGGACGCGGCCGCCCCTCCACAGTTCGTGAACTGCGTGCTCCAACCCCTCGTCACGGCCGTTCCCGTTTGATTCACTGCAGCCGTACCTCATCTTGATTCATCCGACCTTTAACAATTCGGCTTCCTGTCGTGTGCGTCGGGCGCCTCCGGTTCGGGACGCTCTGCCGCGGCCGCGAGTCCATGCGTGGTCTCACCGTCGCCCCCCTTCGTCCAAGTTGGGGTTACCGACGTGTACCTACGGTGGTTCTGGCGGCCGCGTTGGGGCGTCCGTTCCGGACACCCGCAAGACACTCGACAGGAGAAATCAACATGCAAATGATTCCCATTGGCGGGAAGCCCTATGCCGTTATCAATGGCAAGGACTTCGCCGTTTATCGTTGGTTTGATTCCGGCCGGGCGGGGCCGATCTTTCTGCAAGTCGCAGGGCGCACTCCGCTCCACAAGGAAGACCTTCCGACTGACGACTGGAAGGTCGTCACGAGTGGCGACCGCTCTTCTCGCGTCTGGACTGCTTGGCGTCACCCGTGGTTTGACACTCGCCTCGATTCGCGCCGCCGGCTGGCCTTTCTGGGCGCCTCCTCTGCCGGTTCCCTGTTTCTCGCCTTCCGCTATCTCACCAAACGGTTCGGGTTCTTGGCCGACGAAGCCACGCTCGCGACCCGTGCCGCGGCGATTGTTCGGCACTGGGACGCCCCATTTCTTCACGCCTTGGAATCCATCCCCGATGCGGGTTTGACGGATCAGGCCCTCATCCTCCTCGATCCCGACTCGCTCCGCGAGGCCGAAGACGCTGCCGCGCTGCTCGGACTCGAGTCTCTCGCGTCGACGACCGTCGAGTGACCCTTCGTCTGTCCCGATCTCCGGTCAACACCAGCTCCCGCTTGCCAAGAATTTTCACTTCGAACCTCGATTGAAAGGAGAAAGTATGCACTTCACCCTTCGCTGCCCGATGACCGTAACTCTGTCTCCCGCCGGCGACGATGTTGGCGCTTGGCCCGAGGCGTGGCTCCACGGCACGTTTACCGTTCTCGGCGTTGACCACCATCTCGAAGCCATTGCCGTCACCGAGGACGAGCGCGGCCAACACGCAGAAGCTCCGATTCTCGACGATCAACTCGACGACTACGCCTCAGCGGCGTCGGCCGAACGCCCCTTCGACACGGTGTCGTTGGGGACGCGCACGTACGTCCTGGTAATGACGCCCTTCGCGGCAAACACGCTTTGTTCGAAGGCCCAGTCATGACTACCACTTCCCGATTCACCGTACGGATCACACCGGGCCGCGTTCCCGAAACACTCCGCCTGACGTTCTTCTGGTCGTCCACCTGGATTGTTTCGTTCTCGGCGTGCGGCACGACCCTCGGGTCCGCCGTCACACGCCGCGGACACGCGGAATCCGAAAAGATCTTGCGGCCTCGCGCCGTGGACATTCTGCGAGCACACGTCGCCGCGCAAGCGTTGTGCAATGCCATCGCCAATGGCGACCGACCCCGAACATCGAAGCGGAGCGTCACGCGACCGACCAGTCGCTACCGTCTCCTGCTCGCCGCGTCTCGGGCGCTTGTCGCCGCATATGCAAAGGGCGAACAGACCGAGCACGTCGAGTGGGAGGACTTGGACGATGCCCATCGGTTGGCCCTCGAAGCTCTCCGCGTCCTCGACTGATTCATCCAGGCCCCCGAGTCTTACGGTCACCGACGCTATCACTGGGGGCGAATCCCCGCCTTCCCTTTTCCTGAAAGGAGTTGTTATGTCTGCGGATCCCTTCCCGCTCGGCGCCGCCTATGCGGGCCGAGAAGCGAATACCGCCCTGTCCTTTCGTCAGTTCAACAAGTCCAAGCACGCGCAATACTTCACGCCCGTCTGGCTCGCGGACCTCCTTTTCGAATGTCTGCGACCGTTCTGTCCTCACGAAGACCTCGCCGAAGTCTCTGTTCTCGATCCCACTTGTGGCTCGGGGCGCTTACTCGCCCCCTGGAAAACCGCGGGGGCCACCGTCCTGGGGATTGAGCTCGATGCTCTTGCGGCGAAACACGCGGTCACCGCCCTCGGACCGACCAATGTTCGCACAGGTGATCTTCTCGACTATCGATCGTTGCTCTCACAGTTTTCGCTCGTCGTTACCAACCCGCCCTATGGCCTGTACTGGACCCCGCCCGATCCGAAGGAGGCATGGGTTTGTAAGACCTCGGGCGGGCTGCTCGAGAGTCAGGGCGCCACTCTGGAAGTCTGTGCGCACGCGCTGGCCTACGGCGGTCTCCTTGTGGCCATTGTCCCGACCTCCTCGTTCACGAATGCCAAAGACAACACCCTCCGCACGCTGCTGTACGACGAGCTCGAGGGGCTCTTGCAGCTTACGCTGCCCCAGCTCTTCGCCCCCGAGTACAGGATCTCGATTGAAGTGGATCTTCTCGTCGCTCGAAAAACGTATCGCGAATCTGGCGAGCCGTGGCGGCCCCGTCGCCTCACGGCGACTCCCGACACGCTCGCCGATACCATTCGTCAAAGCTTTCGGCGCCTGCTCGAGACCGACGAGGAACGACTGCCGGCGTCAACCCCAAATCATGTTCCCGTGCTGTCGCGATTGCTGAGCATTACTCCATCCACCACTGTCCGGCTCACGCCAAAGGGCGTCACCGGTTCAGCGGATGTCCAAGGCTTGCTCCAGTTTCTCGACGCGACGGTCACGGCCTTCGATCCGATTCGCGGCATCGAACACGGGCTCGTCAGTGCCACATTGTCGCCTGCGTCACTGGTGACTCTCGGCCCCGCCGCTGCCACCACGACTCTCTCTCGTCTCGGCTTTCTGCCCACGCTCACGCCCCAAGATGCGGCGCGCCTCACTTCCCGCCAAGCGCACTTCACGCGCCTTCGCACGCCCGTGCTGCCGCCTCGGCCTCATCAACGTCTGGCGTATCTCGAAGAACGGCCGTACGAGGCCCAGGCCACTGTGGTCGACGACGCGACACCACTGTTTACCTGCGGGCGAGCCTATCTGCTCCGCCCGTCCTGGGTCCGCCATCGCGACGTCGCCAAAGTGGAAAACGTGTTCGACGAATCGATCAAGAAATTCGTCGAAATCACCACGTCCGTTGATCGGGGGTTTCTCGCGTTTCGGATTGTCACCGACAGTGGGCTCCGCGAATTTCGGGAGATCTCTGTCGACGATGTCCAGCTCCTCACCGACGCCTTCGCGCTCCCCGAGGTGTCCGATCTCGAGATCGCCGTGCCGAAGGAATTGGCTCGGCTTCGGCGACGTGTCGCGCAACTCTGTCCGTTTCTCTTTCCGTTTCAACAAGAAGATGTCGCCCGCCTCGCTATCAAACCGTTTGGTTATCTTGGCTATGAACAAGGCGGCGGCAAGACCGTCACCGCTGCAGCCTGGGCGGCAGTCCGCGGATTTCAGCGGGTACTCGTGGTCTGTCCCTCCGCGCTCGTCGACAACTGGTTGCATGAACTGGCGGACTTCGGCTTCAGCGCGGAGCGTCTCACCTCGCACACCGCCGTCAATGCATTGCAATCTGCCAAGCGTGCGCACGTCAAGCCCACGACAACCGCGTTCTTCGTGACTTCGTATGAATTTCTCGCCCTCGCCGGCGCCCGTCGCTATGACCTATGGACGTGCCGGGTGTTTCTGAAAGATGGCGAGCTCGGCCACGAAGTCTCGACAACGGCCCCTTCGTGTCCGCAATGCTCGAGGGCCTACTCCGACGTCGTCACCACTTGTCCGTCGTGCAATGACGCCGACGGGTGGACGGGCGGCTCCTGTCACGCCTGCGGGTATCAAGCCTGGACCGTGACGTCCGAGTCCCATCAATGGCCCGCCTACAAGCGGCTGAAGAAACTGTTCGGCGCGGTCCTCCTCGACGAAGCCCAACTCGCGAAATCCAAGAACACCCGGCGCGGACGTGCGGTCCGAGCGTTTCGGCCCAAGGGTCGCCTCGTTCTCACCGGCACGCTCATGAAGGGCTATCCCATTGACGTGTTTTGGAATGTCGCGTGGCTACTCGGCTTCGATACTCCTTTGTTCCCGTACCCGTACCGTGGCGGGGCCAAGCGTTTCCTCGATGAATTCGGCACGTATCAATTTGTGTCCCGCCAATTCGAAGAGACCCTCCATGAAGGGCGCGCCAAGCTCCTCCCTGAAGTCTCCAACCTCAACCGGTTTTGGCGTCTGCTCGGCGCCTTCACCATCCGTCGCAAGAAGGACGACATCTATGCCCTCCCCGAAAAACGCCGCACGATCTATGTCCTGCCGCTCGATTCCGATCATCGGACGCTGTATGACGAGTATGCCGACTGGGCCGCGAAAGAAATTGAAACGGCGCTCCACCTTAATCCCGGTGCTCCGAACATGGGAATCATTTCGAACGCACTCTGGAAGCTCCGGTACGCCGCGACCTGTCCCGTCGCGGTGGATATCCTCAACCGTCGTCGGCTTCAGTCCGACACCTGGAACAAGCTCGAGAAAATTCGCATGCTGGTTCAGGCGGCCGCGGCCAGAGGAGAGAAGGTTCTTGTCTACTCGGCGCTCCGCACGATGGTCACGGCCATTGTCCGCCATCTCCGTGCCGCCGGCCTCGGCGTGCTTCCGATCACGGCCGACGTTCCTACCTCTCACCGCTTTGCGCTGATCCAAGACTTCTCCGCGAATCCTCACGTCCCTGTGCTCGTCGCGGGGCTGAACTGTCTCAATCGCGGTTTCACCATCACCGCGGCCAATCACGTCGTCCTCGTCGATCTCGAATACTCACCAGAGGCGACGGATCAAGCTGAGGACCGGGTCCACCGGCCCGGCCAAACAAGAGTCGTCGAGATCAGCTATCTCCTTTCGAAAGACACGATCGACGGCGTCATCCACGACATCCTGCTACAGAAGGCCGAAGCCATCCGTCACGCGATTGACGGCCGTGCGCGTTTCACCGACGTTGCCGATCTGCTGAAATCCGTCACTGGCGATGTGCAACTCGAAATTGCAAAACGCATCGCCTTTCTGCCCCCGCTTTCGAGCAGCTCACTGATTCTTCCACCTCAATCCGACGAGATGACCGGCTCCGTGGCGGCAAGCCTGACGTCAGAGCCTCGCGACGCTTCGCCGGATTTCGTCGTTTCCATCCAGGACGGAATTTCGCGTTCCGTGGATCTCGAGGCGGAGGCCAATCGCCGTCGCCTCTGGGACGCTCTCGCCGCCGAACGCCGAGCCGCGAAAGCGGCCTTGCGTCGGCCGGTCATCGTAGTCGTGAACCAATCGTCGCTGTTCGACTGACCGAAGCGTCACCTGCGCTCTCCATTCCCGCAACGCGTTCGATTCCGGGTGTCGAGCGGTCGGGTGGTCGCAGTCCTCAACTCGCAAACTATTAATTGAATGGAGGCTCTATGAGCAAACCCGCTGGTATTCCACTCCCGATTGTCGAATCGGATTTTCTTCCGAAAGGCGAAGCGGCCAACGCGCCGCCCGACGCCTGGCTCGAGGCGATCGTCCGCATCCGCGACGTGCCGCACCACTGTGAGGCTATTGCCGTCCGTCTCACGCCCGAAGGGGGGCACGAAGCCTTGAGCCCGCAGCTTCAAGAACGCCTCACGGCCGGCTGTCCCGACGCGACCCTGTTTCGTTGGGCGACGGTTCCGATTGGAAAACACGAGTACGCCCTCTTCATCACTCCGTTCCCGGCTTAACGCCTTGTTCCGTCCGTCGGCCCGTGCTGGCGATCCGTCGCCTGTGTGGGCCATCCCACCATCCCGTCGCTTTCTGCGACCACCTTGCTTTCAGAAGGAGAATACCGATGTCCGCTGCCACACTGCCCTCTCGGAACTTGATGCAGGCCCACCAGGAGTGGAAAACCCGCCCGGCCGATCAGCGCTTCACGTCGCTTGACGCTCTCAGGAACGCGGTCACCGCGCGGGCTATGCATTCGACTACCGTCGATGTCACACCCGAACAACTCTGGTTCACCGACGATCGCGTAACGCTCGTTACACCACACGGCACCGCCGAACCGACCCATTGGGCCTTTGGTCAATTGGCCGGCGAGCTCGGCGTCCCCGCGGCCTACGTCCGGACTCTCCCACCCGCACTGGCCGCAGCCTGCCTGGCGAACGGGCTGACGACGCGCCGTCAAGACTCCTGGCGGTTGCTCCTGAATGCGTCCTCCACCGAGTCCGACGACTCACCGGTGCTCCGGGCCGTCACGTCGCCGAAATACGGACGGATCTGGGATCGGGATGTCGTCACGTTCGTCGAAGGACTGCTCGACCGGGCGCACGGCCGGTTCTTCAATCCCAAGGATTGGTCCGGCACCCCGTCTGGTCTGTATGCTTCGGATCGCGATGTCTTCTTGTTCTTCATCGACGGCGGTTCCGTCGTCGAGGGGGGCGGGGATCGCGATCAACTTTACCGTGGATTTTTCGTTTGGAATTCCGAAGTGGGGGCCGCGACCTTCGGTATCGCGGTGTTCCTGTTTCGCGCCGTCTGCGGTAACCACATTGTGTGGGATGTCTCGGACCATCGCGAAATTCGAATCCGGCATTCTTCCCGCGCTCCCGAACGCTTCGTGACTGAAGCGGCTCCGCTGCTCGCTTCCTGCCTCACCGCTAGTGCGGCGCCAATCGAAGCTCAAGTCCACCGCGCGAAACGGCTGGAGTTGCCCGTCGCGCTCGACGAGCGCGTGGCGTGGCTCGAAGCCCGCAACCTCACGCGCCCCGAAGCGCGGGCCGCCATCGACTATGCCGACGCCGAAGAAGGTCAGAGCGCCACGCTCTGGGATCTCGTCAACGGCGTCTCCGCCCTCGCGCGCACGCTGCCCCATCTCGATGCCAAAGTCGCCCTCGAACGCAAAGCGGGCGCACTGCTGGCCCTCGCGGCGTAATCCATCCGGGGTTTCCGGTTCTGCAGTTTTCACCTCGTGCGGGGGCGTCCCGGCATGAGGCGTGCCGTCCACCACAACTTCAATTCCCGAGAAAGGACGATCCTATGTCCCGCAATTCCACCCTGACTGCACCTCTCACTCTGCCTCTCACTCTCGACGACTTCGTGCCAATCGGCCAGCAGCTCAGCGAACACCTCGACCCCTTCGTCTGGCTGACCGCCGATCTCATCCTCGCCGGCCAATCACATCGTCTCGAAGCAATTGCGGTCGTGACCGACGACACCGGTTATCAACATGCGGAGGCACCTGATCTCGACTCCACCCTCGATGCCTATTCCACCGCGACCGGCGCTGATGGCCCTTTTGCCACCGTCCAACTCGGCGCCCGCGACTACGTCCTGACCGTTACTCCCTACGGGGCCTAACACGGTCTAGCCGGGCATCAACATGCTCCTGACAGGGCGCCCGGTTTCATCCACACTTGGAGGTACCGCCTCCGTTCGCGTATCCACCGCCATCTCTTCTCCTCTCGAGCCCGCCCCGTAATTCGTCGGCGGGCCTTCCTCATCTCACAGGGCGACCACCGGAAACGCCGGTGGCTCGCCCTTTTTTCTTTCAACCTCTGCCACCACTACCTCGGAGGCCTTGGCCATGCCGATTTTTAATCTCACGCATCTCCCAGAGTGGGAGCGAACCGGCGGATTGAGCGCCCCGTCCAAAATGCCCGCGTGGGCCTACGGGCTCCCCGCCGCTGCCTGTCTCCTCGGTCAACGACTGAGAGCTCAGCCCGAGACGGTCTGTGCCGCTTGTTATGCCCTGCGAGGCCGATATCGATTCCCAGCCGTCCAAGCTGCTCAAGCGCGCCGGCTCGAAGCCGTTCGTTCGTCCCCCACTTGGGTGCCGGACATGATTCGACTGCTCTCCCTGGCCTATCAACTCGTGCCAGTGGACGCTCAAGTGTTTCGTTGGCACGACAGCGGCGATCTCCAGAGCGGAGCTCATCTGAAGCAGATTGTCGCCGTCTGTCGCGGTACACCCACGCTTCAACACTGGCTCCCCACGCGCGAAATTGGCTTCGTTGCCGCGTTTCTCGATGTGGATGGACCGTTTCCGCCAAATCTGGTCGTGCGGGTCTCCGCCACCCGGCCCGACGAGCCAGCACCATCCGGTCCCTGGCAGACGGGAACCGTTCATGCCACCCGGCCACCGATCGGCCAGCCGTGCGCGGCCCTTGCCCACGGCCATCGCTGCGGCACCTGTCGTGCGTGTTGGGATCCATCGATTCCGACGATCAGTTATCCGCTGCGGTGACGACAAGTCGGCCGCTCCTTCACCCAACGATCGAAACTTTTCAATGAAGGAGATCACTGTGCCTCTCTCGAATTCATCTTCTTCTCTACTCCCTCTCGACGACCGATCGAAAGTACTGCCGCGCTGCGACGGCTGTGACGGGCCCCTCGGTCCCGTTGAGGCGCTGCACTGGTCAGTCTGTTTCGATTGCACGAAAGCCCGTCATCGCGCCGTTCTCGCTCGCCGCTGTGTCTGTGGATGTAAGCGCCGGCCGGGAGAACCCCTCTCGATTGCCTCGCGCTCGTGGGTGCCTTGCCGCCGATGTCTCGGCACCATCCTGCCGCGCTCGTCTGCCTCGAAATATTCGTTTCCCAGGAGTCGTTCCCGGAAGGGTCGCCGTCCACCGGCGCCGTGACCCGAAGCTCAACGCTTCAATTTTCCCAAAGGAAATTTCGATGTCATCACGCACTTTTCGCGTCAGTGAGCTTTCAGACGAGCACCCTTCCGAGCGGCTCATCCGTCGTGGCCCCGACACGCTCAGCAACATCGAGCTCGTGGCCTGTCTACTCGGAGGCTCGGCTCGTGCTCGACAACCGCTCGCTCTCGCGTCCACGCTGCTCGAGGGCGGGCTCGGCGCATTTGCCCGCCGCGATTACGGCGCCCAGTTCTACCTCAATGACCTCGGGCTTTCGATTGCGAGCCGTTTGGCTGCTTCCATCGAGCTCGCGAAACGCATCGGCACTCCCGAGCTGCCAAACCAACCGCTTCTCGGAAGCCCAGAGCGAGTGGCCAGCTATCTCCGCGCTCGGGCGGCGGATTGGCCGCAAGAACGAGTGGGCACACTTCTTCTCGATCTACGCCAACGCCTTCTCGTCGATCGAGAGATCATTCGCGGCTCCCTCGAATCTGCGGCGGTCGTCCCGCGGGATGTCCTCCGCCATTGTCTTCTCGAAAACGCTTCCGCCTTCATCGTGTACCACAACCATCCGTCGGGCGATCCGACACCATCACGCGACGATATCGAGTTCACGCGCGCGCTGGGCCAGGCGGCAAAACAGGTGGGCATTCGGTTTCTCGATCACATCATCGTCGGTCGCGAAGGATGCGTGTCGCTCTCGGCCCGGGGTCTTATCGACTCGTAGGATCGAGGACTCCATCTTCCTGTTTCTCCGGCCCCACGACGAAGCAACTTGACCAATCTCCTGAAGGTGCTGCTTCCCGAGTCTTCACCTTCAAACGTGATCCGAGCGGAAATGCCGCGTCGAGTCTTACTTCGGGAAACGCCCGAAGCTCTACAACGCGAGGTCGATATTCGACCTCGCGTTTTTTGGATGTGCTGACTACCAGGCGGTCACGGCGGGAGCATGCCTCAAGGCCCCGTGACTCCGTACGGTCGCTGAATGAACGTGTTTTCCTACTGGGAGCTTATTGGTGGTACGGGTGCCTGAACGAACGGATCAAGCTCACAGACGCGGACCTTCCGAGCGAAGCCCTTGAGCTCCTTCTCGACAAGCTCTCCCCATGCGAAGCCATCTTTCGTTTGGGAGTAAACATCGAAACTGGCGAGAATCCGTCCCGGCGTGCAGGCCTGTTCCAAGCGGCTCGCCAAATTCACGCCGCCGCCGATCACCGTGTACTCCATCAGGTCGTGCGATCCGAAATTTCCGACCGTCGCATATCCCTGGTGTACACCCATCCGAATCCGGACGTCGTGATCGAGCCCCTCATCGAGCCACTTCTGCCGCAAAATCTCGAAGGAACGTTGCATTTCGGTGGCCATTTGGAGGCATTTCCAGGCTTGCTCTTTCGCGGGCATCGCCTCCGGCGCGCCGAAAAACACCATGATGCCGTCTCCCATGAACTTGTCCAGAGTTGCGCCATAGCGATCGATCAGATCGACCATGACCGAGAGATATTCGTTCAAAACCTGCGAGATTCTTTCCGGTTCGGTTCGATCAGACAGATCCGTGAACCCGGTGAGATCTGAAAAGAAAACCGTGACGTTCATCCGGCGGCTGGCCAGACGAACCTCCTGATCGCTCGAAAGAATGCTGGCGACGAGATTTCGAGGAAGGTATTTCGTCAAACGATTGCTCCGGAGGGCGCGGTCCACTTCCTCCTGCACGCGACCTTCGAGCGCTTCGTTGAACACTTTGAGCTGTTTCTCTTGAGCTCGTATGCGCACCACGTTTCGACAACGGGCGAGCAGCTCGCGCGAGTTGAATGGTTTTGACAGATAGTCGTCGGCGCCGACTTCGAGCCCCTCCAGCTTCATTTCGTCTGAGGCCTTTGCCGTCAGGAGAATCACCGGAAGGTGAGAAACCTTCGGATCGTTCCGAATGGCGCGGCAGAGATCGTAGCCGTCCATTTTTGGCATCATGACGTCGCTCACGACCAGGTCGGGGGGCGACTCTTGAATGAAGCGAAAAGCTTCCTCGCCGTCCGCTGCCGTCTTGACATGAAAGTCCTTTGCGAGCGTTTGTCGAATGAAAGTTCTCATGTCGGGGTTGTCGTCCACCACGAGGACGGAGCCAGCACGCTCGAAAGCCTTGTCGGGTGGTGCTTCGACTGAAACTTCGCCTTCTGGTTCCTCACTTTCTTCCGGTTCGAATCTCAGGGAAGCGTGGTCCGCCGGTGGAATCTCGTCAGCACCGTCCGCCGCACCGATTTCTTCCTCCGAGAGGTGCCCGCGACCGAGAGGAAGACAAATCTCGAATTCAGTACCGAAGCCGAGCTCGCTTCTCACCAGAAGTTCGCCATGGTGCAGCTCCACGAGGTCCTTGGCTAAGGAAAGACCAATCCCACTTCCCTCCTGATCCGAGGAAGAGGCTCCCGCCACCTGATGGAAACGATCGAAAATCCGTCCGATCTCATCGACAGGAATTCCTCGGCCCGTGTCCTTCACGCAGATGTGCGCAAAGCCGTCTTTTCCATCGACGGCCGGCTCGACTGAAACAGAGATGAGAATTTTTCCTCCATGCTCGGTGAACTTGAACGCGTTCGAAAGAAGGTTGTAAACGACCTTATCGAGCTTTTCCCGGTCGAACCAGGCTTCGAGCTCCGGCATGGGCGCCACGAGAGAGAGTCGGATGTTCTTTCGTTCCGCGAAGGGGGTGAATGCGTGACAGAGTGACCGCAGGAACGCGACGAGGTCCGAGGGCGCGGCCTCGAGGCGCATGCGCCCCGCTTCGAGCCTCGAAATGTCGAGAAGTTGGTTGATGAGCCGAAGAAGGCGACGCGAGTTCCGGAGCATGATCTCGAGCTGCCGTCGCATCTCCACGGGCGCGTCTCCGTACGCACCATCGAGCGCGTTCTCGAGGGGGCCGATCGTGAGCGTGAGTGGAGTGCGAAACTCGTGCGACATGTTCGAGAAAAAACGAGTCTTCAGCCGATCCATCTCAATCAGTTTTTTCTCATGCTCTTCGAGGGCCACAGTCGCGTTCTGGGCGATTTCTTTCTGACGCGATTCTTCGGCGCGAGCTTGCTCGGTTTCGACGAGAGCCTTCTCCGTTCGCTCTTTTTCTTGCTGTAATCGTTGCGTTCGTTCGACCACCAGACCTTCGAGGCGTTCCTTCTCGCGAGAGAGATGGGCGACTCGAAATCGCACGATGAGACGGATCAGGAAAACTCCGGCGAAGAGAGCGAGCGCCCGAAACCACCACGACGCCCAAAATGCGGGACGAATCACGATGGATAACGCGGCCGGATTCTCTGTCCACTTGCCACCAATTCCGGCAGCTCGAACCAGGAATCGGTACTTCCCGGCATCAAGATTCGTATAGCGGACGCTTCGAGCGGAGCGCGGAAGGCTCCAATCCGAGTCGTACCCTTCGAGTTTGGTCGAGAAGACGACGCGCCGCTCATCTCGAAAGGAGATCCCGACATATTCGAGCGTCAGATTCCGCTCGCCCCATGGCAAATCCACTGACGAGGGACGTTCGATTCGGCGACCCGATTTTGTTTCGACCACGTCGATCCGAACAATCGGCGGGAGCGGAGCAGTCAACGACGGATCGAGCGAGAAGCGAACGGCTCCCCCGCCACCGAATCCAAACCAGACAGAACCGTCCGCGGCAGGAAAGACGGCATTGACGGCGATCTCGTCTTCGAGCAGTCCGTCGCGAGTGGAGAAATTCGTCCAGGTCTTTCCATCGAAAACGTCGATTCCGTGGTTCGTCGCAACCCACAAACGCTGACGCGAATCGAGTGTCAGCCCCCAAACGAAATCGTCCGACGGGCCATCGCCTTTGAAAAAGGACCGGGCTTCACTTCCCGAGAGGCGAATCGTTCCATGACCGTTCGTGCCGAGCCAAAGCACGCCGTCGGGTTGAAAAGCGATGGAGCGAACGTTGCTCTTCGAAAATTGCTGGAATTCTGTTGGGATCTCGAAGCGGCCGTTTTTTTCGAGTCGCGCGATTCCGCGATCCGTCGCCACGACAATTCGGCCAGCGGGATCCTCTTTCACCATCCAAGTGGTGACCGAGGGAAGCCCTTCGTCGCGAGTCCACTTGCGTAGATGTTCTCCATCCCAAAGGGCGACACCGTCCCGCGTTCCGAACCAGAGACCGCCGGAACGGTCGCGATAGATGTTGTACACCCGATTGCTCGGGAACTCGGGTGGAAGGAATTGACGCCAATTCTTTCCGTTCCAAGAGAAGGCGCCATCCTTTTGCGTGCCAAACCACAAATCGCCCGTAGGTCCCGCAGTGATGGTTCGGACTCTTTTCCCTTGCAGGGGATTTGGGCTCGGGATCGAGGTGAACTGATCGCCCGTCCGTTTGCTGACCCCCAATGCCGTCCCGATGAGGATCTGTCCTTGTGAATCGGATCCAATGGACCAGACGGAATCATCGACGAGACCGTCATCCTTCGAAAAGAGCTCGAAGAAATCGCCGACGTACTTCGAAATCCCTTGATCAGTGCCGAA
>Ga0315281_10002681_pt1 | contig 26345 bp, 27 predicted proteins | sample YL17G07_0_MG_FD_204540 | JGI IMG/M metagenome (GOLD analysis project Ga0315281, IMG submission 204540) | Sediment microbial communities from Yellowstone Lake, YNP, Wyoming, USA - YL17G07_0 | ecosystem: Environmental > Aquatic > Freshwater > Lake > Sediment | place: USA: Wyoming | collected... | reverse complement strand
GAGTATGCCCACATACAATGCTGGCTTGGGCATACTAGCTGGGGATACAATGCGGGCGGCGGCTGACTTGGGCATATCTGCGGTGGGGGTAACGCTTTTACACCGTAAGGGCTATTTTCGCCAGCATCTGGATAAAGACGGGAACCAGTCGGAGAGCGATGTAGACTGGTCTCCACAGGAGTTTCTGGAATTACTGCCACTCCGAGTTTTAGTAACCATAGCCGGTCGTCAGGTACAGGTGCAGGTATGGCGCTACTCAGTGCGTGGTGAGTCCGGGAATACCGTGCCAGTTTATTTTCTGGACACCGGCGTCCCGGAAAACACCCCTTGGGAACAAAGCCTTACTGATCACCTTTACGGCGGTGACGACCGCTACCGCCTGTGCCAGGAGGTTATTCTTGGCTTTGGCGGATTGGCAATGCTACGGGCTCTGGGGCACCTGAATATTAAAGCCTATCATATGAACGAGGGACACTCTGCCTTTGTTACCCTGGCACTGCTGGAAGAGCAGACCTGGGGGCGGGGTCTTCACACCGTCAGTGATGCCGACAGGGAGGCAGTTAGTCAGCGCTGTGTATTCACCACGCACACCCCGCTACCAATGGGTCATGATGAGTTTGCCCTTGATTTGGTCAGGGAGGTTCTGGGTGACGAACGAACCGATTTCCTTATAGCGGCTCAATGCTGCGCTAACGGTGCTTTAGGTATGACTAACCTAGCGCTGAACTTTTCCCGCTATATTAATGGCGTCTCAATGCGTCATGAGGAGGTTTCTCGCCGCATCTTCTCTGCTTATCCTATTGATTCTGTTACCAATGGTGTGCACGCTGTGACCTGGACGTCGTCTCCTTTTCGCCGTATCTATGACCGCTACATCCCACAGTGGCGCCGTGACAACCTCTACCTAAAGCACGCGGTGCGGATACCGCTAGATGAAATCTGGCAGGCTCACACTGAAGCCAAGCAGGAACTGCTTAATGAGGTAGAACGGCGAACCGGCGTTCGCTTAGACCCGAGGGTAATGACCCTCGGTTTTGCCCGGCGCGCCACTGGTTATAAACGCCCCGACTTTCTGTTCCATGAGTTAGAGCGGCTCAAGAGGATAGCCAAGCAGGCTGGACCACTCCAGCTTATCTATGGGGGGAAGGCACACCCCAGAGATGAAGGTGGCAAGGCTCTCATCCGGCGTGTCTTTGAGGCAGCAAAAGCCCTGAAGGATATTATACCTGTGGTCTACCTTGAGGAATATGATATGGCGTTGGCGAAGTACGTATGCTCTGGCGTGGATTTGTGGTTGAATACCCCACAAAAGCCTCATGAAGCCTCGGGAACCAGCGGCATGAAAGCTGCGCTTAATGGAGTGCCAACATTAAGCATCCTTGACGGCTGGTGGATTGAGGGACAGGTAGAGGGGGTAACCGGGTGGTCTATCGGTGATAGCTGGCAACTTGAAACTAGCCTTGATAGTGAGATTAACTCTCTATATGACAAGCTTGAGTATATGATAGTGCCTATGTTTTATAAGCGACCGAATGAATTTGCCAGCATCATGCGCTCAGCCATCGCCCTAAATGGCTCCTATTTTAATGCCCAACGCATGCTCGTCCAATATCTACAGAACGCATATCTTCGCACCAGTAACTCTTAACAGGCAAGCAAATGAACTACCAGGCGGCATTGGATTACATTTTAAGCTTCGCCGATTATGAGCGAGCCTCACGCTCAGCAATTATCTTTGATTTAAGACGTATGGAGGTGCTGCTGGGGAAATTGGGCAGCCCTGAGGTCGGGGCAATACCGATTCAGGTGGCTGGCACTAAGGGTAAGGGAAGCACCGCTGCCATGATTGCCTCAGTCCTGACCAGGGCTGGCTACAAAACTGGGCTTTATACCTCCCCCCACCTCCGCTCTTTCACCGAGAGGATACAGGTGGACGGGGTGCCTATTGCCGAAGATGAATTTGCCCGGTTGGTGGAGGTCCTGAAACCTGAGGTTGAAGCCGTAAATAAGTTCGGCGCCTTTGGTCAGCTTACCACCTTTGAACTACTGACGGCATTAGCCTTTGCCTATTTCAAGGAGAGGGGGGTGGATTTTCAGGTGCTGGAGACGGGGCTGGGGGGGCGTCTTGATGCCACCAATGTGGTCAAGCCTGGAGTTTGCGTCATTACCTCCATAAGTTTTGACCATACGGAGGTTCTGGGCAATACCCTTACTCAGATAGCTACGGAGAAAGCGGGTATTATCAAGCCGGGGAGCACTGTGGTATCCTCCCCCCAATTCCCAGAGGCAATGGTGGTGATAGAAGGGGTGTGCCGGGAGCAGGAGGTAAGGCTAGTCAAGGTAGGCAGTGACGTTAGCTGGTACCGGGAAGCCTTTAGTAGTGAGGGACAGTCGTTTCAACTAAAAGGGCTCACAGGCAAATATAACCTTAGCCTTCCTTTACTTGGTGAGCATCAGTTGGAAAATGCGGCTACGGCGGTGGCTGCGGTGGAGATTTTAGCAGACCGGGGAGTGGTAGCCTCAGCCGAGAGCATCGCTTTGGGATTGGCACAGGTGCACTGGCCGGGGCGACTTCAGGTTCTAAAGCGGAAGCCATGGTTTATTGTCGATTGTGCCCATAACGCTTACTCAGCAAAGAGGCTGGTTGAGGCTCTTAAGCAATATTTTGATTTTGACCGAGCGGTTCTTATCCTCGGGGTTTCCTCGGACAAGGATGTCGCCGGGATAGTTGCTGAGCTTTCACCTCTTTCCAGTATAGCTATTGTTACCTCCACCTATCACCCCCGGGCTCTGGAGCCAGCCAGGCTTGCAGCTGAATTCTTAAAGCGGGGGATAACCACTGAAGTGATAGAGAATGTTACCTCAGCAGTAGACTTGGCATTAGCCATGGCAAAACCTGAAGACCTCATTTGTGCCACTGGCTCAATCTTTGTTGTTGCCGAGGTGATAGAATACCTACAGAAACTCGCCTAAGAAGCTGTCCTATTTCTTACCTTTAACCAAGCTCCGCGTCAGCAATTTGTCAAAGGCATCAAACCACTTTAGCTTGACCTCGTCAGACCAGCTCGGGTCAAAGGTGGGGAATTTTGCCGCCATCTCATCTACAATTTCATGTGGAATTACCAAATTCTGATTTAGTTTGGCACTTTTTCTTTTTGCTTTAATTCCAGCACCGGCGGTCAGTGTTCTTAACCGTTTGGTTATGAATGGTGATAAAGGTATTCCAGCATCGCTGGCTAGGGCGACAAAGAACTTGATGCACTTGCGGCTAACATCATCGGCTAACTCAAAATTATGATGAAAGACCTCTTCTAGCTGGGCATAGGTAGCAATGTGGAAATCAAACGAACCCCCTAAGACAAAGTTATACGATTCAGTAGCTATCTGTCGGAGAAGCTCTGCCCTTTTCTCACCCTTGGCGGAAACAAGCAGCCTTAATTGGCTTGTCGGTACGCCGTCGGCATCAATAAGACCGAGAAAGCGCAGGGCTGCCATAAGCTGGGTGCCGGTGCTACCGGCTAACCTATCGCTCCAGTAGCTCCGGTCAATCCGGGCTGGCATCCCCTGTTCCAATCGCTCAATAAAGTTCAGGAGAGTGCGGTAAGAGACATAGGGCGGTAAACGCTTTCGCCCCCTCTCATCAACCATGTTAGCTACCTCGCTCATTGCTCATTAATTATATTGGAATGGAATTGGAATTTCAAGAGGCAACCTGTTTTTGTTCGTTTATCAAGTGGAATTTTTAATGCCAGGAGCTTACCCTCCCCCGGAATACCAAAAAGGATTCTGTTTAATAACTTCATTTTTTCTCCCTAGTTCCAGCACCAAAACGTGATGTGGAATTAACAATAATTAAAAATGGAATTAAATGGAATTTTTGAGGACATGCGAGGATTGAGGAAGACAAAAGTTGACGCCTGCCTTTGGCACGCATAGGATATACGGTACACATTCAAAGAAAAGGAGGGGAATTTTCATGGGCACATCAATAGAGTTCCAGAAGCTGATGACTGAGATAATCTATGTCAACTTGCCCGGACCGGAAGAGCCAACTCCGGGAATGAGTGGCGGAGAGCTACTCCACGGTTTCCTGGCAGACCTTAACCGACCAACCAACCCGGAGATAAGGAGCTGCGTTAATGCCCTGTGCAACAAGTGGAACGTCCGCTACCGAGAACAGCGAGGATAATGAGTCGGTGCTAAAAAGGAGGGAAGATGAAAAAGACTAAGATTGGGGCGATAGATGTCGGCTCAACCAAGGTATGCACGGTCATGGCTGATATTGATGGCAATGACCTACCCCGCATCCTTGGCGTAGGTGTAGCCCCGACCCAGGGGCTACAAAATGGCTTGGTGGTTAATTTCAATGAAGCCAAGCAATCAATCCTAGAATCGGTAAGAAGAGCTGAGCAGACGGCGGGTCACAAACTGGAATCAGCCTTTGTCGGCGTTACCGGCAGGCATGTCACCTCGGTAAATAACCGAGGGGTCGTTAGCATTAGCCGGAATGACAAGATAGTGCATCCTGGGGACTTAAAACGCGTCCAGGAGGCGGTTCGTAGTATTAAGGTCCCGAGCGACCGAGAGCTGCTTCATATCATTCCTCGCGGTTACACCGTTGATGGTCAACAAGGGGTGAAGAACCCGGTCGGCATGCATGGCTTCCGCCTTGATGTTGAGGCACACATCATTACTGCAGCGGCAACCTCAATCCAGACCCTGACCAGGTGCATCCGTGGCATTGGTATTGAGATTGAGGATGTTATTCTGGAACCGCTGGCTAGCGCTGAAGCTGTCCTCCTAGACGAGGAAAAACAGAATGGTGTCCTCCTCGCTGATATTGGCGGTGGCACCACCGACATTGTCGTGTTTAAGGACAATAGCGTCTACTTTACCTCTGTCCTGCCTGTAGCCGGTTATCAAATCAGTCGAGATATTTCTATTGGTCTGGGAATTCCCTTTGAACTCGCCGAGGAGATGAAGAAGAAGTATGCCGATGTGACACCAATCCAGGAGAAGGGTAAGAAAGCGCCCAATAGAACCATCACCGAAAACGGGCATAATCTTTCCTACGATGACCTTTCTGAAATTGTCCGCGTTCGTGTTGAGGAGCTTCTCCGGCTTATAATACTGCAGTTTCAGCAAAGCGACTGTTCCAAGTTCATCCCCTCAGGGCTGGTAATCACTGGGGGCACAGCCAACCTTCTGGGGATTGCCGAACTGGGAAGCAAGGTAACCCGACTGCCGGTGCGGATTGGTATCCCGATCAACCTATATGGTGTCTCGGATACCCTGCAGGACCCAGCCTATGCCACCAGTGTTGGTCTTCTCATGTGGAAGGGGAAGAACGAAAGTACACAAAGCTGGCGACCTAAGAGCGGTGTTAACCGTGTTCTTTCTGGGGTTTTCCGGTTCTTGGGTTAGAAGCTTGTGAAAGGAGAAAGGAAAAATGGCAAAAACAAGTTATGTCCCCAGCGGGGCAAATATTAAGGTTATTGGTCTGGGTGGAGCTGGCTGCAATGCCATCACCCGAATGGTTCGGGAGCAGATCCGTGGCGTTGAATTTATTGCCATGAACACTGATGCCCAGGCTCTGGCAGTTACTGAAGCGGCAGTACGCATCCAGCTCGGTGAGCAGTCTACCCGCGGTCTAGGTGCTGGTGGTGACCATATAGTAGGTAAGAAGGCTGCCGCGGAGAGCCACGAGGAGATTAAGCAGGCTGTTGCCGGAGCAGATATGGCGTTTATCACCGCCGGTATGGGAGGCGGTACCGGCACCGGCTCGATACCGCTGGTGGCTCAAGTTGTCAAGGAAACTGGTGCCCTCACTATTGCTGTGGTCACCAGGCCATTCGACTTTGAGGGGATTCACCGCGCCGATGTTGCTGAGAAAGGGATTATGGAGCTGATTGATAAAGTAGACACCCTGATTATTATCCCTAACGACCGTTTGTTTGACCTCTGCGACCAGAAGATGGGCGTTGATGGCGCCTTCAGGATGGCTGATGATATCCTCTGCCACGGGGTGCAGGCAATCGCTGAGGTGGTCACCGTCCCCGGACTCATTAACCTTGACTTTGCCGACATCCGAACGGTGATGAAGGACGCTGGTCCGGCATGGATGTCTATCGGTCGGGGTTCCGGGCAGAACCGGGCAAGGGATGCCGCCAAGGATGCTCTGTCTAGCCCGCTTCTGGATGTGTCTATGGAGGGGGCAAAGGGGGTGTTATTCAATATTGCCGGTGGCAGCAGCCTTACACTATACGAGGTTAATGATGCTGCTGAGGTTATCAGACAGGCGGTTGACCCGGAGGCAGTCGTTATCTTTGGAGTCGTCCTTGACCAGAACATGGGCAATGATGTCAGGCTGACCCTCATCGCTACCGGCTTTGCTTCCAAGGATGCCCTTACTGGCTTGGGTTGGGAGAAGCAAATGACGAGACTCCTTAAGGGAGTGAAGAGCGAAGCGGAGCTTGAGATTCCCGCTTTCCTGCGGTACCGACGTGTCCTCCCTGGACAGCGGTCTTAACTGGCGAACATGGAGTCCCCGAATTCACTAGCGCTGAGACTATGGTTGGCAAGGAGGTTAAGATGATTGTTTCCCAAATTGCTACTAGGGAAGAGTTGCATGAAGTAATTAAGGGGTATGCTGACGACCGGGATTGTCAGGAGGTGCTTCTCTTTTTGGGGCGGCATCCTCGTACCCGATTCAGCCGGCTTGCCATTGTTCATGCTTTGAACGGCTATAACTGGGGCACCGAGCAAGCTCTTAACCGTCTCACCGACGACGGGGTGATTAAAAGATATATTGAGAACGATGTTCCTTTATATTCACTGAGTGCGGATAGGTGACCTATGGAATTAGAAACGGCTGTTAAGTATCTTGTGATAATAGTCGCTGCGGCAGCAGCGATGTTGCTCGGTGATTATTTGGGTTACAAGATAAAACGGACGCGACTGGCCGTGATTCTCGCTTGTATCGTCCTGATAACTATTATCGCCTTTACCATTTATGCTGCCGTTTATGCGGTCACTCATGCCTAGTAGGCCAATTTTATAAATTTAAAGCTACCGCTGGTATCACCCAGCGGTAGCTTTTTTGCTTTTTCAAAAGTCGGCTCTAGGCCGTGCAGGTCTCGAACCTGCGACCACCTGATTAAAAGTCAGGTGCTCTACCAGCTGAGCTAACGGCCCGTTGAATTTAAGTTAGTTTAGCAAATCTAAAGCCTGAGTGCAACTCAAAGAGTCTTCGACCTTAATCCCCCTCTCCTTCTAGGAGAGGGGGAGGAATAAAAAAGAGGGGGCGAAGCCCCCTCTTAAAACTACTTCCCCAGCTAGACTCTTCACCGTGTCCACTATATAATAGAAAAAGCGGCGTGAGATGGAGAAACAAGCCAGGGAATTTGTGATTAACCAGACAAGGTTATCCATAATCCAGGGAGATATTACCAAGCAGGCTACAGATGCTATAGTTAATGCGGCTAACCCTGGGCTGATGGGTGGGGGCGGTGTTGATGGCGCAATTCATCGTGCTGGAGGTCCGGCTATCCTAGAGGAATGCAAGCAGATTGTGGCTAAGCAGGGACGCTTGCCCACAGGTAAGGCTGTCATCACCACTGGAGGAAATCTGGCGGCAAAGCATGTGATTCATACCGTCGGTCCTATCTGGCAAGGTGGAAATAAAGGTGAAGCATCTCTACTGGAAAGTGCCTATAGACAGAGCCTGAAACTGGCAGCAGCCCATAATCTAACTAGTGTTTCCTTCCCTTCAATAAGCACTGGTGCCTATGGCTATCCGGTGGCTGAGGCGGCAAGGGTGGCTACTGCAGCCGTAGTTTCATTTCTCAGAGAGCAGGTCACCTCGGTAAAAGAGGTAGTGTTTGTGCTCTTTGACTCCAGAACCTATGATGCTTACTCCTCTGCCCTTGCGGAGGTTATATGAGGATAGGAGTAATCTCTGATACCCACGTAGCTTCATTTGCTGAAATTCCTGACCGGATATTGGTTACCCTGGCCGAGGTAGACCTGATAATCCATGCTGGGGATTTTGTTACTAAGGATGTACTTGATGGCTTGAAGCGGCTGGGGGAGGTAAAAGCGGTGTGGGGTAATATGGATTCGGAGGAGCTTAAGCTGATTCTCCCGGAAAAGGAGTTACTGGGGATAGAGGGGAAAAGGATTGGGATTACTCATGGCTGGGGTGGTTCCTATGGCATAGAGGATAGGGTAGGGAAGATATTTGAAGATGTTGATGTTATTATTTTTGGTCATTCTCATCAGTCCAAGGATGAGATAAAGAAAGGCATCCTTTTCTTTAATCCCGGTCGGGCACGAAATTCCTTCGGGATTTTAACCGTTGGTAAAGAGGTCAAGGGGGAAATAATAAGCCTGTAACTTAATCCGAATGGCTAGCAAGGGGGTTATATGAGATACCGAGGTTTCAATCTAACTGCAGTATGGCTTTTAATAGGTGTAAACTTCCTATTATTTATCGCCACTCTTATAAACAAAGACCTTATCATATTTCTTGGACTCCAGCCAGCAAGCTTTTCCGCCAGACCTTGGACGTTGGTGACCAACCTCTTTATCCACGGGGGTATATGGCATATCTTAGTCAACATGTTAACCCTCTATTTCTTCGGAAGCTACCTCTGCCAGTTGATTGGGGTAAGAAATTTCCTTATCACCTACTTTGGTGGGGGGATATTGGGGAATATTTTCTATATCCTTCTCGCCTCGCCCTATTCTATAGCTATAGGTGCCTCAGGAGCCATCTTCGCCCTTGGCGGGGTACTCACCGCAATGAGACCAAGGTTGAGGGTCTTTATCTTCCCCATACCAGCCCCGCTCCCCCTCTGGGTAGCAGTTATTGGGGGATTCCTCATACTCTCATTTTTCCCCGGTGTCGCCTGGCAGGCTCATCTTGGCGGTCTGGTTTTTGGTCTGATTATGGGCTATTTCTTCAGGAAGAGGGAGCGCTATTTCTTCTAACAGACTGGCGTCCCTGGAGGGATTCGAACCCACGACCCGCTGCTTAGAAGGCAGCCGCTCTGTCCAGCTGAGCTACAGGGACAGGCTATCTATTAATCCAATGTAGCACGGCTTCAGGGAAAGGTCAAGATAGCTTGACCACTACATAGTAGGGGTTATTTATTAACCTCACCCCCTTAATCCCCCTCTCCTTCAAAGGAGAGGGGGAAGAGAAGAAAGAGGGGCTGGCGCCCTTCTTGGACGCTCCAAAAGTAAGAGAGTGAAAGAGAGGCTTCGCCTCTCTTAATTAAATATTTCCCCCCTTCCTTTGCTAAGGGAAGGGGGTCAGGGGGATAGGTTGCTAGATAATCTTGAGGGGATAGACAGAAATAAGACAAAATGTTAGTATGAGGTCAACTTTAATGCCAAGACTATTAGATAGAGTAGATAGCCCCGCCGATTTGAAGAGACTAGCCAAGCCGGAGCTTGAGCAATTGGCGGCTGAACTCAGGCAGGAGCTGGTGACCAGGGTAAGCGCTAATGGCGGTCATCTAGCTTCTAATCTGGGTGTGGTTGAGCTAACCATAGCTTTGCATCGGGTATTTGATAGCCCGCGGGATAAGATTATCTGGGATGTGGGACATCAAAGCTATGTTCACAAACTGCTCACTGGTAGGAGAAAGCGCTTTGCCTCTATTCGCCAGTATGGAGGGCTATCCGGCTTTACCTGCCGCAGTGAGAGTGAGCACGACCCGTTTGGCGCCGGTCATGCCAGCACCTCAATCTCTGCGGCACTGGGTATGGCTATCGCCCGTGACCTTTCCGGTGGCGACCACCACGTGGTTGCTATTATTGGCGATGGGGCGATAACTGGAGGGATGGCATTTGAGGCGCTAAATCAGGCAGGGCATCTGGGCTCAAAGCTCTGCGTCATTTTGAATGATAACGGGATGTCAATCTCACCTACTGTTGGCGCCTTTGCCAAACTCTTGAGCCGGGTACGGTTTGACTACCGCTATCGTTGGGCAGAGGAGGGGAGCAAGCGGGTACTGGATGCCCTCCCGCTGGGCAACCGACTATGGCAAATAGGCCAGCGGCTCAGGAGCGTATTCAAGGGGTTAATTATGCCCACCGTGCTCTGGGAGGAGCTCGGCTTCACCTATATCGGACCCGTTGATGGGCATAACATTGGTGAGCTTGAGATAGCGCTGACCCAGGCACGGGATTACTGCTTGAAGCCAGCCTTTGTTCATGTTATTACCACCAAGGGTAAGGGCTACCTTCCCGCCGAGGGTGATGCTGTTTACTTCCATGGCGTGCCAGCTAAGAGCGTAACCACCGAGAAAATACCAACTTACAGCGAGGTATTTGCTCAGACCGTGCTTCGTCTGGCTCGGGAAAATCCGAGGCTGGTGGCGATTACCCCGGCTATGCCCGAGGGAAACTATTTGAGTATAGTTGCGGCTGAGTTTCCCGAGCGGGTTTTTGACGTGGGAATCTGCGAGCAGCACGCGGTTACCTTTGCTGCCGGGCTAGCGGCACAGGGTTTCATCCCTATTGTGGCGATATATTCCACTTTTTTGCAGCGTGCCTTTGACCAGCTCATTCATGACGTTTGTATCCAGGACCTGCCTGTTGTCTTTGCTATTGACCGTAGCGGTATTGTTGGTGATGATGGCAAGACCCACCAGGGAGCCTTTGACCTCTCTTATCTGACATTAATCCCTAATTTGATAGTATCGGCACCCAAGGATGAGAATGAGCTTCAGCACCTGCTCTACACTGCGGTGAGGTCAAAGCATCCTATGGCAGTACGCTACCCCCGAGGCTCTGGGTTAGGTGTGGAATTAGACCCACAGCTTCATGAGATTCCCATAGGTAAGGGGGAGATATTAAGACGTGGCAAAGATATAGCCATATTAGCCATAGGGACTACTGTAGCGCCGGCTCTTGAGGCTGCTCAGGAGCTAGCCTTAAATGGGATTGAGGCTACAGTAGTTAATGCTCGCTTTGCCAAGCCACTGGACGCTGAGCTTATAATAGGTTTGACTGGAGATATTAAGCGCCTGGTTACAGTTGAGGAGAATGCCCTCAGCGGTGGCTTTGGCAGTAGTGTAGTCAGCCTGCTTAAAGAATCAGGCTCAAGTGATATTCAGGTAAAAAGCATTGGTATCCCTGATGAGTTTGTGGAGCAGGGCAGTCAAGCCATCCTCCGTTCTAAGTATGGTCTTGATGCTAAAGGGATAGCCAGACAGGTCACGGAGGTATTTCCCAGCCAAAAGATACTTAGGGAGAAGGAATGAATAAGCTGACAATCAGAGATATAGAGGTTGGCGGTAAAAGGGTCTTGGTCAGGGCTGACTTCAATGTTCCTCTGGACGGGGACACCGGGGCTATTACTGATGATAGCCGCATCCGAGCCACGCTGCCTACAATCAAATACCTTATTGACCGAAAAGCCAGGGTTATCCTGTGCTCCCATCTCGGTCGTCCCAAGGGGAAGGTAGTTGAGAAATTGCGCCTAGGTGTTGTTGCCCAGCGCCTATCGCAGCTCTTGGGGCAGAAAGCAGGGATTACTACCGACTGTATTGGTCCCGATGTGGAGAAGGCAGTAGAGAAATTGAGCGAGGGCAATATTCTGCTCCTGGAGAACCTCCGCTTCCACCCCGAGGAGGAGGAAAACGCTCCCACCTTTGCTCAAGCCTTAGCCCGGCTAGCTAACGTCTATGTGAATGATGCCTTTGGTGCTAGTCATCGGGCTCATGCTTCAATAGTCGGGGTTGCCAACTATCTGCCAGCAGTGGCTGGCTTGCTCCTAGAGAAGGAAATCAAGGTCTTGGAGGGTATCTTAGCTAACCCGGCTCACCCCTTCGCCGAGCTTGCTGGCGGTGCCAAGGTGAGCGACAAGATTACCGTATTGGAAAATACCCTGGACAAGATAGACTGTCTTCTAATTGGTGGCGGTATGGCAGCTACCTTCTTAAAGGCTAAATCTTATGAGGTGGGCTCGTCATTGGTGGAAGATGATAGGCTAGATTTTGCCGCTAAGCTGATGAAGGATGCAGATGAGCATCAGGTACGCTTGATGCTCCCAGTTGATGTGGTTATTGCCGATACATTCAGTGCGGAAGCCAAGGTTAAGGTAGTATCAGTAGAAAAGATACCGCCAGATTGGAGGATTGTTGATATAGGTCCCCAGACCATCACCAATTTCTCTGAGGAACTACGGCGGTGCAAAACAGTTTTCTGGAACGGACCCATGGGCATATATGAAATACCTAAATTTGCTCAGGGGACACAAGCTATGGCAAAACTCCTGGCGAGCCTTAAGGCAACTACTGTTGTCGGGGGAGGTTCTACGGCTGAGGTTGTAGCTGAGATGAAGCTAGCTGATAAGATAACCTTTGTCTCTACCGGTGGTGGTGCTTCACTCCGATTCTTGGGTGGTGAGAAATTGCCCGGTGTGGAGGTACTGCTTGAGCGGAAGGGCTAACTATGGTAGATAAGCTGGATTTAATGAAGGAAATTTCCACCCCCTCCCCCACCAAGATTGTGCTACTGGTTATTGATGGCTTGGGTGGACTGCCCAGTCAAAAAACTGGCAAAACTGAGCTAGAGACAGCTAATACGCCGAACCTTGACCAGCTGGCAAATAAAGGTATATGCGGTCTTATCGACCCGGTGAGTCCAGGAATAACCCCGGGTAGTACCCCAAGTCACCTGGCTCTGTTTGGGTATGACCCAGTCAGATTCAACATTGGGCGGGGGGTAGTGGAGGCGATGGGGATAGATTTTGACCTGAAGCCGGGGGATATAGCAGCTCGGGGCAACTTTTGCACTGTGGACGAAGTCGGACTTGTTACTGACCGCAGGGCAGGGCGTATCCCTACCGAGAAGTGCGCCGAGCTATGCCAGTTGCTAGATGGATTGGCGATAGAGGGGGTTAAAATTTTTGTTTGCCCGGTCAAGGAGCATCGCTTTATAACCGTGTTTCGGGGAGAGGGACTGGCGCCTGAGGTCAGCGATTCTGACCCCCAGCAGGTAGGGGTGGTGCCAAGGGTGGTTACTGCCCTAAACCCACAAGCTGATATGATGGCGGCTATTGCTAATCAGTTCATAGCTCAAGCTAAGACAATCCTAGTTAAGCATCACCCCGCCAATATGGTGCTTTTGCGCGGCTTCTCCCGCCGACCCAACCTCCCCACCATGCCTGAGGTCTATAAATTAAAGCCAGCAGCTATTGCCAGCTATCCGATGTATCGGGGCTTAGCTAGGCTAGTTGGGATGCAGGTTCTGGAAACCGGCACCAGCATCAAACAGGAGTTCGCCACCTTAAAACAGAACTATAATGCTCATGACTTTTTCTTCGTGCATATAAAGGAGACCGATTCCGCTGGTGAGGATGGTGACTTTGATCGAAAGGTCAGGATTATAGCCGAGGTTGATAGTGCTCTACCTATCCTTCTTAGCCTTGAACCCGATGTCATTGTGGTTACTGGTGACCACTCCACCCCAGCCTTGCTCAAAGGGCATAGCTGGCACCCGGTGCCAATACTCCTTTATTCTAAGTGGTGCCGCCCCGATAGGGTAGAGGGGTTTTCCGAATTAGCGTGTACTTCTGGCGGACTGGGAAGATTCCCGGCGACCCAGGTTATGCCACTGGCCATGGCTAATGCCCTGAAGCTGGCTAAATTTGGCGCTTAGGGGGTTAGAGTAGATGGATGCAATACAAACCTTTAAGCTCACCAGGCGTTTCAACAGCTTGGTGGCAGTAGATGGCATTGACCTTAAGATTGCAGAAGGGGAATTGTTTTCTCTCCTGGGACCTAACGGGGCAGGGAAAACGACCACTATCAACATGCTGTGCTGCCTCCTGAAGCCTACTGAGGGGACAGCACAAATAATGGGATATGACATTATTAAGCAGCCATTCAAGATTAAGCAGACTATCGGGGTCTCACCACAGGAAACTGCCATTTCAGAGCATCTCAACTCATGGGAGAATCTGGCTCTAATAGGAAAAATTCACGGCATGAGCTCCGACGAAGTAAAAAGACGTTCAGGGGAACTACTGGAGGTCATGGGTTTAATGGAGAGGGGGAAAGATAGGGTGGGGAAATTCTCTGGGGGGATGAAGAGGAGATTAAGCATAGCGATGGCGATGGTACACAACCCGTCAATTTTATTCTTAGATGAACCCACCCTAGGACTTGACCCGCAGGCGAGAAGGGCAACGTGGGAGCACATTGCCCAGCTAAAAGAAAGGAAGACCATTCTGCTCACTACCCACTACATGGAGGAGGCTGATTTCCTCTCCGATAGGGTGGCGATTATCGATGAAGGTAAAATCGTGGCTATGGGCACGCCGAGACAACTTAAAGCTAACTTTCTCAAGACCCGCACTATGCTCATCTTGGCAGAAAACATTACACCTGAGATTATGCAGGGACTGAAAAGCAGATACTCCCAGGTAAAAGAGGTCGGGGGAAAACTGGGAATATCTGACGAGAATCTGGATTTCAGAGAGCTTACCGATTATCTTCATTCGAACGGTGCTGTCGTTCGCTCCGCAGCGCTGGAAAAGCCAACCCTAGAGGATGTCTTTATCCATCTTACCGGGAAGGAAATCAGAGAATGAGATTCTGGGAAATAGGTAACAGGAATCTAAAAGAGCTTTATCGCGACCCGGTAGCGTTGGCATTCCTGCTGGGGATGCCCCTCGTTTTTATCTTGATTTTTTCTTTTGCTTTTGGAGGGCAAGCTACTCGCCCTATCTCCATAGGGGTAGTAGACGAAGACCAAAGCCAAATCTCGGCTGCCTTTGTGGGTTGCCTTGAGAATATCCCTGCCCTTGAAGTGGCTTCTCCGGTATATAAGAGTCAATCTGAAGCTGAAAAGGAATTAAACACCGGTGGATTATCAATCTATTTGCTTATCCCTCACGGATTTGGCAAAGCGGTAGAACGCCAGCAAACTGTTGACCTGGCGCTAGCCTATAACCAAGTTGACCCCATGCTGCCCCAGCGGGTCATGCCTATGGTTAGGGCCGTTGCCCTAGAATTTCTAAACATTCCTGTTCCGTTAAATATTGAATTGAGCCAGCGAGAGGCAGAAATAAAAGACGAATATATCAATTATTTGATTCCCGGGATGGCTGTCTTCGGGTTAATGATTCTGATAACATCAGTGGGAGGTATCATGGTAAGGGATAGAGTCAAGGGGTTCTTATCTCGATTAATGACTACTCCAGCCAGACCTTCGGACTTTATCTTCGGTTATACCTTGCCCTTTATCCCGGTGATTATTATCTCCATAGCGACTTATTTTGGGGTGGGGATTCTGGTGGGTCTGAGCATAATTGGCAACATTGGATTAGCTTTTCTCATTTTATTCATCATTGGAATTTGCTGTATGGGAATAGGGATGATAATCGGCACCTTGGCAAAAAGCGAGGAACAGGCATTAGGGGCTCCCTGGATATTTATAGTCCCCCTAGTTATGATTTCTGGTGCTTGGTGGCCAGTAGAGCAGATGCCTTCGGTAATCAAAGGTATTGCTGAAGCCCTCCCTTTTCTGCACGCTATGGATGCCTGTCGAGATGTCGTTACTAGAGGTGCTAGCTTTACCGGTATTCTCCCTGACCTTTACTGGCTTATCGGCTGGACAATGGCTCTCTTTGCCCTCGGCATCGTATTGTTCCGCAGGAGCATGGCAAGATAAGTGATACGAGGTGAGGATAAAATGCGCACCCCTTTAATTGCCGGTAACTGGAAGATGAATACCACGCTGAGCGAGGCAATAGAGCTGGTCAGTGAGATGCGCCCTGGGCTCGACCTGATTGACAATGTAGAAAAGGTAATATGTCCCCCTTTTGTTTCTCTAGCCCAGATAAAAGAGCTAATTGAGGGAAGCTCGATGAAGCTGGGGGCACAGAATCTATACTTTGAGGAAAAGGGGGCATATACCGGCGAGATTTCGCCATTAATGGTGGCTGACCTTTGCCAGTTTGTTATTGTTGGACACTCTGAGCGCAGACACTACTTCAATGAGACTGAGGAGATTATAGATAAAAAGGTCAAGGCGGCGCTGAAGGTTGGTCTGAAGCCGATTTTATGTATCGGCGAGACCTTGGAGGAGAACGAGGCAGGGAAGACAGAAGAGGTCTTAGTCAAGCAGCTAAGCTCGCCTTCAGCCCGAATATACTACTTCAGTGGCTTAATTTTAGCCTATGAGCCAGTTTGGGCTATCGGCACCGGCAAGGCAGCTACCGGTAAGCAGGCAAATGATACCATCGGTTTTATCCGCCGGCACATCTCAAAGCAATATGGTAAAGAGATTGCCCAGGAGGTGCGCATCCTCTACGGGGGCAGTGTTACTGCGGGTAATATTGCCGAATTTATAAACCAGCCTGAGATTGACGGTGCCCTTGTTGGTGGAGCCAGTATAAAGGCAGACGAGTTTCTGGGCATAGTGAGACAGACATCGGAAATTAAGTCGAAGACTCTTTGAGCGGGTGAGATGAACCGTCTATTGGCTGTAGTTGGTCCAACTGGCGTAGGCAAGAGTAGTCTGGCACTTAATTTCGCCCAGGCTTTTGACGGGGAGATAGTGAGTGCTGATAGCCGGCAGGTTTACCGTTATATGGATATCGGCACAGCTAAGCCGGGCAAGGAGGAGCAAGCCCTCACCCCCCACCACCTGATTAATATCGTTAATCCTGATGAGGACTTTAGCCTGGCTCAATATCAACAGCTTGCCTACAGGACTATTGAAGATATTCAACAGCGAGGTAAGCTGGCAGTATTAGTCGGTGGCAGCGGGCTATATGTCTGGGCGGTATTGGAAGGCTGGAGGATACCGAGGGTGGCACCTGACCTGGAATTGAGGCGCAGTCTGGAGGAGAAGGTGGCTAGGGTGGGGAGGAACGAGCTTTATCACCAGCTGGCTCAGGTTGACCCGGTGGCAGCGCAAAGGATTGACCCCGGCAATGTGCGCCGCATGATAAGAGCCATTGAGGTATATAGGGGTGTCAGGGTCCCCTTCTCCCAGCTTCAGCTCAAAACAAAACCACTATTTAATACCCCGATAATAGGTCTGACTGCAGATAGGGCAGAGCTATATCGCAGGATTGACTTGAGGGTGGACGAAATGATAAAGCTGGGCTTGGTTGATGAAGTCAAGGGGCTGCTGGATATGGGCTATGATTTGGCTCTACCGGCTATGTCTGGCATAGGTTATAAGCAGATTGGTATGTATCTTGGAGGTGAGCTAACCCTGGCTACCGCCATCCAGCAAACCAAGTTTGAAACCCACCGACTTGTCCGCCATCAATATAGCTGGTTCCGGTTGAAAGATGATAGAATAAGGTGGTTTGATATACAGGATGATGCGGATTCGCACATCACAGCCCTAGTAAGTAAATTTATATAGAGGTGACCATGAATTTCACCAAGGTGCAAGGTGCAGGAAACGATTTTGTAGTGGTGGAGGGCGGCAAAGCCCGGCGTGATTGGGCGCAGCTAGCCATAGTCATGTGCGACCGCCACTTCGGTGTCGGCGCTGACGGTTTACTGATAGTATTACCCTCAGATGTCGCTGATTTGCGGATGCGTGTAGTCAACCCCGATGGCTCTGAGGCTAAAGCTTGTGGCAATGGCTTAAGATGCCTGGTTAGATATGCTTTACATTGGGGATTAGTTAACAGAAAAGCTCAAGAAATATCGGTTGAAACAATAGTCGGGGTAAGGAAAGCTAGGCTTGATACCATAGGCGGCAATGCGGCTACAATTCAGGTCGGTATGGGGGGACCAAAATTTAGGGCTGAGGATATCCCGGTAGCGATAAAGCAGGGCGGGAATATAGTTGACATAAAACCAATAATGAACTACCCGGTTATTGTGGATGGCGAGGAGCTACTACTAGACTTTGTCTCCATGGGGAACCCGCATACTGTTTATTTCTCGCCACATCCAGTATCAGATTTCCCATTGTCCCAATTGGGACCTAAAGTGGAACACTTGGCAATATTGCCCGATCGGGTAAATTTTGAGGTAGCTAGGGTAGTAAGCCAAAAGCAAATAGAGGCTCGTGTCTGGGAGCGGGGAGTAGGGGAGACATTGGCTTGTGGCAGTGGTGCCTGCGCCATAGCTGTTTTAGCCCGGCTACATGATTATACTGGCAATAAAGTTGACATAAAGCTACCAGGGGGTACGCTGGCTGTGGAGTGGGATGGGGCAGGGGAAGTATTCCTCAGCGGTCCGGCTGAAATAGTATTTAGTGGAGAATGGCCCGATGAAATTGTCAAGACGGATTGAACATTTGTCCCCTTATCTTTTCGTGGAAATCAATAAGAAGATTGCCGAGAAAAGGGCTAAAGGCGAGGAGGTAGTTAGCTTTGCTATAGGTGACCCTGATATTCCCACGCCACCTCACATAATTGAGAGGCTATGTCAGGCGGCACAAGACCCGGCTAATCACCGCTACCCTGAGACTGAGGGGTTACCTGAATTGCGCCAGGCGATAGCAGGGTGGTATCAGAGGCGCTTTGGTGTTTCCCTTGATGCTGACAAAGAGGTGTTACCCCTTATTGGCTCAAAGGAGGGCATTGCTCACATTGCCTTCTGCTTTATTGACTACAGAGATGTTGCCCTGGTACCTGACCCGGCATATCCCGTTTATTCAATAAGCACCATGTTAGCCGGTGGAAATCCTTACTATCTGCCCCTTATTGAGGAAAATGGTTTTCTTCCCGATTTAAACACCATACCTGCTTATATCCTAAAAGGGGCTAAGCTATTGTGGATAAACTATCCTAATAACCCTACCGGCGCCGTGGCTGACCTTGATTTCTTTAACCGGGTAGTGGAATTCGCCCGGAAACACAACCTGGCTGTCTGTCATGACGGACCATACTCAGAGGTCACCTTTGACGGCTACCAGCCGGTTAGCTTTATGCAGGCAGACGGAGCCAAGGAGGTAGGGGTGGAGTTTCACTCCCTGTCCAAGACCTACAATATGACCGGGTGGCGGATAGGGATGGTGGTGGGTAATGCGACAATGATAGATGCTCTAAAAAGGCTTAAGTCAAACCTAGATTCAGGGATTCCGCAGGCTATTCAATATGCTGCCATTGCGGCTTTGACCGGTCCCCAGGATTGTGTCCAGGCGCATAACGCCATCTATCAAAGACGCCGCGATTTGATTATTGATGTGCTGAATAATATCGGGCTAAAAGCCCAGCCGCCCAAGGCGAGTCTGTATATATGGGCTAAGATTCCCACGGGCTATACCTCTGTGGAATTTGCCACTGATTTATTGGATAAGGTTGGGGTAGCGGTTACTCCCGGCGTAGGCTATGGCAAGCACGGCGAGGGTTATGTCCGGTTGTCGTTGACTGTCCCGGATGCAGCAGTAGTGAAGGGCTTATCACAATTATCGGCATGGCGGGATACAAAAAGAAAATTGAGCATTGACTTTACATAATGCAATGGAGGGAGTATTCCTAAAGGAACAATTTCTACTCAGGCAGCGGAGCAGGCGTTCCTGGTGGCTGTAGTCAGCAAGCGGGATGCGGGTAGATGGCCGGCGGAGGATTCGCTGGCTGAGCTGGCTCAGTTAGCCAGCTCAGCTGGGGCAGAGGTCGTTGGGAAGCTTATACAGCGATTACCCATAGCATCAAGGACACATTATTTGGGCAGGGGTAAGCTAGCCGAGCTACTGCCGCTAAAGGATAGCACCGGGTATAATGTCGTAATTTTTGATGACGAGCTTTCGCCGCTCCAGCAACGAAATCTAGAGGAAGCCCTTGAGGTAAAGGTGATTGACCGGGTAGCCTTGATTCTGGATATTTTTTCTAGAAGGGCTAGAACCAGGGAAGGGCAGTTACAGGTTGAGCTGGCTCAGCATCAATATCTTTTCCCTCGTCTTGCCGGACAGTGGAGTCACCTGGAAAGGCTCGGCGGCGGCATTGGCACCAGGGGTCCCGGTGAAACCCAGCTTGAGACCGATAAGCGCCTTATTCAGCGGAGGATAAATCGGCTCAAGGAACAAATTGATGACATAAGGAAGCATCGCCAGCTATACTGGCAACAGCGCAGGAAAACCGGTATCCCAATAGTCGCCTTGGTTGGTTACACCAACTCCGGCAAAAGTACCCTCATGAATGCTCTCACTCATGCCGGTGTCTTCGTCGAGGACAAGCTATTTTCCACCCTGGACCCAACCACCAGGCGGCTGAACCTTCCTGATGGAAGTGTGGTCTTATTAAGCGATACCGTTGGCTTTATCAGGAAGTTACCACCCACCATCGTATCCGCATTTAAGGCGACCCTTGAGGAGCTGGCTGAGGCCAGCATGCTTCTCCATGTAGTTGACATAACCTCTCACAACGCTTCAGAGCAGTGCCAGATAGTAGAGGATATTCTCGCTGAGCTTGGTCTTAAGGACAAGCCTCGGCTTACCGCGCCGAATAAAATTGACCTAGCGCTGGATGAGAGCCAGAATTGGGACGAAGACACAGCGCTAGATTATCTTTCTAGCCAGTGTGAGCCGGCGGATGAGAACACTGTACTAATTTCAGCCACCAAGAGGTGGGGGCTGGGAAAGCTCCTGGAGCTAATCAGCCGGACGCTGAGCCAAACGAAGCTGCCTGTCTAATAAGACGCTCTGTAGTCAAAATCTAGGCGCCTAGAAGCTCTTCTGAGTGTGTGAGTATGCCTGAATGCCTCTAGATAGGCAGTTTGGATAGGTTAAAATCCCCTTGTCTTTTCACCTTTTTATGCTATTGTTTTCGACAGGAGGTATGATATGACTAATAAGAGAAGTAAAAAAGAATTCATTGTAGTATATGTGTTTACTCTAGGTACAGCACTTATAATGGGTGGATTAATCATTAAAATACTTAACCATGATTGGGGTGCCTTACCTGAGCTATTTGCTGTTATTTGCTTATTCATTTGGGAATTAGAGACTACGAATTGGAAAAAGGTGATCCCTTCCTGATTGCCTTTTTGTAGTCTTGGGCCGCACTATAGTTGTTATGTAGAGTTAGATAGGCTTGCAATACCTTTTTCTGCTCCTTTGACCTCCCAAAGGTCTACTCTTTTAATAGCTGCTTATTTAAAAAGCCAGGTTCTCTGCTAAACCAGGGTAAAATTTGCTCTTCGCCAGCTAATCTTTCTAATTCTGGCTATTTTAGGCACAAAACTAGTCGCCAATAATTCCTTAGGAGGTTGTGTTATGTCAGAAAGAGTCGTATTATGTCAACTTCACTGTTATAGAGGTTATTTATGAGGCTATAAAACAAAGAAGGAGGGTGGCCTAAAGACCACCCTCCCCCTATACTATCCGATGGCTTATATCTAGAACAGGTCTTCTAGCTCCCGATTTCCCTCGGGCATTGGGAGAAATTTAGGTAAACTTAGATGAGGTTAAGTGGGCTCGGTAGGACTCGAACCTACGACCAAGCGGTTATGAGCCGCCCGCTCTGCCTCTGAGCTACGAGCCCGCAAAAGTGGTCAACATCAGGGTCAGGGTTTTACAGTTTTGGGTCTTGGTTAAAAGCCCGCCTTCTTCAGGCACCTCTCTACTCTTGCCAGTAACTCCTTAGGGCTAACCGGCTTATCAATATAATCCTCAGTTTCAAGGGTGAACCCGCGACTAGCCGGGATTGAGGTTTGTGTGCCCTTGGCGGCAAAAGCGGTTAACATCAAGGTCGGGATTTTAGCAAGCTCGGGGTCCCTTTTCATCTGCTCGGCAGCGGTAAACCCGTTCTTGACCGGCATTATCACATCAAGGAGAATAAGGTCAGGTTTTTCCTCCTTCGCCTTCCGCAACCCTTCATCCCCATTGGAGGCGACAATTACCTCGTAGGGTTTAGTTTCCAAGATAAGCTTTGTTACCTCGACAAAATCCTCGTCATCATCAACAAGAAGGATTTTGGCTCTCTTTTTCATCGCTACCACCTCTAAACTCAGGTTTTCTCCTTCTTCTTAATAAGCCTCCCTACCCTTTCCAGCAGGATATCAGGAGACACTGGTTTCTCTACATAGTCGTCCACGTCGAGCTCAAGCCCGGTTTCCAGCTCATAGCGACGGCGGCTGGCTTCCTCTCTCACCGAGGTTAGAATCAATATCGGTATATCCCGATACTTTGCCCATCTTGGGTCTTGAAGCTCTTTGCATACCGCAAATCCATCCATGTTGGGCATCAGGAGGTCAAGAATCATCAGGTCTGGCTTTTCCGCCTTGAGGTTAGCCAGACCCTCCACCCCGTCGCGGGCAGTAACTACCTGATAGCCCTGAGATTCAAGAATCATGCTTATTGCATCTAAGATATCAGGGTCGTCATCAACTAACAATATCTTCTCTCTCATCTTTCCCCCTTGCCATTATAATATAGGTCTAGGCAATAATCCAGCCTGCTGTGTGATTTCGGGGACAATATCCTCCCAGCCCACTGCCATAATATGGACGCCGTGAACTCCGGGTATCTCTTTAATCTGCTCAATAAGCTCGACGGCTATCCTCTTCCCCTCCTCCTTAGCCTCCTTTGCCTGTTCCATCCTAGTAACTATCTCATTGGGGACGCTTACCCCGGAGACATAGTCCCTCATATAGCGCGCCATTCCTGCTGACCTAATTGGTATCACCCCGGCCAGGATATGCACCTCCTTATCCAGCCCCCGCTCAGTAACCATCTTCATCCACTTGGTGAACTTAGCTACGTCATAGACTGCCTGGGTCTGAATAAAGTCAGCCCCAGCCTTAACCTTCTTCGCCAGTCTTACCACCCGAAACTCAAAGGGGTCGGCATAGGGATTGGCGGCAGCCCCGATAAACATGGGCACCTCCCCCGAGATTTCTTCGCCGCACATGAATTTCTTTTCATCACGCATGTTCTTCAGGACTTGAATTAGCTGGATGGAATCAATATCAAAGACATTCTTGGCAGTGGGATGGTTGCCAAACTTCTGATGGTCACCGGAAAGGCAGAGGATATTGCCAATACCCAGGGCTATAGCACCCAGCACATCGCTTTGAATGGCAATGCGGTTCCGGTCGCGGCAGACTATCTGCATCACTGGGTCAATGCCCTGTTGCTTCAAAAGCACGCAACCGGCGAGGCTGGACATGCGGACAATGGCGGTTTGATTATCGGTCACGTTAGCGCCGTCACAGCAGTGGCGAAGCATCTCCGCCTTCCTCGCCATCACCGCGGCGCTAGCCCCCTTGGGCGGACCGGCCTCAGCAGTAACGGCAAACCTTCCACTTTCCAAGACCTTCTCCAGGTTTGTTCCCGCTTTCATCACCCTCACCTCCGTTCCCTTTCAATTGGCAGGGTAAAGGTAAATTTACTCCCTTTGCCTGTTTCCAGGCATGGGCTCTCCACCCATATCTTGCCGTCATGGGCTTCAACAATCCTTTTAGCTATGGATAGCCCTAAACCTGTCCCCTTCGTTTCCACATTGCTGGCGCGGAAGAAGTCCTCAAACATGCGGGGCAAGTCCTGCGGCGGGATGCCAATCCCGGTATCTAAAACCTCAACCCGTATCTCTTTACCCTTTTCCTTTACCCTGATGGTTACCGAGCCCTCAGGGGTAAAGTTGATGGCATTATTCACCAGATTGGTCATTACCTGCTGGAGGCGGGGGGTTGAGCCACGAATCTTGGGAAGACCCGGCGGTAATTCTACCCTTAACTTCAGCTTCTTTTGCTTAGCCAAGTCACGCAAGTCCCCCAGAGACGTTTTGACCACCTGGCTCAATGAAATCTGTTTCATTTCCTGGACAAGCTGCCCGGTCTCAATGCGGGGAATATCCAGAAGGTCACTAATCAAGTTAAGCAGCTCCTTAATCCTGTGACTGCTCCTTTCCAGCATGTTCCTTTGCTTATCGCTGAGTTCCCCGGCATACCCGCCTAACATGACCCATAAGAAGCCCTGGATAGCGGTGAGCGGGGCTTTGAGGTCATGGGCGGCTATTCCCAGAAAGCGAAGAAAGAGGTTCTTCTCCTCTTCCAGCTTAGCTATCGCCACAGACGCTTGCTCCAGTTCCCCGGTTCTCTTCTTGAGCAGGCGTTGGCTCAACCGCACCACCTCCCGCTGCCTCTTCCTTAACTCACCTGAAACAGATGTCGCCATATAGGCAGTAGCGAACAGGGCAGTTGCCAAGACAATAAGAACCGCCAGGATATAGCTTCCTTGCTGGTATAGCGCAGGGTTAGCAAATCCTACCAGATTAACATGGGGTATCGCCCCGGCATATTCCAAGCCCACTAGCAGCATAACCGCAACAATCTTCGAGATAGCTAACATATAAACTGCCCTATAGTGAAGCATTATGCTAGCCCCGATGATGTGAAGCACAAAGTAGAAGACGAAGGGATTCTCTATCCCTCCGGTAAAGTGAAGCAGCACAATGAATGCCACTAGGTCAAGTAGGAGGTGGATAGCGCCAAAGGTTCTAGCCTTCTGGACTACCAAGCCGGTCGGCATTTTTTCCAGGCTTCGCGCCTGAAATAACAGCACCCCATTACACAAGGCAACAAAGACACATGTTCCATACGCCGCGAGGGTTGGAAACCCAATGTGCAATACCTTTGACGCTATTAAGGTAGCAACAATGATGCCCAGAATGGTAATCCACCTTACGGTGACAAATACCCTGAGCCACATCCTTATTGCTGCTTCCTCAGGATTATGCCCGGGCTCACCTTCTGCAGTCAAAAGATTGTTATCTCTGTCACTGGTACTCATTATTAGATAACCTATATAGTAATCCTCCGGGGTCCTCCTTCGCGGCTGGTGCTCCAGTCCCGGGGTGACAAGATTTCCTCTAATTTATCTAACTGACCCAGAGCGGCTAGGCGGTCGTAAATCATTTGCCAGGCACAAGGGATATCTGGCGATATTTCACATCTGCCTTGTACTGAGCCGCCACAGGGTCCGTTTAGCAAGCTCTTAGCACATCTGACCAGAGGGCATATGCCTACTGTTTTTGCCAGAATGCAATTCCCACACTGCATGCAAACCTCAATAAAATGACCCGGTGTCTCTTCCTTACCGACAAATAAGGTGTTCAATGCTGGATAGACAGGCTTATTAGTATACAGGGTAATTGTTTGAACCCCAAAGGCACAAGTCATTGCTAGGATGCCATCAGCCGCCTCAATATCCTTGGCGCTCTCTCTCAGGGCGTCTTTGGTGAGTTCATCGCAGGCTGTTGGAACCACCATCCAGCCGGTAACCTTCTTCCCCACGGCTTCAAGCTTACCCTTCATATCTAGGACATCAGATTTGCCACCGGTGTGGCACATAGTGGCGCAGGTGCCACATCCTACCACATACACCCCCCCTACCCCGCTCAGAGTTTGGCTGATCTCGTCAAAGGGTTTTTGTGCCGTGATTGTTTTCATTTTTTGCCCCTCTCAATCCTAACCGCACAGACCTTATACTCCGGTATCTTGGCCACCGGGTCAATTGCCGGGTTGGTCAACATGTTTGCCGGGCTTTCAGCAAAGTGGAAGGTCATGAATACTACCCCCACCGGCGATACCTCAGTTATCTTTGCCCTGGTCACCACCTCCCCCCGCCGGGAGATGACCTTCACCTTCTCCCCATCCCTGAGCCCTAGTTTTGAGGCATCAGTGGGGTTTATCTCCACCACCCCTTCCCTCCTCAATACGTTCAGACCTTCTACCTTCCTGGTCATAGTGCCGGTGTGAAAGTGGTAAAGACTCCGCCCGGTAGTCAACACCAGGGGATATTGCTCATCGGGAAGCTCCTGCGGCGGCTTATACTCCAGTGGGATAAACCTGCCCTTGCCTCGGGTGAACTGCTGGGTATGAAGAATTGGCGTCCCGGTGTGGTCCTTAGTAGGGCACGGCCATTGGAGTCCGCCATCCTCAAGCCGCTCATAACCAATCCCACCATAGCTCGGGGTGAGCCTTGATATCTCTTCCATTATCTCCGAAGGTTGATTAAAGTCAAAGCCTTTCCCCATTCTCTTCCCAAGCTCGCAGGTAATCCACCAGTCAGGTCTTGAGTCACCTATCGGCTCTATCGCCTTTCTCAGCAGCTGCACCCGCCTCTCGGTATTGGTAAATGTCCCATCCTTCTCGGCAAAGCTCGCCCCGGCTAAAACAACATCAGCCAGCCTGGCGGTCTCAGAAAGAAATATGTCCTGCACAACCAGAAATTCAAGCCTCTCCAAAGCCTCCGTGGCATGCGAGATGTCAGGCTCACTCAGCAATGGGTTCTCGCCAATAATATAGAGCGCCTTTATCTCACCACGGTAGGCAGCATCAAAGAGCTCGGTTATGGTCAGCCCGGGCTGAGCCGGTAATGAGCAGCCCCACGCCATTTCAAATTTCTTCCTG
>Ga0315281_10002680_pt1 | contig 26345 bp, 23 predicted proteins | sample YL17G07_0_MG_FD_204540 | JGI IMG/M metagenome (GOLD analysis project Ga0315281, IMG submission 204540) | Sediment microbial communities from Yellowstone Lake, YNP, Wyoming, USA - YL17G07_0 | ecosystem: Environmental > Aquatic > Freshwater > Lake > Sediment | place: USA: Wyoming | collected... | reverse complement strand
GGGCTATGAGAGCACGCTCTTTTTGTTCTTGAGCCATACGGAGAGCAGGACCCCATCCACCCTCCGGATATTCCTTCCAGAAAAATTCGTTGCCGGCAGTGATAAGTTCGCGCTGGAAACGAAGATCAAAAAGGAAGTCAAGTGGTTCTTTCCATTCAATTTGCAGCGGATACTGAAGATGAACGAGGGACCGTTTTGGATCGGCCAAAAGCTCCATCTTGGGCTGCTGTAAAGGGCGGACAGTGATCTTCCTAAATAAAAGAAAGGTCATTCTCCATCTTTTTTCAGGGCTTGAGCTAACGTATTGATTCTTAAAGTCATTAAGAGAATAAAACGCTGCGGCGATGGAGTTCTCCGGAACCGCTTCCCTGTAAGCTGATAACTCCTGCAGATTTTAAGCGTAGCAGTCTTGCCATGAAAGCGGGCTACGTTCCATTGATCGCAGGGGTATTGGCTCTTTCCCGAATGATCGTCCGTCAAGAGAGCGGGCCCTTCGTTCATTATCGCCCTGCTCCTTTCCGCCTTTGCCGCCGCCATCGCGTTCGTCATCACATACTCTGAATATGCCAAGCGCTTCGTCGATAGGGAAAGAGTTCTGAAAAGGGCTCTGGGAATGGCCTTGGTGATCTGGATTTTCTGGCTTTATGAACGATGTAGGCTTTTTCAGACCTGACCCCAATTTAACACGGCCGGACGCTTCTGCTAAGATAGAACGTTTAGTGCGGCGGCTATTCCCGGCGCTCTCGTAAACCCATGATCATACCGCTTGTTGCGTTGGCCCTCGTTTTTATCTTGATCTGCGTCCGCCAGGTCGGGCGAATCAACATCCGGATCTGGCAGGCCATGCTGATCGGCGCGGCAGTCGTCGTGGCGACCGGACAGATTCCCGTAACTGCGGCGCTCCGGGCCATAAACCTGGATGTGATCGTTCTTTTGCTTAGTATGTTCATCGTGGGCCGTGCCCTCGAGGACAGCGGCACGCTCGAGGACTTGTCATTTCGTTTTTTCAGTCGAGCCGGAACAATGGACGGGCTCCTGATCCTGATCCTTTTCGGGTCTGCGGCAGGTTCGATTTTTCTCATGAACGATACCATGGCCATTATCGGAACTCCGGTGGTGCTCCTCCTGGCACGGAAGAATAATGTTTCGCCGAAGCCGCTCCTCTTGGCCCTGGCTTTCGGCATCACGATCGGCAGCGTGACGAGCCCCATCGGGAACCCCCAAAACCTCCTGATCGCGATGGGCGGCGTCAAGAATACCTTCGTTACGTTCTCGCGGTGGCTCATGCTCCCGACCATTTTCAACCTCTTCGCCGCATACGCCTTGCTCAGATTCTCGTTCAAGAGTGTCTTCGGCCCGACCGCTCCCAATCATTCGCCGATGGAGATCACGGACCCGAAACTGGCCCGCATCTCCCGTCTCTCCCTCATCATCCTGCTGGGCCTTATTGGCGCCAAAGTGGCCATCGTTCTCTCGGGCTTGCCGTTCGATTTACCGCTCACCGCGATCGCCGCCGTCCCGGCTGTATTCATCCTCGTCCTGAGCGGGCGTCGGTGGACCATCGTGCGCCGGATCGATTGGACAACGCTTGTCTTCTTCGCGGCGATGTTTGTCCTCATGGAAAGCGTCTGGCGGACTGGCTTCTTCCAGGCCCTCATCGCGCGATGGCATCTCGACCTCAGGAAACCGGGCGTTCTCATCGGGGTCAGCGTCGGCCTCAGCCAGTTCATCTCGAACGTGCCCCTTGTAGCGCTCCTGAAGCCCGTGCTCCTCCACGTCGGGGCAACAACCCGGGACTTCATGGCTCTCGTCGCGGGCAGCACGGTCGCCGGAAACCTTACGATCCTGGGTGCCGCCAGCAATGTCATCATCGTCCAGAATGCCGAGTCACGCGAGGGACACACTCTGACCTTTCTCGAATTCGCTCGGCTGGGCGTACCACTCACGCTGATCAACGCCCTCGTCTATTGGCTGTATCTCATTATAATTTAAGCCGTCCTACGGGGACATCGGCGCCGGGCCTTCCGCGAAAGGAAATCCGCAGCGCGGCGGCCTACCTCATCCCTACCGGGATCCGATACCATCCCACATGTAAGATAGTATTGCCTTGCCAACAGCCAGGTTTTCCCCCCGTCATCGGATAGCAAGATGGCTTTGAGTTTGAGAGGATGCCACCCTTCTTTGGGAGCACCGGGGGTTGTCCGTTCATCCATGTTGGATCTCCTTTTGTATTGACTAGGCCCCCGCCACAAGGCAGACTTCTCCCCGGTATCGTTCGATGAAGCCCCGGGCCTCTGGGCGGGAGCAGAAATTCCTAATGGGGACTATGAGAGAGCACGCCACGTTTTCCCCCCATCCGTTGCGGCCATGGGCTAAAGAGCATCCTCCCCGAGGCCCCTGGCTGCGGGCTTCTTAATCTAAAATTAATTTATTTTTAATCGTAGATTCATCTCCGGCTGTTACTATTACCCTGTGAGAATTCCCCTGGCGCCTTCCCGACGAGGGTCGGTCTGCGGGGCCATGTGAAAAGGAAGGGCCGCCGACGCCCGGGCGTCTCGGTCCCCTGGGCTTGACACGGACTTGCCGGGGGACTATTATTTTTATAGGTTTTGGGGCTACATATCGCTAGGAAGAGGAGGCATATCGATGAAAACACTTATTTCTGGAACGAAATGTCTTGTCGTGTCGGCCATTCTGCTCACGGGCTTGATCGCCTGCAACACAGGCGGGGGGGGCAATACGGGGCAACTCTCCCTGAGCCTCACGGACAAGCCGTCCGACAACTATGACGCCGTTTACGTGACGATCAGGGAGGTCGCTGTCCACGCGGCCGCCGACGTGGCGGACACTTGGACGACAGTCGCCACGCCGAACAAGACCGTAAACCTTTTGGCCCTGGCGAACGGCGTGAGGGAGCGACTGGCTCTCTTGGACCTCGCCTCCGGCCACTACACGCAGCTCCGGCTCATGATCGGGACCCAGCCGGACGAAGGCCTCAACATCCAGGCCAACCCCCATCCCTTCGCCAATTACGTGATCGATACCAATGGCGTCGTTCACGAACTGAAGATCCCGAGCGGCATGCAGACCGGGATCAAGCTCGTCCAGGGGTTTGATATCAACGCAAACGGCACCACCGAGCTGACCTTTGATTTCGACGCCTCACGGTCGGTGGTCGTCGCGGGCAACAGCGGGAAATACCTCCTGAAGCCGACGATCCAGGTCGTCGACACGGCCGTCGCCACGGTCATCAACGGCAAGGTGACCAATCAGGCCGATCAGACCGGTTTGGGGGGAGCCCTCGTCAGCATTCAGCTGTACGATCCCGCGGCCGCGGATCCCAAGGACCAGGTCGTCATATTGACATCGACCTTCACCGACGACACGGACGCGATGCGGGGTGACTATAAGTTCTTCTTCGCCGTGGACGCGCCGAAGACGATCGATCTCGTCGCAACCAAGATGGACTTCGGGCCTTCCGCTCTCAGATTCCTGATCGAGAACGGCATCGCCTATACGAAGGATTTTGCGCTCGCCGCGCCGGCATCTGCCGGCACGGTGGCCATCACCATCACGGGCGCGGTCGCCGATACTCCCGTGACGCTCTCCATTCGTCAGAAGATGACCCTGGACGGCACGGACGTGCTGGTCGAGATCAAGACGATCAGCGTCGTCAACGGCAATCCCGACAACTTCTCTCTTCCGGTCGGCGCCGGCATTTATTCCGTCGTGGCCTCGACCTCCGGCAAAACGACGCAGGTGGCGAACTTCGACGTAACGGCGAATACGACAACCACCGTGCCGATCGTGTTCTGATCTGCGGATAACCGCCCGGATCAGCCTCGCCTTTTTCAGCGGTTCTGTCCACGCCGTGTCCACACGGGTGGCGCCCGGGAGTGGTCTGCTACATCGATTGACTGGTCTACATATCGGTGTTATCCTTCGAATGGCATTGGGGAGAGCAATAGGACAAGAAGGGGGAATTCCCATGACCGGAGAAGTGACTTCTTCGACCAAATCAATCCTGGGCTTATCACTTTGCTTATCTGGGCTGCTCCTTTTTTGCCTATCCGTTTCTGCCGCGAAAAGAAAAAGCACCATTGAAATTCCCGAGGGTTCGGCGGGAATAGTCGCCTACGGCTCCCTGATCTCTTTGCCGAGCATGGAGCAGACGCTCGGGCATAAATATCAGGGTCCGATCAATCAGATCCATCTGACGGGTTATGAGAGGGAGTGGATATGCGTTCGTCCATTCAACGATCCTCGGGCGAATTCGGCGGACATCAAAAGGATCGAGGCCTTCTTTTTACGTGGCACTGAACGCGTTCCTTTCAACGGGACTGCGGAACTGAATATCCATCCAAAAAAGAAAGGCAGGATTAATGCCATTTTATACTTGATCAGCAACGCGGAGATGATCAGGCTCGACAAGAGGGAATGGGGTTACCGAAGAGTGGATGTGACCGATAAGATCGAGGAATTCCAGTTCCGGGGAGGGAAAGTATATGTCTATGAGGGACTTCCCGGGCCTACGGACGGGTCTTCGACCGAGAAGGGAACATACATATTGATAAAAGAGTTCCTCGATTCGGTGACCGGAGCTTGCGATGCCATAGGAAAGAATTTTCGCGACGAATTCGACAAGTCTACCAGGCCTTGCGTATACCAAGTCATGTCTTATAAAGAGATCGTCTGGGAAAAGGCCAAATAGCCGGTTATTTCTAGATGGGATAGAGTCCGGGCATTCATCGCTGTAGGCTTACCGACTCCGGATCCAACTGTCGGAGGTTCGAATCCTCCTAAGATTTTAGGTAAGGTTACTTTACAGGCGGGGGGTCGGCTACCCGATTTCCAGGGGGGACTCGTCTGATGCCTTGGCACGGTAGTTGCTTCAGACATGCTAGGACTGTCGCTTGAACTCGAGATCCCGAGACAGGGGGACGGAATGAATAAGGCGGATAAGACAACGATCGTGAGGACGAGCACGGCTGTGGCGATCGCGGCTTCGCTTATGGCTGTTTTCCTCGCCATGGCGTCCGCGGCGTTCGACCCGGGGAAGACCTATCGGGTCGAAGCGCTCAAGGAAGACCTCAAGATCCTCTGGGACATTCTGGAGGAAGGACACGGCGGGCTCGATCGCTATACGCCGGCGGACGCACTCAAGAAAAGCTTCGATGCGGCAGGGAACGGACTGACCGGTCCATTGACGGAATTTGATTTCTACTCCAGGCTCCTGCCGGTTGTCGACGAGATCGGAGACGGGCACACGCGTCTGATGCTTTCTCCGGAGGCCATCGCTTACCTCGACGCCCAGCCCGTCTTCTTTCCCTTTGGGTTCCGCTTCCTGGAGGACAAGGCCTACCTCTTCAGGAACCTGAGCTCAGACGGGAGCATCAAGGAAGGCGCGGAACTCCTGGCCATCGACGGGACGCCGATCACGGACGTCGTCTCGGCGCTTCTCCCGCTCCTTCCGAGCGACGCCGGAATCCGGACCAGTCGGCTCCGGCGCCTTGAGCATCCCACCGCCTTCGGCCGGCTCCTGGCCCTTCGGTTCGGGCGGCGGGAATCCCGCCGGATCCGCTTCCGGCCGTTCCAGGGCCGGGAGACCAAGGAGATCACCATACCCGGCATCACGGCGGGCGACATCGGCCGGCTCCTCCCGGAGAGATACCCGGCGACGGCCGTGCGCCGCCCGTACTACGAGCTGTCCTTCGAGGGTTCGACGGCCGTTCTGACGATCCGGAGGTTCGGCGACGATCCGGACAAGGCGAGGCCAATGTTTCCGGAATTCCTGAAGGAGACGTTCCGATCTCTGAATGAAAAAAGGATCCCGAACCTGATCATCGACCTGAGGGGCAACGGTGGCGGGTTTGACGAATACGGCAAGCTCCTCTTCGCCCACGTCATGGACCGTCCGTTCCTTTATTATGGGGCCCTCGAAACGAAGAAAGACCGTTACGACCTCTTCCGCTTCACGAACGAGTCCCCGGAGAGTGCCGACGAGCTGGCCAGACCGCTTAGAAAGAACGCGCGCGGCCGGTTCGACGTCCTCGGCCATCCCAATCGCGGGCTCCAGATGCCCCAGGAACCCCGGTTCGCCGGGCGGGTGGCCATCCTCATCGACGGGGGCAGCTTCTCGGCGACGGGGGAGACGACGTCGGCCTTCCACTACTACAAGAAGGCCGTGTTCTTCGGGGAGGAATGCGGCTCCGGCTATTACGGCAACACGTCGGGATTCATGGTCACGGCGACCCTCCCCAACACTCGTATCCAGATCACCATCCCGCTCGTTCTCTACACGATGGCGGTCGACGGCTATCCCAAGGACCGCGGCCTCGTTCCCGATTTCCCCGTGACGGCGACGATCGAAGACCTATTGGCGCGCCGGGATCCGGTGATGGAACGGGCCCTGCTGTTCCTGGAAAAGGGCAATTAGCCTCAGAAAGCAGGCCTTCGCCTCCGGATCCAAAGGTCGGAGGTTCGATTCCCTCCAGGCCGGCTTCGATCTGAAGCTCCACGGACTGGCAGCCGGGGGGGTCCTGTTGGCTTGAACCCCCGCAGTCATCACGAGGCCTGAATCGATGTGGCAAACTCTTTCGCAGGCCTCGTGATGGCAGCCGTGGAATCCCGCGAAGGGGATTGATCTCCCAAGCCGACCCGACGCCGCGGCCCGGGAATTCAGTCCGCGAGGGTCAGTCCGTCCATGAAGGCGCCGTTCTTCAGGACGCGCACAGGGACCTCGATGTTGACGACGACGGATTCGTGTTTCTGCGGCGGGCTCACGTCCTGGCCGAGGAGCGCCGCAAAGCCCACGATCAGGACGCTCCATGGCCCAAACCGACGCCCCAGGCTCATTTCACCGATGATTATAGGACAGAACTCGCGAATTGAATATCGGGAGGGAACCGCTCGGCGGTCATCGGCTTCCCCGCCGGCTACGTCTTCTGACGGGACTTCATCCATTGGCTTTGCTTGAATCCTTGCCAAACGGCGTCAGAGGAACTAATATGACAGCCGGAATCTGGAGTTAAAAATGATTTTAGCGAAGCCCGAAATTCTCAAACAGATCATGAACGGCAGAATAAGAATAGAGCCCTATGACGAGAATGCCGTTGGCCCTGCCTCAATTGATTTGACACTAGATAACAGCCTGCGGATATTCAATACCAACCAGCACATCACGCAAGGAGATATCGACTACAGAACGCTGACCAAGCTGGTTGATATTATCGACGGCTACTTATTGAAGCCGGGCGAGCTGGTGCTTGGGATCACAAGAGAGAAGATCACTCTCCCCGAGGACTTGTGCGGGTGGCTGAACTCGCGCTCGAGATTCGCCCGGATTGGACTTATGAGTCATATCGCGGCTCCTTTTATCGCTCCGGGGATTTCTAACAAGCAGATTCTTGAAATATACAATGCCGGACGAAATAAGATAAGATTAACGCCAGGAATGAAGATCTGTCACATTGTTCTCCAGGAATGCAAGGGCACTGCAAAATACACCGGGGCTTGGAAAGACCAGGAGCTGTAGGTCCCGGGGGTATGGGACCAACGCCCCGATCGTGCGCTGACGGGTCTATTTCTTAAGGAGACCTGACTATGAAAGCGAAAACGATGGACGGTCGCGAGATCGACCTGACGCAGGAGACACTCAACGGTTTGAAAATGCGTCTGCGGGGGCCAGCGTTCACACCTGGCGACGTCGGCTACGATGAGTCTCGAACCGTGTGGAACGGCATGTTCGACAAAAGACCCGCCGTCGTCGCGCGCTGCCTCGGCGCCGCCGATGTGATGACATGTGTACAGTTCGCGCGCGAGCGCGAGCTTCTGCTCTGCATCAAAGGTGGGGGACATAACATCGCGGGCCTGGCCACGGCCGACGGCGCGCTGATGCTCGACATGTCGCTCATGCGAGGCGTATGGGTGGACCCGCGGAGAAAGGTTGCCCGTGCGCAGGCCGGTTGCCTGCTCGGCGACGTGGATCGCGAAACGCAGGTGCACGGGCTCGCCGCTGTCCTCGGCTTCGTCTCGCTCACCGGCATCGCAGGACTCACTCTGGGCGGTGGCTTCGGCTACCTGACCAGACGTTGGGGCTGGACGGCGGACAACGTGGAGGGAATGGACGTAATCACCGCCGACGCGCGACTGGTGCGCGCCAGCGGCGACGAGAACGCGGATCTCTTCTGGGGGCTCCGGGGCGGCGGCGGGAACTTCGGTGTCGTGACGGGCATCGATTATGTGCTCCGACCTGTTGGCCCGGAGGTCGTCGGCGGCGTCGTCGCCTGGCCCGCAAGCTCGGCGCCGAAGGTGCTCGAGCTGTACCGGACACTCGTCGAAAACGCCCCGCCCGAACTCACACTCGCCACGCTCATGCGCCCCGCGCCTCCCGCGCCATGGCTACCGAAGGACGTGCATGGAAAGCCGATTGTGGCGTTACTTGCCTGCTACAGCGGAAAACCCGAGGAGGGCGAGATGGCCGTCGCCCCCATCAAGTCGCTCGGCAGCCCCATCGGCGATGTGCTCGTGCGCCGGCCGTACACACAGATGCAGTCCCTGCTCGACGCTACGCAGCCGAAGGGTCGGCGCAACTACTGGAAGAGCGAGTATCTCCCGCGCGTCGAAGCCGCTCTGTGCGAAAAGCTTATCGAACACGCGGCCAAGATCCGATCGCCTCATTCGTCCATTGTCCTGATGCACATAGGGGGTGCGCTGAACAGCCTCCATGACGATCACTCTCCGGTCGGCAACCGCGACGCGCACTACGTGCTCAACCTGGCGGGCTCGTGGGAGCAGGCGAGCGAGGACACGGCGAACATCGAATGGGCGCGCGAGGCGTGGCACGACATAAGATCGTTCTCGACCGGCGGCGTGTATATCAACTTCCTGACAGAGGACGAAGGCCCCGAGCGCACCAAGGCGGCGCTCGGCAAGGGGCTCCAGCGCCTCGCCGAGGTCAAGGCGAGATGGGACCCGGAAAATGTTTTCCGCACGAACCGGAACATCAGACCGGGCTAAGTGATTTGCTCGCCGGATCCTAGAAAGATCGGCTTCATGCTCGATCTCCCCATGGTTGCTGAGCCGGGTGACATCGGGAACTTCATCGGGCGCGCCATCAAGTCCGACAAGCCGTTGCCGGACGACCCGGCAGGGGCAGCGGACCTGGCGGCCGCGGTGCTCGGTGCGACAAGACCGCCGGCCGTCCAACCAGTGCCGCCCGCTCCGCCGCTGGCGAAGGTGATCTCGGGCAGGACTTATACGCTCGACGGGAATCCGCTCAACTTGAAGTCCTTCGTCCTCACCTTTCCGGGTGCCGCGGAGGCCCAGCTCCAGCTGGAGCTGAGCGATCGGCGCGACGGGCCGAGGCCGGTCGGTCTGGACGGCGTCCCGCGCGTTTCATCCCACGGGCGATTTAGGTTGCCGGTCGCCGTAAGCGGCGCCTGGGAGGGCGACAGCACCTTCGTCCTCGACTACAACGAGGTCGGGAATATCAACACATACCGCCTCCGCCTGACGTTTGTTGACAATGGGGTCACCGTGGAATTCGCCGAGAAGTCCGGGGCGCTGGTGAAAGCACAGTTCCGCGGGCGATCGAGGTAGTCGGAATGGAGGGTGGCATCATGCCAAATGATAGATTCGGAAGCCGGGCGTGTCATGGAGCGGGAATTTCGCTCTGCCTTTTGACACTATTGCTCATCGGCACACCGCGTGTTTCCGCACAAAAGCTTGAACTTCCGGCGGCCGCCGTCGAAAATGAAGAGGCGCTCGCCAAAAGCATTCCGAGGCTTGCGAAGCAGGCGATGGCCATCTATAAGGAGACAGATCGTGGTCGGTATCTCAACACGCTGTTCCGCCTGCAAAGCGTCGCCGGCGAGTATGCGGAAGCGGCTGCGACTCTTCGGACTCTGATCGAGATGCGGCGGGCCACAGACCCCGCCTCCGCTCTACCTCTCGTGCCGTTCGAGATCATGGCGAAGGCCAAGGTGAAAGAGGCCGCCGGCCAGCTGACTTTCGACGAGGCGTTCAAGCAGGAATTCCGGACGGTATTCGACCGTATGGACGACAGGAACGCCAGCGAGGCGCTGTACTGGTTCGGAGGAGACATGGGCCGAATGCGCGACGACTTGCGTTCGGCGGTGGAGAGACAAAAGGGCAAGGACGGGATCGCCCTGCCCGATGCCTTGGATTTGATCACAAAGTACCAGTTCTACCAGGCCTTCCGGCTCATTTTGCCCCTGGGCAAAACGCTCGCGGCCGAAGATGACGCCAAGCGCTATATCCTCGACAAAGGAGTCCTCATCGAGACAACCGACGGAGCTCACGTCGCCGCGATGGTCGTCCGGCCGAAGTCGGCCAAAACAGCTCTGCCGGCCCTGCTCAGTTTCACCATATATGCCGACGACGATCAAAGCTTGGGCGACGCGAGAAGGATGGCGGCCCGCGGCTACGTTGGCATGGTGGCTTACAGCCGCGGTAAGGGGCGCAGTTCGGATGCCCCGGTGCCCTACGAGCGCGATGGCGAAGACTCGCGGGCAGTGATTGACTGGATCAGCAAACAGCCATGGAACAACGGCAAGGTGGGAATGTTCGGGGGCAGCTACAACGGTTTTACGTGTTGGGCGGCGGCCAAGAACCCGCCTCCGGCGCTCAGGACTATCGTGCCCTATGTCGCGGCCATACCCGGCCTTGGTTTGCCGATGGAGAACAATGTATTTCTCAACGCCAACTATGCCTGGGCGTTTTACGTCACCAACAATAAGTATCTCGACAATGAAACTTACTCCGACCCCAAGCGTTGGGATTCCCTGAACGATAAGTGGTATGCCAGTGGAAGAGCCTATCGCCAGATAGACGGCGTCGACGGCACGCCGAACCCGTGGCTCCAGCGATGGTTGCGGCACCCGAGTTACGATAAGTATTGGCAGGACATGGTGCCCTACAAAGACGATTTCGCCAAGATCGACATCCCGATCCTGACGATCACGGGATACTATGATGATGGGCAGATTTCCGCATTAGAGTATCTGAAGGAGCACTACAAATATAACAAGAGCGCCAATCATTACTTGGTGATCGGACCCTATGATCATTTCGGGGCGCAAAGATCCCGCAAAGAACCGATTCTGAGAGGTTACGCCATTGACCCGGTGGCACAGTTCGACACGCGAGAACTCACTTTTCAATGGCTGGACTATGTGCTGCGCGACGGCAAAAAACCGGCGCTCCTGCAGGCCAAAATCAACTATGAGGTGATGGGAGCGAACGAGTGGAAACATGCGCCCTCACTCGAGAAAATGAGCAATGAGACATTGACCCTTTACCTGGCCGATACAAAGTCCGGCGGCCATTATCGATTGGCGGGGGAAAAGCCGGCCAAGTCGGGGTTTCTTTATCAAGAGGTGGACCTTGCGGATAGAAAGACAATGAATAATAATGACTATTACCCCTATCCCATCGTCGGCCAGAAACCTGACCTATCGAGCGGATTCTCCTTCATCAGTGAGCCGTTCGATGAGCCGATTTCGATTGACGGTACATTTTCGGGCGACATCAGGGCCAGCATCAATAAGAAGGATATGGACATCGGCGTGGTGCTCTATGAGGTTATGCCAAACGGCGAGCTCTTTCACTTATCCTACTTTTTAGGGCGCGCAAGTTACGCAAGAGATATGAGCGTCAGGAAACTGCTCACCCCCGGCAAGGTGGAATCCATTCCCTTTGATAGAACGCGCATGGTGAGCCGCCGGCTCAGCAAGGGCAGCCGACTGCTCGTCATGCTGAACGTCAACAAGAACGCCTTCGCCCAGATCAACTATGGCACCGGCAAAGACGTCAGCGATGAGGATGTTGCTGATGCCAAAGTCCCGCTAAAGATAAAATGGCAGAACGATAGCTATGTGAAAATACCCATCTGGAAATAGCTCCCGGAAACGGTTGGATAAGCACGGAGGGTGATGGAAATATCCCCCTGGAATTCACCTGTGGGGATGATTTACGAAATCGAGCAGCCTGGACGATCATGGAAAATGTGAACAGGCGTCGTCTATTGGTGTCGACGGGTATCGGCATCAGGAAGGAGACATGTTATGAAAATCAGGCTGCTGGTCAGCGCGACAATCTTTTTCTTTCTCTTCGCGGCTCTCGGGCGGGCCGACGATAAGGCCAAAGACAAGAACAAACCAAGTCCTCCGCCGAAGCATGTTGCGGCCGCGCAGCAGAAGCCCGCGCCCAAACCGCAACCAAAGCCCGTATCCACCCCACGACAAAACGTGGCCGGGCATCCCACAGAATCAGTCGCAAGAACGTCCGATCACGGGAAGCCTCACTCCGCCGTGCCGGGCCCTCAACACGGCCTGCCGAGCAAGCCGGTCATGCGCCACGTAAACCCGCAGGAACTTCATCAAAGAATGAGCGCCCCCGCAAGCCGGGATGTGCTGGTCAGGGCGCGCGACCAGTATCATCATGTGGAACTAACCCGGTTTAAGATGCGGGCGTACCCCGTCAGGTTTGAGCCGAGGCACCGGGTCGTGCTCGTCAACCTGAGAATTGCGCCGCGGACGTATTACCACCGGCGTGCCGTCTTTTATGAAACCTTCGGCTACGCCCCTCCGGTTTATATTTACAGTCTGAGGCCATCCTATGGGCTATGGTGCGCGACATTCCTGGCCTTCATGCTGGATCGCATTGCCATCGCCCAACAGCCTGAGTATTCGCTCATGTACTATGATCACATGAATGAGCCGGAGTTCAGGCAGTGGCGCCAGGAAATGAACGGGCTGGCCGCTGATAACGCGGAGTTGCGGGCGAAATTGGCGGTGATGGACCAGAGAGTTGCCCGGCTCGAGGGAACGCAGCGAAATCCCGCCTTCGTGCCGGAAGAAGCCGGGGACGTCGCCCTGTCCCCGGAAGCCATCGATAAACTCACGTCCGGGCCGGAGAAATACTGAGTCCACGCCGACCGCCCCGGCGGTCCCCAGGACCTCTTGGCCAGGGCTATTTGGAATCCGTTTTTGACAGCTTCAATTCGTAGAGGATGGACTTCCCCTGGGCGTCAAAAACCTCGAAGTGAGGCTTATTATCGTTGTCGACGTAGAGCTTGATGGCGTTGCGCCCCCACTTGTTCTTGATAAAGACACCGGTGTCGTCGTAGGGTTCATTGTCCTTCCGTCTCCTGGCCCTCTTCGTTGTAGAACATCAAGCCGGAAAACTTCACCCCTCCATGTTCCGCGCGATACGCCTCGTTGAATCCCGCCGAATTCGAGAGAGCGGCTTTGAGAATGCCATTCTTCTCGCGGATGTCGATGCGGCCGGCATCGATGACGTTGAATGTTTGCTGCGGCAGGAGTGGATGAAAAAGGTTGATGCAAAGCGCTGCGGTCGTCGCCGAAAAGACAAGGACCGCGACCTGGAGAATTCGAATCTGACGTATGAGCGATGACTGCATAGGACCTCCTTATGGATTACTCAGGCGGGCCGGACGACTTTTCGATCAAAGCCTTCTTCAGATTCTGCAGCGGCAAAGTCTCTCACGATGAAGCGCCGGAATAATGGCGGACTCCTAATCGCCAAAAGACCCGCGCGGCTGTAAAGAGGGCCACGGCGAAGGCCGCCGCGCCCAGGAGGACCTGCCACGTCAGCCGCCCCGCCAGCGCCTGGGCCGGCACCGTGATCGCGAACGCGACCGGGACGAGGAACGTCAGCGCGAAACGCAGCCAGCCCGGGTAGATGCTCACGGGCCAGCGGCCGGCTTCATAGACGCTCTGGAAGATGACCAGGATATTCTCGACCCGGACGAGCCAGAACGCGGTCGTGGCCAGGATCAGCCAGAAGCTGTAGACGATGACGCCGCCGGCGAGCAGCGCCGCGGCGAAAGCGGCGGCCTGCCCGAGGCCCACCCGCTCGCCCAGCCGCGCCATCGCGATGGCCACCACGACGAACCCCAGCCCGACGTCGATTATCTTCCAGATCTCGACTCTCCAGATGCTGACGAGGAGCTGCGCGTCTTCCGGCTTGGTGAGGGTGAAGTCGAGCGTCCCGTCGCGCACGGATTCCGTGAGCTGTTCCATGCCGGGCTGGATCACCAGGCCGATGACGCCGCCGACTAAAAAATAGACGCCGACGAGGGCCACGAGTTCGTCCGAACGCCATCCGCCGAGGGTCGCGGTGTGAGCGAAAATGATGGCCAGGCCCGCGAGCGCCGTCCCCAGCTCCAACACCGAGTCGAGAAGGTGGGCCAGGAAGTTCGCCGGATAAGCCATCTCGCCCATGACACCCACGCGGACGAACACCCACAGGAGCTTGAAGAATCTCACGCGCCCACCGCCGAATAATTCTTCACGCTGGCGCGCCAGGCAAACTTCAATATCGCCATGGCCACGATCAGCCAGGCCGCCTGGGCCGCGAATCCCGTGAGAACCTGGCCCGGTGACAAGCGTCCGAGCAGAAGCTCCACGGGAAAGCCGATGGTCCAGCGGAACGGTAGAATCGTCGCCACCACCCTGAGGGGATAGGGGAGAACGGCCAGCGGCGCGATCTGCCCGGAGAAAAATAGGACGGCCATGAAGTGGATCTGGTTGATGGCGGTCACACGCGTCGTCCAAAAGGCGGCCAGGGCGATCGTCCATTCCACGAGGAAACGGACGAGAAACGCCAGGACGAGCGCCGGGACGAAAGCCGCGGCCATCCATAAAGTGATCTTGAGCGCGGGATGGAAAATGACGGACAGCCCGGCCGCCGCGGCGACCATGATGGGCAGGCTGACGACCTTGGAGGAGAGGTTTTCCGCGATGTCCGCGTGAATGGGATGAACGGGGTGGAGAAGGATCGCCGAGAACGTGCCTTCCCGGATCCGGTAATCGAACTCGTACATCACCCAGGTAAAGGTCGCCTGGTTGACGAGCATGAGAACGATGTAATAGGCCGCGAAGTCCTTCGCGGCGTAACCGCCGATACTGCCGCCACTCGAGCCCGAGACCGTCGACCACACGACGAGGTAGATGAGGGGCTCCAGGATATTGCCGATGAGCCAGATGAAGAGCGTGGCCCGGTACTGAAGCATCGAGGCGACACCGGTCTTGAGCTGCTGGACATAGAGGTCGACCAGGCCTCTCACAGCGACTCCTGGGCGAAAACCTGTTCGATGACCTCTTCGATCGGAGGGTCAGCCACCGTGAGATCGATGACAGGCAGGTCGGCCAGGAGCCGCTCCGTAACGCGGGCCGTCTCGGTCTTGGGGACCCGCAGCGTCAGGCGGCCGTCCTCGCACGAAACGACCTCGCCATAGGCGCGCAGGTCCGCCGCGCAATCCTTGAGCTGGACAACGATCGTCTTGTGGGCCGTAAACCGCTTCACGAGGTCGGCCAGCTCGCCGTCGAAGAGGAGTTTCCCGTGGTGGATGACGACGACGCGCCGGCAGAGCGCCTCGACGTCGGCCATGTAATGGCTGGTCAGGAGGACCGTCGCCCCGGTGCGGCGGTTGTATTCGGCGATGAAAGCCCGGATGCGGCGCTGCATCGTCACGTCCAGCCCGATCGTCGGCTCGTCGAGGAAGACGACCTGGGGCCTGTGGAGGAGGGCCGCCGCGATCTCGCACTTCATCCGCTCTCCGAGAGAGAGATTGCGCACGGGCTTGCCCAGGAGCGGCTGGAGGTCGAGGAGCGCGACGAGCTCCTCGAGCGTGCGTTTGTAGTCGGCCGCCGGAATCCGGTAGATGGCCCGGTTGAGCTCGAATGAATCCGCGGCGGGAATGTCCCAGACGAGCTGGTTGCGTTGCCCCATGACGAGGGTGATTTGCCGGAGGAACGCCTTGTCCCGCTTCCACGGAACGTAGGAGAGCACGGAAAGGTCTCCGGAGGTCGGATGAAGCAGCCCCGAGAGCATTTTGAGCGTCGTCGTCTTGCCCGCGCCGTTGGGGCCCAGGAAGCCGACGATTTCTCCCGGGGCGAGGTCGAAGCTGATCCCGTCCACGGCGCGGACCTCAGACTTCCGGCGATGAACGAGACTCGCCAGGGCCGCGCGAATGCCGGGCTCGCGCTCGGTGACACGGTAGATTTTTCCAAGATTGCGGAGACGGATCGCCGGGGTTTCATCCATGCCCAATATATTAGCACAATTGGAATCCCGGCCATGCTGGCGCTTTTGGCCCTGCCCCTCCATCCGGCGCCGGCCGAGTTCGTTATCGCGAAGGGCGGACACAGCCGCTACCAGATCGTCATCCCGGAAGGCCACAGTGTGGCAGTTGACTATGCCGCGTCCGAGCTGCAGCGGTTCCTGAAGGATATTTCGGGCGCCAAGCTCGAAATCGTGACCGAACGGCATGCGGGCTCAGGCCCCGCACCTTGAGTTCGGACTGCGCGACTTTCTTCATGGCGTTATCCGGCGTGACCCAGGGGCCGATCATGACCCAGCCTCCAGCCATGTTGAAGCCCATCTCGATTTTCAGCCGGGCCGCTTCCCTGACGGCGTGGCGGAAGAGCTCGCGCCATTCCGGGCCCAGGAATTTCACGCCCGGAAGGGGCGCCAGGCCAGCCACTATCACCCCCGCTCCTCCATGGCCAAATGGCATAGGTAGATCAATTTGCAGTTGATTTCAAGCGCCTCACTGGGTCCAGCCGCAGGCACATCGGTCTTATAATGTCTGGTCAGCCGTTCATCGAAGATGGCCAGGGGGAACCACTCCCGGAGTTTTGTGACGAGGATCTTGAAGTTCTCCGGAGCGGTCGGGGTCCGCTCAGGGCCCAGGAAGGCGTAATCCATGTGGGTCTGGAAGATTTCTACGCATGGATCAGAAGATCTCCTGTCGAAAATCCTCACAAAGTCCTCGACCTGGAACGACTCTATGTCGGTTTTCTTGGCGACCCGGCGAACGATAGGGATGCCGCCTGCCAGCACCGTCGCCGGGACGTTGAGTTTCATTTTTGTGGCTGCGACCTTTTCCTGGGGGGGGCGCCGGATCCTTCCCCTTAATAGAAGGAACGCATCGCCCGCTTCAACTCTGGCTTCCCCGCCGCGCCTGTCCCGGAATGTCACTTCTCCCGCTCCGGATTTCGCCGTGTGCGCCACGAACCCGGCCGGGCGGTTTCGCAGCTCGGAATCCCCGAACGAGAAGGCCACAAGCCCCGCATCCCTCAGGCTCTGAACTATCGAGGTCGCGGCGTTGGAGTCGGAGTAGGCGGCGATGATTCTGGGAATTTCTCCGGAGAGCAGGAGGCGGGTGTCAATGATCTCCTTGCCGACGAGGGAAGCCACCCTCTTTACGATCTCTTCGTCGAGCGTTTTCGGGGGAGCTATGGCAACATGCACCATGCCGTGCTGATCCGATGGCCCCTCTCCCGACTTGCTGTTCAGATCATTTCTCCATTCTAGGAATGGGGCAAATATTAGCATCGTTATGCGGACCAGTCAATTCAGGCCATCCGCCTTTCACGGTCTCCCTGGAGGAGTGCGGCACCCCTTTTGCCGCCATTCTTCCGCATGCCGGGAATGTGCGGATTGACTCCCGTGTTGTCGGGCTTTGTGTAGCCCGGGATGACGGGCGCGGGGCGTTCCTGTGATTCGCGCCCAGTTCTGCTATACTGGGCTCTTTTATGCCCTTCATGTGATGAAGCTGAAGATCTTTGTTGCCGTCTCGTGCCTGGTAATCCTGGCCGGACTCTCTTTTCCCCAGGAGAATGGAACTGTTCAGCAAGCCGTCCGTGTGCAAAGGGGGCCTACTCTCGACGGAGACCTCCGAGACGAAGTTTGGAAGCAGGCGGTTCCGTTCACCGGGTTCAAAATGGTCTTCCCGAACCCGGGCGCAGCGCCAACCGAAGGAACCGAGCTCCGCATTATTTTTGATAACGCCAACCTCTACATTGGGGTCTATTGCTACGACGGCCTGCCGTCAAAGATCTCCGGCAACTCCATGATCCATGACGGCGTGGGGGAAGGGAAGGCCGACGACGTCATCAGAGTCCTCCTCGACCCCTTTCAGGACAAGCGAAACGCCTATGTTTTCATCGTCAATGCCAGGGGCGGGCGGAGCGAGGGCCTCGCCTCCGGACAATCGGTCAGCCTCAGCTGGGATGGCATCTGGGATGCCAAGAGCCGGATCCAGTCCGACGGCTGGAGCGCGGAAATGAAAATCCCGTTCAAGACGATTTCCTTCAAGCCGAGCCTTTCGTCCTGGGGAATCAATGTCGAGCGGTATATCGCCAGGAAACAGGAGACGGACCGGCTTTCCGGCACGACCAGGAACAGTTTCTTTTATAACCCCATGGAAGCGGCCGCCCTCGAAGGGATCGGAGGAGTGAAACAGGGCCTGGGCATAACCTTCCGTCCTTACGGCACCGTTAGCGACAGCAAGGATAACGCCGCCGGGACGGTCGCGGCCCGGAAGCTCGACGGGGGGTTCGACCTCTACAAGAGTTTCACTCCCAATTTTAAGGGGGCCCTTAGCTACAACACGGATTTCGCTGAAACCGAAGTCGATGACCGGCGCATCAATCTGACCCGCTTCCCGCTCTATTTCCCGGAGAAAAGGACCTTTTTTCTGGAAGGGTCAGAAATCTTCAATTTCGGTGGAGGCGGAGAGAACTTCTTCCCGTTTTTCAGCCGGCGGATTGGACTATTTGGGGAGACCCAAATTCCTGTCGCTTTCGGCACGAAATTTTTTGGTAAGTTGGGGAATACCAACCTGTCGATATTGGATGTCAAAACCCGGGCGTTCGCCGACGAGAACCTCTCCCTCAGCCTCCCCTCCGATTATTTCATCGCCGCCCGCGTGTCCCAGAATGTCCTTGCCGAAAGCAAAGTCGGTGTCATCTTCACAAATGGCAGCCCCACGGGCGAAAAAAACACGCTGGCCGGCTTCGACCTGACCTATAAAACGTCGAGGTTCCTGGGCAACCAGAATTTCCTCGCCGGCGGCTGGTATATCTACAACTGGAACACCATCACGACCGGGAAGCACCAGGCTTATGGCCTCAGGCTCGACTTTCCCAACGACATGCTGGATATCAACGGCAGCTATTCTTATTATGGCGATGCTCTAAACCCCGGCCTGGGTTTTTTGGAGCGGGGCGATGTCCAGTACCTCAGCCTGGGATTGGCCTTTCAGCCTCGCCCGGCAAAAGGGACGCTCCTCGGCAATCTCGTCCGGCAATTCTTCTTCGAGCTCGAAGGTGAATTCTACTGGGACCTTCAGGGAAAGCTCGAAACGCGGCGGATCTTCACCGCCCCTCTCAACCTCAGGACGGAGAGCGGGGAACACATCGAATTCAATGTCATTCCCAATCGGGATGTTTTGCCCGTCGATTTTGAGGTCGTGCCGGGCGTGGTCATCCCGATGGGCCCCTACAATTATCTGAGCTACCGCGCCGAGTTCAACTCGGCGACCTTCCGCCCCTGGACTGCGGACGTGAGTTGGCGCTTCGGCCAATTCTATTCCGGACATTATGACGATGCCACTGTCGGGTTCGGCTTCAAGTTCAAAGGGTATGTCAACTTGGCCCTAAACGCGGAGCTCGTCCGGGGCCGCCTGCCCCAGGGAAACTTCAACGAGAATGTGTACCAGCTCAAGGCCGATTTTTTCTTTTCGCCGGACCTCGGCCTGATGAACTACATCCAATACGACGACGTCTCGAAGACGCTCGGAGCCAACATCCGGTTCCGGTGGCAGCTCTCTCCGGGCAATGAAATCTATCTCGTCTATACGAAGAACTGGGAGCGGCGCTGGGATCCCGTCAGCCGCTTCGTTCCGCTGGGCGAACGCGGTGTCTTTAAAATCACCTTGAGCATCAGGCCCTAACCTTTTTCTGCGTGACGCCGAGGTCACTCCTCGCGCGTCATACCTTTCACTTCCTTGGACGGTGCCGCTTTCACGGCCGCCTGGGCGTCCAGCGCCGCCTTGAGGCCCTTGGCCAAGTCCGCCGCCGGGCCGACGCCCCAGAAGTGCAGGAACATCGCTCGCGGCTGCTCGAAGGTCATATGGTTGTGGATGGCCACGATGTTGATCCCCGCCCCGCGCAGGGCCTTGAGCACCGGCTGGAGTTCGCCCTCGGTCATCACAAAGTCGCCGTCGCAGACGGCCTTCTCGTCGCTGCCGGCAAGCGCTGCCCACGTGTTGATGCCCATCATGTTGCCGACCTCGTGGCCGTGCATCGATCTGGTCCGGCCGATGGTGACCTTGAAAACCCCTCCCGCCAGGGCCTCGCCCTTGTGCCCGAGGACCTCCTCGATTTTCTTGCCGTCGAGGGTGCTCTTGGAGGCCTCGATGTCGGCCTTGGGCGTCTCGCCCTTGCCGCCGGCGGTCTCCTTGATCTTGGCAAAGACCTTGCCGACGGCCGCGGCCAACTTCTCTTCGTCGCCCATGCCGCCGATGTGCATGAACATGATGCGCGGAGAGTCCCACAGGAAGTGATTGTGCAGGGCCGTCACCTCCAGGCCGTTATCCAGAGCAACGCTCATGACCGGGTTGACCTGATCCTCCAGCAGCACGTTATCGCCCATGACCATGAGGCCGTGCTCGCATGGCTGGAACGCCGCCCAACAACCCAAACCCATCGGCACGCTCATCTTCACGCCGGCCACGGTCGTGGCGATGTCGTTTCGCGGCAGGCCGACCTTGAAGACGCCTTCGGACTCGCTCCACGTCCCTTTGGCCCCCGTGAGTTGCTCGATCCTGGCCGTGTCAAGCTTGCCCGGCTTGGCTTCCGTGGGCGTCTGAGCCCATGCCCACAAGCCGCCTAGCGCCGCGCAGGTCGCCGCGGCAAGCACGATCACCACAATCATTCGCATCTTCATCGCTCGTATCCTTTCCAGTTGTCCTTTTGCCTGAAACCAGGGAGCCAATTATTATTGTAGTAGTGGTTAGATTCTGAATCAAGACAGGCATGCTAGAATGATATAAGGGTCAATTCGTTAGAATGGAATCTGAGGAGGGCGGATATGTTTAAAACAATTGTTCTTTTTTCAGTCTTTATGGCCTTGTCAGCGACGCTATTCGGCCAAGCCGTGAACTTCGACAAAGATGAAGAGGGGAGGGCTCCGAAGGGATTCATCTTCGGGCTGACAGGCAACGGAAAACCGGGGGTCTGGGTCGTCAGAATGGATCCCACAGCGCCCTCGACTCCGAACGTGCTCGCCCAGACCGACGCCGATCCGGTCAGCTATCGATTTCCCATCTGCGTCTATGAAGGATTCACCGGCAGAGACGTCGATGTCAGCGTGAAATACAAGCCTGTGTCGGGCAAAGAAGATCAGGCCGCTGGGATCGTCTGGCGGTATCAGGACGCCGACAACTATTACATCGCGCGGGCCAACGCCAATGAGAATAACGTCGTCCTCTATAAAGTCGAGAAAGGCCGCAGGACCGACTTGCCGCTGGTCGGGAAAGGGCGAACCTATGGGGTGAAGGCCCCGATTCCGTCCGGCCGATGGGGGACGCTCCGGGTTGTGGCGATCGGCAGCCGGTTCGAGGTCTACTCCAACGGCGTCAAGCTGTTCGAAGTGGAAGATTCGACATTCTCAAGGGCCGGGAAAGTCGGCCTCTGGACCAAGGCCGACAGCGTAACCCTGTTCGACGACCTCACGATCAACGCGAGATAGAAGGACGCTCCGGCGGATTCTCCGCGCTGACGCTCCTTAAGACTGTTGTTCATGCGGCGGCTTGATGGCCTTAAAACCGCGATACAGGCGGAAGTCATACACGAGCTTGAGCGCGCCGGAGATGATGAACGGAGCGCCGATCAGGGCCGGGATGCCCATCAGCGGGGCGGAGACGACCGGCGCGAGCGACGCGCCCAGGGTGCGGGCGATGCCGGTAACGCCCGCCGCCGCCGAACGCTCCTCCGGCGAGACGACAGAGAGGGTATAGGACTGGCGCGTGGGAACATCCATTTGGGAAATGCTGAAACGCAGCAGGAGCATGGTGATGGCCAGCGGCAGGTTGGGCATGAGCGGCACGAGAATGAGCAGGATATTCGAGGGGACGTGGGTGAAGACCATCGTGTTCAGGAGGCCGATCTTGCGCGCGATCCAGGCGGCGGAGAGCGCCGAGAGGCCGGCGAAAATGTTCGCGCCGAAGAAGATCGCGCCGAGAATTGCCGGGTTCACGCCAAAACGGAGATGGAACCAGTAGGCGACGATGGCCTGCACGACGAACCCGCCGGCGAACGCGTCCAGCGAAAAGAGCGCCGAAAGCTTGAGCACGATCCGGCTCGACTTCCCCAACCCCAATCTGTTGACCAGCGCCTTGGCGCCGACCGGCGCTTCCACGACCTTGGAAAGAAAGCCAAACAGGCCGGCCAGGACGATCCCCAGCCCGGCATAGACCAGGATGATGACGCGGTAACTGGCGAGGGGCGCCGTCCCGCCGTTCTGCAGGAGTTGGGCCAGCCCGCCGCCCGCCAGACTTCCCAGCGCCGTCGCGAGCGAACCGGCCAGCTGGTACCAGGCAAAGACCTGCGTCCGTCTCTCGCCGGGCAAGGTTTGCGCCAGCGAGGATTGTTCGATCGCCAGGAAGGGGCCGACTTCGTTCCCGCTGGGGCTGATGACGCCGATGGTCGCGGCGAACAGGAGCAGGAAGAAGTTGTGGGTGGCCGCGAACAGGATGCCCGCGAAAATCATCAGCGCCGCGCCGACGAGCAACATGAGCCTGCGCCCGGCGCGGTCGGCCCGGGTGGTAATCCAAAGCGAGATGAGGGTGTCGCCGAGCAGGGTCAGGGTCAGCAGCAGGCCGATTTGGGCCGTGGATAGTCCGGCTTGCTCCAAATACAACGCCAGGATGACCGCCAGCAATCCGTACGAGAACATGCGCACCATACGCGTGGCAAAAAGGATGCGGATGTCCCTGGGAGTCTTGTTTTGCACGCGTCGATTTTACACCAGGCGTTCCGGGCTTCATAGACTTAAGTTTTGCGTGCCTGCGGCGCTGCCGTCGCCGTTCTTCGCGCGCCCGGCGGGAAGACGGGAAACCCCCGAGTCTCTGCCCGGCATTTGTCCTCGGGAGCGGACACCCGGCCGGGATATTTGAGTCTTAAAACGACCTCCAGCCCCTCCGACGGCCGGCCGGGTGCTCCCAACTAATTACTTTACAGCAATTTACCCATACTTCCCCTCAGCCCGTCCCGTTGGTATGTTTTTTGCTCTATAATTTGGCTGACTGACAGATGAGAATGACATCAAGGAGGTAAACACATGAATAGGAAATGGCCGATGATCGGGCTCCTGGCGGTCCTCGCGCTGGGGATCGTCTCCTGCTACCATCCTTTCGGATATAGCTTCTATCCCGATGTCCCCCGTTTCGCGCCGACGAATCCGGCAAACGTCGAGCTCCTGAGGCGCGACCCGAAGCGCGACCATGTCCGCCTGGGCGAAGTCTGGATCCGGCCCGATCCCGGGATGGACCGCGGCTTCGTCGACGGGCTTCTCCGGGAGAAGACGGCCGGCATGGGCGGCGACGCCCTGGTGATCGTCGTCGACCGGTTCTTCCGCGAGGGGATCGTCTACGGCTACTGGGGACGAGTGGCGCCGGCCTACGAGCGCCGCATTGTCGGAGTCGCCATCCACTATAAGAGGTAGCGCTTCCGTCAATCCCCTTCGCGGGATTCCACGGACGCGAGTCCGTGGAGCTTCAGGTCCTGCGCCGCCGCAGCCGGACGAGGGTCGCCCCCCACCCTCCGGCCATCAGGCCGGCGTCCTCGAATGCCGCCACGCGCGGATTCTTCTTGAGCAGGCCGTGGACGATGCCCTTGAGCGTCCCCGTCCCCTTGCCGTGGATGATCCGGACCTCCGTGAGGCCGCGGCGCAGACATTCTTCGATGTACTCGGGCACGAGGTCCTTGACGTCCTTCGGGCTGAAGGTATGGAGGTCGAGGACGCCTTCGATCGGGATTTCAACGGGGTCGTCGTCGGCCATGGAAAGCTCCTCCGGGTTCGCGGGATTTCTCACCCCCCCCGGCCTTAATTAGCACAGGGTGAAGCTAACGTCAATCCCCTCCGCGGAGCTTCAGAATCCCTTGCCCCGGCCCCTCGAGTTGACATGACAATCAGCCCGGTGATAGGGTAATCCCTCTAGTCCGAAATCCCACGAGGAGGGTATTCCCGCGATGAAAATTTTCCGACCATTTTCCAGGTCCATTTTCTGGCCCGCATTATTAATTGCCCTGGCCGTCACGCTCATCCTGGCCCCGGCCGGATGCGCGAAGGCCGGACAAACGGCCGGAGGGCTCAAGCCGCCCAAGGCCGAGATCATCCCCAAAGAGCTCACCCTCCACGGCCAGACGCGCGTCGACAATTATTACTGGCTCAACGGACGCGACAATCCCAAGGTCCTCGAATACCTCAAGGCGGAGAACGCCTACACGGAAGCTGTGATGAAGCCGACGGAGACGCTCCAGGAGAAGCTCTACCGGGAAATCATCGGCCGGATCAAGCAGGCCGACCTCTCGGTGCCCTACCGCTCCGAGGGCTACTTCTACTACACGCGCTTCGAGGAAGGCAAAGATTATCCCGTCTATTGCCGGAAGAAGGGGAGCCTCGAGGCCCCCGAGGAGGTCATCCTCAACGTCAACGAGATGGCCAAGGGGCACGGGTATTATTCCGTCGGCGGCCTTTCGGTGAGCTCGAACAACAACCTCATTGCCTTCGGCGTGGACACGGTCAGCCGGAGGAAATACACGCTCCATTTCAAGAACCTGACGACCGGCGAGGTCCTGCCCGACGCGATCGTCAACACGACGGGAGGGGCGGCCTGGGCCAACGACAACAAGACGGTCTTCTATACCCAGATCGACGATACGACGCTCCGGCCCCAGAAGATTTTCCGCCATGTCCTGGGAACCCCCGCGGACGCCGACAAGCTCATGTTCCACGAGGCCGATGAGACGTTCGACACGTATGCCTTCAAGACAAAATCCAAGAAATACATCTTCGTGGCCTCCACGAGCACCTTGTCGACCGAGTACCGGTTCATCCCGGCCGATAAGCCCGAGGCCGAGCCGAAGATCTTCCAACCCCGGGAGCGCGACCTCGAATACCAGGTCGATCATTACCAGGACAAGTTTTACGTCAGGACGAACCTCGGCGCCAAGAACTATCGCTTGATGACGACGCCGCTCGCGAAGACGGTTAAGGAAAACTGGGTCGAAATGATCCCTCACCGGGAGGACGTCCTCCTCGAGGGTTTCGAAATCTTCACGGGCGCCCTGGTCCTCGAGGAGCGGAAAAACGGCCTCATCCAGATCCGGGTCATGCCGTGGGACAAAACGCCCGAGCACTACCTGGACTTCGGAGAGGCCACCTACAGCGCGGGGCTGTCCGTGAACCCCGAGTTTGACACCGAGTGGCTCCGTTACGGGTATTCGTCGCTGACGACCCCCTCGTCGACGTTCGACTACAACATGAAGACGCGGGAGAAGAAGCTCCTCAAACAGGAGGAAGTGCTGGGCGGGTTCAACGCCGCGAATTACCAAGCCGAGCGCCATTACGCCACGGCGCGCGACGGGGTCAAGGTGCCGATCTCCCTCGTCTACAGGAAGGGGCTGGTCAAGAACGGCAAGAACCCGTGCCTCCTCACCGGCTACGGGTCCTACGGCGCGAGCTCCGACGCCGGCTTCAGCTCGGCCCGCCTGAGCCTGCTCGACAGGGGCTTCGTCTTCGCCTTGGCCCATATCCGGGGCGGCCAGGAGATGGGCCGCTGGTGGTACGAGGACGGGAAGCTCCTCAAGAAGAAAAACACGTTCACGGATTTCATCGACTGCGGCGATGACCTGGTGGCCCAGAAGTTCACCTCTCCCGACATGCTTTTCGCCAACGGGGCGAGCGCCGGCGGACTGCTCATGGGCGCGGTCGTCAACATGCGGCCCGACTTGTTCAAAGGCGTCATCGCCGGCGTGCCGTTCGTGGACGTCGTCACGACCATGCTCGACAAAAGCATTCCGCTGACGACCGGCGAGTTCGACGAGTGGGGGAATCCCGAGAACAAGGAATATTACGACTACATGCTGTCGTATTCGCCGTACGACAACGTCGAAGCCAAGAACTATCCGGCCCTCCTCGTGACGACCGGGTGGCAGGACTCCCAGGTCCAGTACTTCGAGCCGGCCAAGTGGGTGGCCAAGCTCCAGGCCATGAAGACGGACAACAATCCGCTCCTGCTCTGGACGAATATGGAAGGCGGACATGGCGGCGTTTCGGGGCGCTTCCGGCGGCTGAAACAGACGGCCATGGAGTACGCCTTCATGCTCAATCTGGCAGGGATCAAGGAGTAGGGAAGGCCCGGCGGAACGCGGGGGCCTGCGGTTCGGCCGAGGTTTGACAAGAGCCGCCGATTTATTTAGACTAGAGGGGATTTTTTGGCCCGCTAG
>Ga0315281_10002679_pt1 | contig 26354 bp, 16 predicted proteins | sample YL17G07_0_MG_FD_204540 | JGI IMG/M metagenome (GOLD analysis project Ga0315281, IMG submission 204540) | Sediment microbial communities from Yellowstone Lake, YNP, Wyoming, USA - YL17G07_0 | ecosystem: Environmental > Aquatic > Freshwater > Lake > Sediment | place: USA: Wyoming | collected... | reverse complement strand
TCGCGCTGGTGCTCGGCGGCATCGGTTCCAGCGTCCAGCATCCGATCGCCTCGAGCCTGGTGGCGCAGGCATTCGAGGGCCCGCGCTCGCGCGCCGCTCTCGGAACCTACAACTTCGCCGGCGACATCGGGAAAATGACCTTGCCTGCGGCAACCGCCGGACTGCTGTTGCTGATGCCGTGGCGTCCGGCGGTGGTCATGATCGGGTTCGTCGGTATCTTGTCGACCTTTGCGATCCTGGGCCTGCTGCCGCAGCGGCCGCCAATCCCGAAACAGCCGAAGCGGGAAGATCTGCGGCTCGCGGGCAACGCGGCGGCCGGCGGCGCGGCGCCACGCGGATTCTGGCTGCTGTGGTCGATCGGCCTCATCGACAGCGCCACGCGCATGGGCTTCCTGACATTCCTGCCGTTCTTGCTGGCGGCCAAGGGCGCAGGCCTCGCGACGGTGGGCATTGCACTCACGCTGGTGTTCGCAGGGGGCGCTGCGGGCAAGCTGGTGTGCGGGTTTCTCGGCCAGCGTTTCGGGGTGCTGTGGACCGTTTGCCTGACGGAAGGCCTGACCGCCGCGGGGATTCTGTTGCTTCTGGTGCTGCCGCTCGAAGGCTGCCTTGCCTCGCTGCCGCTGATCGGCGTCGCGCTCAATGGAACCTCGTCGGTGATTTACGGCACGGTGCCGGAACTGGTGGCTCCCGAACGGCGCGAACGCGCATTCAGCATTTTCTACACCGGCACCATCGGCGGCGGCGCCCTGTCGCCGGTGTTCTACGGCCTGTTCAGCGATGCGCTCGGGCTGAATCCGATGATGATGCTGATCGCCGGCCTGGTGCTCGCGACACTGCCGCTCGCGTGGATGTTGAATCCTTTGCTCCGGCGCAGCGCGGCCCCATGATGCGCCGCCGGCGCACCGGCGCCTGAGACCGGACTGGCGCCGGACATGCCGCTGATTCAACTCTCCCAGGCCTCGCTTGCCTACGGCCATGTGCCGTTGCTGGACCATGTCGATCTGGTGATCGACACCGGCCAGCGCATCGGCCTGATCGGGCGCAACGGAACCGGCAAGTCGAGCCTGCTCAGGGTGATCGCCGGCGAGACCCAGGCGGACGACGGAACTGCCTGGCGCACGCCGGGACTGCGCCTCGCCAGCGTGCCGCAGGAGCCCGCGTTCGGCGCCGGAATCAGCGTCTACGACGCAGTGGCGGAAGGGCTCGGCAAAGGTGCACAGCTGCTCGTCGACTACCACGCGGCGACCCATGCCCTGGCCGATTCGCACGACGATCCGGCGCTGCTCGACCGCCTGCAACATATGCAGGAGGCGCTGGACGCGAACGACGGCTGGAGCCTCGGGCGCAAGGTGGAGACCGTGCTGTCGCGCCTCGCGCTCGACGAGGCGCGGATGGTCGCCGATCTGTCCGGCGGCATGCAGAAGCGCGTTGCGCTGGCGCGGGCCCTGGTGGGGGAGCCCGATCTGCTGCTGCTGGACGAGCCGACCAATCACCTTGATGTCGCCGCCATCGAGTGGCTCGAGGAAATGCTCCTGTCATTGCACACCAGCGTGGTGTTCGTCACCCACGACCGGCAGTTCCTGGATAACGTCGCCACCGCGATCATCGAGCTCGATCGCGGCAGCCTCAGCGCCTATCCCGGCAATTTCAGCGCCTACCAGGTGAAGAAGGCGGCGATGCTCGAAATCGAAGCCGTGCACGGCCGGAAGTTCGACCAGGTGCTCGCGCAGGAAGAAGTCTGGATCCGCAAAGGCATCGAGGCGCGGCGAACCCGCAACGAAGGCCGCGTGCGCCGGCTCGAAGCGCTGCGGCTCGAACGCGCGGCCCGCCGCGAGCGGGTCGGCAGGGTCGAGCTTGCGGTCGACGAGGGCGAGCGCTCGGGCCGGCTGGTCGCGGAGCTGCACGGCGTATGCAAGCGATATGACGAAAAAGATGTGGTGCGCGAGTTCTCGTGCCGCATTCTTCGCGGCGATAAAGTCGGCCTGATCGGCGAAAACGGCAGCGGCAAGACCACGCTGCTGAAACTCATTCTCGGCGAAATCCAGCCGGATGGCGGCGAGATTCGCCTGGGAACCAGGCTCGCGTTTGCCTACTTCGACCAGTTCCGCGCCGCGCTCGACGAGGAAGCCACGCTCGCCGACACGATCACGCAGGGCGGCGATTTCGTCGACATCGGCGGCGCGCGCAAGCACGTCATCAGCTACCTCGGCGATTTCCTGTTTCCACCGGAGCGGGTGCGGGCGCCGGTGAAATCGCTGTCGGGGGGCGAGCGCAATCGCCTGCTGCTCGCCCGCCTGTTCAGCAGGCCGGCGAACGTGCTGGTGCTCGACGAGCCGACCAACGACCTCGACATCGAGACCCTCGAGCTCCTCGAAGCGCTGTTGCAGGATTATTCGGGGACGCTGCTGCTGGTGAGCCACGACCGCGCGTTTCTCGACAACGTAGTGACGCAGACGATTGCCAGCGAAGGCGGCGGCATCTGGAAAGAGTACGCGGGAGGCTACAGCGACTGGAAGCGCGCGGCCGGCAGGGCCGCAGAGCCGGTGGTGTTTGCGGCGGCGAACGAAACGAAAGCGGAACCCGTTGCCCGGCAGCGACAGCGCGCGCCGGCCGCGGCGAAACTGAATTTCAGGGAACGCCGCGAGCTTGCGGAGCTTCCCGGCCGCATCGATGCGCTCGAGCGCGAGCAGGCCGGGATATCGGCGCGCCTCGCCGACGGCGCGCTCTACCGGGAACAGCCGGCGACGGCACGGGATCTGCAGAAGCGCACTGCGGGGATCGAGGCGGAACTGATGCAGGCGCTGGAGCGCTGGGAGGCGCTGGGCGCAAAGAAGTAGGCGCGCTGCCAGTAGAATGTCGCGGCCAGCCTGGCCGGCGCATACCTCAATATGACCGCGGCATGCCCAGCACGTGCTGGCCGACGTAGGCCAGCACCAGGTTGGTCGAGATGGGCGCGATCTGGTAGAGCCGCGTTTCCCGCCATTTGCGCTCGACGTCGTATTCGCGGGCGAAACCGAAACCGCCGTGGGTTTGCATGCACGCTTCCGCCGCCTGCCACGAGGCCTCGGACGCGAGCATCTTCGCCATGTTCGCCTCGGCCCCGCAATCCAGGCCGGCATCGAACATCGCGGATGCCTTGCGCACCATCATCTCGGCCGCTTCGGTCGCGCAGAACGAGCGCGCAATCGGGAACTGCACCGCCTGATTCTGGCCGATCGGCCTGCCGAACACCACCCGCTCCTTTGCATAGCCGGCCGCCTTGCGGATGAACCAGCGCGCGTCGCCGATGCACTCGGCGGCGATCAGGATGCGCTCGGCATTCATGCCGTCGAGCACGTACCTGAACCCCTTGCCTTCCTTGCCGATGAGGCTGTCGGCCGGAATCCGCAGGTTGTCGAAGAACACTTCGGTGGCATTGTGGTTGATCATTGCGGGCAGCGGCCGGATCTCGATCCCTTTGCCTTTCGCCGCGCGCATGTCGACGAGAAAGGTCGACAGTCCGTCGGAGCGGCTGTTCACCTCTTCCACCGGCGTGGTGCGCGCGAGCAGCAGCATGAGGTCGGAGTGGAGCGCGCGCGAGGTCCACACCTTCTGGCCGTTGACCACATAGTGGTCGCCGTGTTTCACCGCGCGGGTCTTGAGCTGGGTGGTGTCGGAGCCGGTGCTCGGTTCGGTCACGGCGAACGCCTGCAGGCGGAGTTCTCCGCTGGCGATCTTCGGCAGGTAGCGCTTCTTTTGAATTGCGTTGCCATGCCGCAGCAGGGTCCCCATGATGTACATCTGCGCGTGGCACGCACCGGCGTTGCAGCCCGAGGCGTGGATCTCCTCCAGGATTGCCGTTGCCGCGCGCAGCGGCAGCCCCGAACCGCCATATTCCTCGGGTATCAGGGAACCGAGAAACCCCGAGTCCGTCAGCGCCTTCACGAACCGTGTCGGATACGCTTCCTTTGCTTCGAGGCCGCGCCAGTACTCGCCCGGGAATTCGGTGCAGATGCGGCGCACCGCCTGGCGGATCTCCGGATAGTCCTCGCCGAGCGGGACCACCGTGTCAGCGAGCTGTTGAGTCATCGCGTCACCTGTTGAAAATCGTTGGTGTAGCCTATCGTCCCGAGAACTTCGGCTTGCGTTTCTCGTTGAACGAGCGCACGCCCTCGGCACGGTCTTCGGTGGGAACCAGCCGGTTGTACGCCTCGACTTCGATGGCGAGGCCGGCCTTGAGATCGGTTTCGATGCCGGCGTTCATCGAGCGCTTGGCCTGGCGCACCGCCAGCGGCGCATTGGCCGCAATGCGCCGCGCGGTATCGAGCGCGCTCGGCATCAACGCGGCCGCGTCGCAGATGCGGTTGATCACGCCCCAGCCGAGCGCATCCTGCGCGCTGAACGGCGTGCCGGTCAGCAGCACTTCCTTGGCGCGGCGCAGGCCGGCGGCGCGCGGCAGGTTCTGCGTGCCGCCGCATCCCGGCATGATGCCGAGCGTGACTTCGGTGAGCGCGAAGCGCGCGCCCGGCACCGCGTAGGCGAAATCGCAGGCGAGCGCCATTTCGCAGCCGCCGCCGTATGCCGCGCCGTTCACCGCGGCGATCACCGGCACCGGGCAGTCCATGATGGCGTAGAACGCCTGCTCGAAAATCGCATGCTGGCCCCGCCACGCGTCATCGGTCATGCCATCGCGTTCGCTGAGGTCGCCGCCCGCGCAGAACGCCTTGTCGCCGGCGCCGGTCAGCACGATGCAGCGCGTGTCGCCGGCGTCGAGAATGATCGAAGAGAACACCTCGAGAAGGTCGCCGCCCATCTGCGTGTTCAGCGCGTTGGCCGCGTCGGGCCGGTTGAGCACCACGCGCAACAACCAGGGCCCGGGCGAGTCGATCAACAGTGTTTCGTATTTGTCGTGCATGTCCGGTATGGGTCCGCGCGGGCAGGATGGCGATCGCGGGGGCGAAACTCAATGGCTCATGCCGGAAAGCTTACCAGCAAATGCCGGGGGATCAATCCACCTCGCTGGCGGGATCCGGATCGTCCGCCCAGTCGCGCGCCGGCCGTTCGACCCGGTTCAGCCACTCCCGGATCAGTTCCACGTGATGCGCTTCGTCCACCGCCATTTCCCTGGCGAGCCGCTTGATTTCCGGATTCTTCGAGCTCGCTGCGATCCTGACGAAGAATTCGTGGGCGAGGCGTTCGTTGATCAGCGCCAGCTCGAGCGCGTGGAACGGCGTCATCAGGTAATGCACCTGGTCATGCGGCGCCGACTCGGGCGACTCGAAGCCTTCCCAGCGATATTCCCAGGGCGCAATGGGCGGCAGCTGGACCTCTCCGGCCGCTTCGCGGATCTTTGCCGCATGCTGCGCCTCGTAACCCGCGAGCCTGGCGAACACATCTGCAACCGCCTGGTTGTGGTGCGTGATCATCAGCGCAGCGAGTTCGTGATAGCGCGCCGCGGCCTCGTCTTCGATGGCGAGCGCGTGAGCGAAAAATTCAGGAAGCGTCTGCATGGTCAGACCTGGAACTGGCTTGCGATGTCGGAGAGGCCGGCTGTTGCGGCGGGGAGCGCGGCAGGTAAATCCGGGCTGCGGCTGCCGCGATAGAATACACCCGTGCCGAACCCGTCGTCCGCGAACAGCGCAGCCGTGGCCTGTGCGACGTCGCCGAATCCTTCCTGCAGGCCGGCGTGGGCCAGCCGTTTCCAGTCCTTCTGCTCGGGTCTGAAGGTGGGGCAGGGCGACAGCACTTCGAGAAAGGAAAAACCCGGCCACCGGATCGCTTCGACGATCAGCCTGGCAAGACCGTTCGGATCGTAAGTGAAGCCGCGGGCGACGAAATTCGCGCCCGCCGCCAGCGCCAGCACCATCGGGTTGAAAGGCGCGAGTCCGGTGCCGCGCGGCGCCATCGAGCATTCCCAGTCGGCCTCCGTGGTCGGCGACGGCTGGCCCTTGGTCATGCCGTAGACGCGGTTGTCCATCACCAGGTAGAGCATGTCGACGTTGCGCCGGCATGCATGCAGGAAATGATTGCCACCGATCGAATAGCCGTCGCCGTCGCCGCCGACCGCAATCACTTCCAGGTCGGGGCGCGCGAGCTTGAGGCCGATTGCGGTGGGCAGCGCGCGGCCATGCACGCCGTGGAAGCCGTAGGCGCTGGTGTAGGCAGGCAGCCGCGACGAGCAGCCGATTCCAGATACCACCGCAATTTCCTCGGCAGGCCGATCCAGTTGCGCGAGCGCGCGGGTCAGCGCGGCAACCACGCCGAAATCACCGCACCCCGGGCACCACACGGGATGGAGGTCCGACTTGAAATCCCTGGGCAGGTACTTCGCAAGCGCGGCACTGGTTCCGGGATTATTCACGCGGCGCTCCACTGCATCAGATGGTTCTCGATTTCCTGCGCGGTGAGCGGCAGCGGGCCGCTGCGCGCGTAGCTTGCAATTTCGGCGTCGAAATCCGTGAGCCCGCGCAGGTAGCGGAACAACTGCCCGGAGTGGTTGAGTTCGATCACCACCGATTTTTTCACCCCGGCGAGCGCGGCCCTGAGCAATTGAGGTCGCAACGGCGCGATCAGGCGCAACGCGATGAGCCTGATCCTGCGCCGGTTCGCGCCGAGGCGGCGGATCGCATCGCGCGCGGGCGAGGTCGACGAGCCCCAGGTGATGACGGCGGTATCGCCGTCGCCTTCGACATCGGCCCAGCGCGCGCCGAAGTCGAAGCCTTCGAGTTTTCTCAGCCGTTTGTCCTGCTGCGCGACATGGTCCCTCGCCGCGCTGGAAGGTGTGCCGCGCTCCCCGTGCGAAAGGCCTTCGGCAATCCACTGTCCGCCCCTGGTCCCGGGAATCGCCATCGGGCTGACACCGGATTCGGTGAGCGCGTAACGGCGATAAGCGCCGGCTTCCGCCGGGCCGGCAGTCAGCCTGGAAAGCATGTTGCCGGCGCCGTTCCCGGGCACCGGTTGGTCGACGATGATGCGCGCCTGTCCGGTCAACTGGTCGCCGAGAACGATGGCAGGCGTCTGCAGCGCTTCCGCGAGTTGCGCCGCCCAGCGCGCGGTGGCGAGGCCGTCCAGTATCGAAGTCGGCGCCAGCACCAGCCGCGGCGCGTCGCCATGCGCGCCGTAGATGGCAAGATTGAGGTCTCCCTGCTCGGTCTTGGTCGGCAGGCCGGTAGAGGGGCCGCCCCGCATCACGTCGATCACCAGCACCGGGATTTCCGCAGCGGCCGCGAGCCCCAGCGACTCGACCATCAGCGACAGGCCGGGCCCGGAGGTCACGGTCATCGACGGCACGCCACCGAAGGAGGCGCCGAGCGCCATGTTGATCGATGCCAGCTCATCCTCGGCCTGCACCATGCGCCCGCCGAGGCGCGGCAACTCCGGCGTCAGCCATTCGATGAGTTCGGTGGCGGGAGTGATCGGGTAGCCCGCGAGGAAGCGAATGCCGCCTTCGAGTGCGCCCATGCCGAGCGCCTCGTCGCCGGTGATCATCCAGCGCGTTTGCGACACTTTCGGCGCGGACAAGGCGCGTTCGAAACCGAGCGTGCCGGCCGCAGAAAAACCGGCGTCGATCGCGGCGGTGCTTGCAGCGAGCGCCGGTTCGCCTTTTCTGCCGATGATGTGCTTGACCACCGCAGCGAGCGAATCATGCGGCAGGCCGACGATGGCGGAAATCGCGCCGAGCGCAACCATGTTCGGCCGTCCGCCGGGAATCGCCTTGGCGAGTTGAGCGAGCGCGACTTCGCGGACGATCGCGCCGTCGCTTGCGATCGATGCCGGCGGCGCGCCTTGGTGCGGGTCGCACAGTACCGTGCTGTGTTTGCCGAGCGGGATTTCCGCCGCGAAGCGCTCGAACTGGCCCCAGTCGACCGCGAACAGGATGTCGTAGGCGTCCGCCGGCGTTTCCACCGGTTGCGTGCTGATGCGCAGCAGGGCTGCGGCCTCGCCACCCCTCACCTGGGGACCGGACAGGCGTGAAAACAATCCGTAGTAACCCGCGTGCGCGGCGGCCTCGAGCAGCATCGCGCCCGCTGTCATCACGCCGGCGCCGCCGCTGCCGCTGAGCGCGATCGAAATCGAACTGAGCCCCATTTCATGCCGTCCATTGTCCATGGCGGAGGGAGTCTCGCAGACTCCGCTCTGCCTTATATTGATTCAAATCAAAACTGCGGGAGGAGGCGGTTCGCCCGCCCGGGCCGAATCAGCCGCGGAAACCGCTGGCTGGCCAATGGATGCCGGCGCGGGAATGCGGTGTATCCTGAGCGCCTTCATCGCGCGAAACCCGGTAGATTCCGTGTCATGAATACTGCAATCTCGCTTGCGGGAAGGACTGCACTGGTGACCGGCGCATGCAGCGGCCTCGGCGAGCGCTTCGCGCGCGTGCTGGCGGAAGCAGGCGCGAATATCTCGCTCGCCGCCCGGCGCACGGATCGTCTGGAAACCCTCCGCGCTGAACTGGAACAGGCCGGCGCGAAGGCGTGTGCGGTGGCAATGGACGTCACCAGCCTCGATGCCATCGGCAAGGCGGTCGCCGCCACCGAAGCGGCGCTCGGCCCGATCGACATCCTGATCAACAATCATGCAGACAAACGGAGAAACTTCATGAGCCGCACCATTCTCGACGAAGCACACATCCACCCGGCAATCCGGGAAAAGATCGCGACCCATCATGCCGATATCGTGCGCGAGGTGCAGGATGCCGTCGCCGCGAATGAGGTGGTGGTGGTCGGCATGGCGCAGAACCCGATGCCGAAGAAGGCTCGCAGAATCCTCGATGCCGCGGGCATCGCCTACCGCTACCTGGAGTACGGAAGTTACCTGAACGCCTGGCGGCGGCGCAACGCGCTCAAAATGTGGACCGGATGGCCGACTTTTCCGATGGTGTTCGTCAAGGGCGTCCTGGTCGGCGGCGCCGGCGATCTTGAAAGCCTGGTGAAAAGCGGCGAACTCAAGCAACTGCTTGCTTGAACCCCGTGCAGCGGTTTCGTAGTCCGTAGGGCGCAATAGCCGAAGGCGTATTGCGCCGGGCGTGTAGTCATCGCGACGATGGCGGATCCGACCTTCGGCCTTGATCCGTCCGACTACGGAAAACCAAGTTGGTCAGAGCGACTGCGCCTTGGCTCTTTCCTTGTAGCCATCGCGCAGTTCGCGTTTTAGCACCTTGCCGATGGCGCTCCTCGGCAGGCTCGCGACGATTTCCACCGCGGCCACGCGCTGCGTCTTGCCGAGCCTGGCGTTGCTCCACGAGATGAGCTCCGCATCTGTCACCGTCGCGCCTGACTTCGGCACGACAAACGCGACCGGAGTTTCGCCCCAACGCAACGAAGGCATGCCCACCACTGCCGCCTCGGCGACGCCGGGATGCCCGACCAGCACCGCTTCGAGATCGCTCGGGTAGATGTTGAAGCCGCCCGAGATGATCATGTCCTTTTTGCGGTCCATCAGGGTGACGAAGCCGTCGGCGTCAAAGCGGCCGACGTCGCCGGTGCGGATGAAGCGCTTGCCCGTCGCGTCGCGCCATTCCGCTTCGGCGGTCTTTTCCGGCTGGTTGTGGTAGCCGAGCATGGTCGCGTCGGAATAGCCGACAATTTCGCCGACTTCACCGCGAGGCAGCTCGCGTCCCGCATCGTCGATCACGCGGACGTCGTGATCCGGCGCGGGCATGCCGACGGTGTGCAGCTTGGCCGGATGCTCGTGCGCGGCGAGGATGCAGGTGCCGCCGCCTTCGGTCATGCCGTAGTATTCGACGAGCCCGCCCGGCCAGCGCTTCAGGATGTCCGCCTTGAGTTCCGCGGCGAATGGCGCGCTGGTGCAGAATTTCATGCGGAACGACGACAGATCGTGGCGGGCGAACTCGGGCAAGGCCATGATCCGCTGGTACTGCACCGGCACCAGCATGGTATGCGTGACCCGGTGCTTCGCGGCGAGCGCGAGATAGGCTGCGGCATCGAATTTCGCCATCAAGACGACGGTGCCGCCCAGCGCCAGTGTCGGAAAGAAACACACGAGCGTGGTGTTCGAGTAGAGCGGCGTCGCGATCAGCGTGACCGCGTCGGGCCCGTAGCCGCCAAGCGACGCTCTTTGTATCTGCAGCCAGCGCATCAAGTGCGGCTGTTCGATGCCCTTGGGCATGCCCGTGGTGCCGGATGAATAGATGATGTTGAAGGTCCAGCCGGGCTGGATCTCCGTCGCCTTCGGCTTCGCGCCCTCGGCGGCAAGCCAGTCCTCCAGCGGCATCCCCGCTGTGGAGCCATCGAGCGCGATGCGTTTCGCGACCACCTTTTCTCGCGCGGGGTCGAGGGTTGCCGACGTCGCCGCATCGAGGAACAGGTGCGAGGCACCCGCATCCATGGCCATCGATGCGATGCTGTCGGCAGTCGACGACGGCGCGAGCGGAGCGACCGCGATGCCGGCGCGCAGGCCGCCGAGGAACACCGCCGCATAGTCGATCGACGTTCCCGCGCAGATTGCAATCGAATCCCGCGGCTTGACGCCGTCCCGCTGCAGTGACGCGGCGACCCGGTCCATCAGCGCGTCGAGTCCCGCGAAATCGACCACCCGCCCGTCCTGCACTAGCGCCACGTGGCGCGGCCGTTCCTTCGCGTGCTCGCGGATCAGGCCGGCGATCGAGCCGGATGGTTGGTCGAGAATTTGGGCCAGCGTCATCGGTTGCGGGGACGGCTCGTGCAGCTTGTCGGGAACGATTTTCAGGGGTCGGGCGCAAATGCGCCCGCGCCAGTATCCAAATCGTCGATGCAGGAAGTTGAGTTGGTGGGCGGTACTGGGATCGAACCAGTGACCCCTGCTGTGTGAGAGCAGTGCTCTACCGCTGAGCTAACCGCCCCACCGAGAGTCGAATTATCGCATGGCGCGCGCGGGCCGGTCAAAACGCGGGGCCAACTCGTTCCGGCGCGGTGCCTCGCGTACAATCACGCCTTGTCCCGCCGCGCCCGTCGATTCCCCATGATCCGCACCCGCTTCGCACCGAGCCCCACCGGATACCTGCACATCGGCGGCGCGCGCACCGCGCTGTTCGCCTGGGCCTACGCGAGGAAGCATGGCGGCAAATTCGTCCTGCGCATCGAGGACACCGACCTCGAACGCTCGACGCAGCAGTCGATCGACGCGATCATCGAGAGCATGCGCTGGCTCGGCCTCGACTGGGACGAGGGCCCGTTCTACCAGATGCAACGGCTCGACCGCTACCGGGAGGTGGCGGACAAGCTGCTGCGGGAAGGCCACGCCTATCCTTGCTTCGCGACGAAGGAAGAGCTCGACAGCATGCGCGAGGCGCAGCGCGCGAAGGGACTGAAGCCGCGCTACGACGGGCGCTGGAGGCCGGATAACGCGAAGGCACTGGGCCTCACGCCGCCCGCGGGCGCGAGGCCGGTGATCCGCTTTCGCAATCCGGACGAGGGCGAGGTCGCGTTCGACGACCTGATCAAGGGTCGCATCGTCGTGAACAACAGCGAGCTCGACGACCTGGTGCTGCTGCGCACGGACGGCGTGCCGACCTACAACTTCGGCGTCGTCGTCGACGATCTCGACATGCACATCACGCATGTGATCCGCGGCGACGATCACGTCAACAACACGCCGCGCCAGATCAACATCTACCGCGCGCTCGGCGCCGATCTGCCGCTGTTCGGCCACCTGCCGATGATCCTCGGCAGCGACGGCGAACGCCTTTCCAAGCGCCATGGCGCGGTGTCGGTGATGCAATATCCGGAACACGGCTATCTGCCGGAGGCGCTGGTCAACTATCTGGCGCGGCTCGGCTGGTCGCACGGCGACGCGGAAGTGTTTTCGCGCGAGCAGCTGGTCGAGTGGTTCGATCTTGCGCACGTGTCGAAATCGCCGGCGCAGTTCGATCCGGACAAGCTCAAATGGCTCAACCAGCATTATCTGAAGCTTCGTGGTGACGCGGAACTTGCCGCAATGGCGCGGCCGCTGATCGAGCGCGACGGCGGCAGGCTCGACGGCGGCGCCGATCTCGTGCGCGTGGTGGCCCTGCTCAAGGACCGCGCCGCGACGGTGATCGAACTCGCTGATGCGGCAATGCTGTTCTACCGCGAGCCAGATCCGCGGGAGGACCTCGTGAGGCAGCACCTCATACCTTCTGCCGAGCCGGCGTTGCGCGAACTTGCGGTCGCTTTGGAAGGCGTCGACTGGAGCCGTGCCGCAATTGGCGCGGCGATCAAGCAGGTGGTGGTGAAGTCGGGGCTCAAGATGCCGCAGATCGCGATGCCGCTCCGCGTTCTGGTGACCGGACAGGCGCAGACGCCACCGGTTGACGCAGTCATTGAACTCATCGGGCGAGACGCGGTGCTCGAGCGCATTCGACGCTATCTGGGCTGAGCCGGCGCGCCGCGGGGAAGACTGCCGCCGGGTTTTCAAAAATCCGACGGTGTCTGTATAATGCGCGCCTTGCGTCGGGGGGTATAGCTCAGCTGGGAGAGCGCTTGCATGGCATGCAAGAGGTCAGCGGTTCGATCCCGCTTACCTCCACCAGACCCAAGATGCCGGCGAAAATGTGCCGCGTGTCGCAGCACCAAGTCCTTTAGTCCCCATCGTCTAGAGGCCTAGGACACTACCCTTTCACGGTAGGTACGGGGGTTCGAATCCCCCTGGGGACGCCAAACCATCAGGAAATCCGCAATCCGGCGGTGTTCCTGTCCAGCATTTCCCTGCAGTAGCATACATGCTCGGTTAGGCATCCCGATCTCCGGCGCTGCAGGTCCGGCAGGCTCAGAACAATCTGGCCCCGTAACTGTTGGGAAGATCGCTCGACAGGATTGAGCGGCGCGAATCGAAGAGAAACCGCACGAAAAACATCGCCGCGCGGTCGTCATATTGGATCGAATGTCGAAGTGAAATCCAGCCGCCGGCCTGGATGCGACGGTTGACCTGCCATGCGCCGCCGATTTCCATGTCGCGCGCGCTGCCGGTTCCCGAACTGCCGGGATAGCGTTGTCCGTCGTCCGCCAGCGGGAACACCGGCGCATCGTTTTCCTGTTTGCCCGTCCTGCCGATTGCAACGCGGCCGCGAAGCATGAACGGGCGGTTCTCCGCCGTCGTGAAATCGAAGCTTGGCCCGATTCGCCAATAACGCTGGGGACTGAAATAACCGCCATGGCCCATCGTGAACTGGCTCAGATTGTCACGGTAATGATCTGTTGAAGCGCCGAGGGACATGACCGCGTAATCGAAATCCGGTATCGGCAACGCATAGCCGAGCGTCGCATCCAGGGCGGCGCGGCGATTGGTGGCGACGTGGCGGCCGCTGAGTTCTTCAATCTGTGCCTTTAGGGAGGCCGTCCAGCGGCCCACAAGCGTCTGGCGGTGCTGGATCAGAACGCCGTCGCGCGCGACCCGTCCCCAAGCGCCGCCGCCGTAGGGATCACGCATGCCTGTGTAGGAAAGAATGGATTCGCGCACCGGCTGGCGATGCAGTTCCAACCGGGTACGGGAGGAGGATGTCGTCCAGTTGCGTGCGACGAGGCCGGAAGCCGTCGCGGCGACCGGCGCCGAGCCCGGCGTCGTGCCCAGTTCGGCTTCCCATGCGGCGCCCTCGTCGTTGCGCCAGGCTATCGAAGGTTGCCAGCCATCGACGTGATTGGTGAGAGGATTGGTCAACGTAACGCCGGCGGTGCCGATCCTGCCGGTGCCGTCCCAAGTCCCCGAGCCGAGGACGATGCGGTCGAAGCGAACGCGCCAATCGCCGCTGCGCGGGTTGCCCCAGGCCGCTTCGACGCCCGGCCGCAAATCGATAGCGAGCTGCGACGTTCCCGGTGTGCCGGTCTTCTGACGGTAGGCAGAGATGAACGTGGCGCGCGGTGCTCCGATGCCGCCGGTGTCGGCAAAACGGTCCGCATCAAGTTGTTGCGCAGCCAGGAAACGCTTCGCGGCAAACGCCTGATCGGCGCGGTAGCCGCGTATCTTGGACGCCAGAGGTTCCGTTGCCGCGAGGTCATTCAGTTCGCCGTCGCGCTGCAGGCGCGTCAGCGCGGCAAAGACGCCCTCGGCACTTTCCGCATCCGGAGTTTCGCGATACAGCGCAGCAAACTCCTTTGCGGCTGCATCAAGGTCACCAAGCTGCAACCGGGACCACGCTTCCATGGCGCGTGCGTAGCGCGGCAGGGGCCCATACTGCGCGGCTTCGGCCAGCAGCGGCGAAACCTCGGCATGGCGCCTGGCGCCATAGGCGGCCTGCGTCTTGCCGACGAGGGCGTCGCGCAGCAAGCCCGTCCGGTCTTTGTGATCTTCTGGAAGCAAGCGCGCGAGTTCAATCGCGTTGTCATAGCGGGCGTCGCCGATGGCACACAACGCGGCGCCGACGCGCGCGTCGTGCTGCATGGGATTCCACTCGAGAACATTGCGAAACCAGGCACCGGCCGTTGCGCAGTCTTTTGCGCGGAAGGCGGCCCAGGCACCGGACAGCGCGGTGCCCGCGTCGCGGTAGGACAGTACCTCACCTGCAAGCGCCGAGAACCGGCTGGCGGCTTCCTGCGCGTTGCCGTTGCGCTCGGCCGCGAGCAGGGATTCGACCCGCACCTCGTAGCGCAATCTTTGCAGCCGCTCGGTGTGGAGCCGATCGCGGGCGAGAGCGTCCTCGATCCACTCAATCAGGGTCGAAGCCGGGAACGAGGAGCGCAGCTGTTCCAGCGTGCCGAGGCTGTCCTCGCTTCCGGGACATTGCAGCAGGCGCCTCGCCAAAGCCACAGCCTCTTCCGGCTGTTCCACCGAAAGAAGGCTGGCGGCCAACCTGGCGGCGGGAAGATGATCGCAAGCCATGACCGGCGGGTCGGCGCGGTAGACAGCGAGTAGAGCCGCCCCGTCTCCGGCCGCCACCAGCGCATCGAGCCGAAGACGGCGCTCGCCGGTGCGCGCCAACGTCAGCAGGTCCGTCGGCGGTTGCCAAGCGGGAAAGCGCATGCGGGCCTGTTCGACAGCGCTCAGCACCTCGGCGTAGCGTTCCTGGCGCAGCAGCGCCCACAGCCCGCTTTCGTTGGGGACGGATGGCGGTGTCGGGCGGAGGGACGGCGGCGTCGCTGGGAGCGGGGATGCGGGCGCGTCCGCAGCGGGCTCAGGCATGCCGCGCAACACCCGTTTGCCGCCCGGGACCTTTTCCCGTCGCGACAGGACATTGACGTCGGCGCTCTCCTTGATCTCGATGATCGCTGGCTGGGGTCCCGGAACCATCTCAGCCCCGGCATGGCAGAGGAGCGGAACGAGCACCAGGAGTAGGGGGGAGAGTCGCATGGCTGCTAGCGGTGCGTAGACGCGAACAGCGCGAGTCCGCAAAGCAGGCGGAGCTGTGCGGAATAGTAGTCTTCGTCGGGATCGGCGGCGGGACTGGATTTCCCGCCACCAATCAGCGTAGCGACCGCGTGCTGCCCGGGAGAGGCGCCGTGAGAGTCGACGCTGTCATCGGTGAGTTTCGTCCATGCCGGCATGAAGCGAGCGCCGTCGAAAAAAGCCCAATAGTCACGGTAGGGCTGCAGGCGCTCGAGCGAGTCCAATCCCGCCCAATGCAAATAGAGCGGAATGCGTATGGCGTCGTAGCCGAAGCGTGCGGGAAAGCCGTCCGCGACAGCGACCTTGTCGGCGTCGACGACGATCCAGTCGGCGGGCAACTGCCAGCGGCCGAAACGGCTGGCGCCAAGCAGCGCCAGGCCGCTTTGCCGCAACGCTTCCCACTCGGGCGACGGGTCTGCCAGCGCGATGTCCCGCAACGCCGGGAAGATCCAGTAGGAGAGATTGACCACCGTGCCCTCGGCGCGCTCGAATCCGGTGAGCCCCGGCAGCAGCAATGGCCCGAAGGCCGACGGGCGGAGCGCTTTCTCCCGCAGGTTGCGCGCGATGCCGAGTGCGGCGGCGAGGTGATCGGGGACATGCCATTGTTGGTGAGCGCGCAACAGCGCCCAGGCCACCAGGAGATCACCGTCCGTCGCGTCGTTGCGGTCGGTGACGCCTTCGCCCGGCGTCCAGCGCCAGGCGAGCAGTTCATCGTCGCGCACCTGAAGGTGCCGGCGCGTCCACTCCCAGATGCGGTCGAAGCTGACATGGTCGCCGGCCGCCGCTGCCAGCAGCATCCCGGCGCCCTGGCCCTCCGAATGGCTGATGCCGCCCTGCCCGGTGTCGACGATCCTCCCGTCGCCTGCGACGAAGCGGTTGCGAAATTCCTCCCAATCGCCTCCGGCGTGGGCGAGCGGCGCAAGCCACAGAAGAAATAACAGGAGCAAGCCGCAAAACCTTCTTGTATCCTTCGTCATCTACAGGCAAAAAAAGCTGCGTTCCATTCGAAACCCAAGCGCGAGAAACACCACATGAGCGACGATACAAAGGGACCTGCGCAAGGCGACTCGCAGCCCGGCGAAGATGCCCAGGACATCGAAGAATATCTTGAACAGCGCGCCCGCATGGAGTCGATGTTCGAGGACAAATTCACGCGCATTCTGACCGTGATGTTCACCGATCTCAAGGGTTCGACAAGCATTGCCGAGACCCAGGGCGACCTGGTAAGCCGCATGCTGATCAAGGAGCACAACGACATCGTGTTTCCTGCGATCAAGGAGCACAGCGGCGTCTTCATCAAGTCCATCGGCGACGGCACCCTGTCCTATTTCGAGAACGCGCAGAACGCGGTGCGCGCGGCGGTGCTGATCCAGAAAGGCATGGATGCCCTCAACATGTCGGCAAAGTTCAAGATGCCCGTGCTGATGCGCGTCGGCGTGCATACCGGCAAGTGCATCGTCGAGAAAAGCGACATTTTCGGCGACACGGTCAATACCGCCTCCCGTTTCGAATCCAGCGCCAACCCCGGCGAGATCCTCCTTTCCGAGGACACCTACAACGCCCTGAGCGACCAAGGCGAGGTCTACTGCCGGTTCGCCAAGCAGGTGGCGCTGAAGGGCAAGAAGGAACCGTACAATGCGTACAAGGTGTTCTGGAACCCCACCGAGATCGACAAGGACAAGCTGGCTCCCGTTGAGGCCGCCGCCGTACGGGTAAAGACCTCGGGCGGTAGCTGGCAAATCGCCCTCTGGATCGTGACCGCGCTGGCGATCATAGTCTTGCTCAGCATCGGCGCCAAGTTCCTGGGCGGCAGCAAGACCATCGAAGAGCGCCGCTCCATCGACCACAGCATTGAACGCTGAATCCTACCCGGGCGCCGCAGCATCCTTGCCGCGCATGCGCTTGCGCCGGTAGTTGCGCAGGCCGACAAAGGCGACCAGGCTCAGCACCAGCACGGAACCGAACAGAATCGCGTAGAACACCGGTGGATGCGCATAGAGGTAGGCCTCGACGCGCGTGATTTCGCCCTTGTCGCCGGTGGTGTATTTGTTGCCCACGCGCATGGCAGTGGTCTTGTAGTTGGGAGGATTGGCCAGATCAACCAGCATCAGGTCGCCTTGTACCGCGGCCTGGACCGCCGGATCGAGAATCGCCTGGCCCATGGCGGCGAGGTCGCTGTCGTTGCCGGCGGTGAGCAGCACGATTGAACGACCGATGCTGTAAGGTGACTCGAACTGCATCAACGCACCGGAGCCACTGCCAAACCCGCTTTCCTGCTGGCTGAACGCCACCATCAGTTCGGAATCCCAACTGCGCACGACGGGGTAGGGGACCTTGCCCTCCTTCAGCACCTTGAGCGGCGCGCCTCGCAGCACCTCGTCCGGTAGATCGCTCGTGGTGCCGACGATGACCAGTTCTCCCTTCCAGTCCTTGGGCTCTGCGAACACGATCTGCGTGGCGAACAGCGGGAAACCGTTCTTCTGCGTAATCATGCCCATCATGTTGTAGGCGGTCTCCAAGGCGCGCAGATTGCCCTTTGGCACATAGATCATCGTTTCGAAACCGTCCGGCCAGCGCGTGACGGGGAAGCCGTTGAGCGCGAAGAGTTCCAGCTTCGGCATCTCCACGTAGTGCGGCATGGGCGGGAAGTAGAGCGTCGAATTTTCATAGACGGTGAGGAACATGCCGTCGCTCCTGCCCGCGTCGCAAATTTCGCGGGGCGCGTTGAGCACTGGTGAAAAGGTGATCGTATTGGCGCCGGGCTTGAACACGTAGGTCGGAATCTCGATCTTGTAATCCGCCAGGTAGCTACCGGCGACCTGGTCGAGGTGTATCGCCCGCAGCGGCTTGCCGTTGACAAAGATATTCAACACCGAGTCGTTGCGCAGGCCGGCGCCGTAGGAGAAGCTCAGCGCAAGCTTCGCAAACTGGTTCTGCTTGATCATGAAGTCGGCCGGCAGCCGGAACGTGATGCCGTTCGCCGGGACGTTGAATCCCTGCCAGGAATAGGTGGGAAAATTCAGCGTCCTGAAATCGAACACCTTGTCGGACGAGAGGATCTGCCGGCCGCCGTACATGGCGATTTCGGGCAGCTTGAAGCCAAAGGCCCTGAGTTCGTCATCCCCGGGGTAGGGCAACGAAAGGCTGGCGAGGGTTTCGGCGGCGATTCTGAGCGCGGCGGGGCTGTCGCCGCTGACGGCGATAACGGCATGCGTCGGATCGGTACCGCCGCCGGCATCGCGGGCATGCGTTATTCTCAATATACCGCCCTTGGTGTCGCGAATGAACGGCGCATCGGCGCTTGAGAGCAGGCGGTTGACAAACTCCGAGGCGCCGATCACGACATTGTCGGTGCCTGGTTTGGGCGCATCGGAGATGGTGAAGCCGACCTTGCGATAGTCGTAGCGGCGCGAAATGCCCGAAGCAATAATGCCCGCGAGCGTGGCCAGTTCGGCGGTCGATTTCTCCATGACCAAATTGACCGTGGCCTCCGGATAGGTTTTGGGGTCAAACAGCAGATTGGCGACCGCCCCCAGTCTGAGCGGCAGAGCCCGCAAGCTGTAGTCGAGGGTCAGTATTGACTCATTCAGGTTGATGTTGGTCCACAGGTCCGGTGCACACACATCCTCGCATTTCTGCCGCGAGTAGTGCTGCGATACCTGGAAGCCTAGCGTGTTGTAGTCGGCCTTGAGCATGCCGGGCGGAATGTTGACGGACAGTTCGACATCGGGCGCGAGCGGGTTGAGCCGCGTCTGGGCGATGGGTTGATCGTTGACGCGGATGATGAGTTGCGACATCTCCGAGATCAGGTTGTTCGAGGTGGTGAATCGAATCCCGAGCACGGCACTATGCACCTGCCAGCGCTCCGGAATGGGAATCGAAATTGCGTGGCCGCCGTTGGTGCAGCGCAGATCGATCGAGGTGTACGGAGACAGCTTGGACAGCGGAATGCGAATGGTCTCGGCGCCTGCAGCCGATGAAAGCAGGCCGCAAAGCAGCAGGAAATGGTGGGCGAATTTCACGAGGTCGCGGCGGCCACCCGGCCAAGGCGTCGGCGAGCGCGTTCCAGCAGCCAGCGCAGGGTGGTCAGCGCCGTGCCGTAGAGAACGCGGGAGGAAGCCCGGAAACCCTTGACGCCCAGCTTGACGAAGTGCCACAGCATTTTCGCTGTGCCCCGCGTTTGCGACTGCACCTGCCAGACATTCTTCCAGCGCTCGCTGTCACCATAGACATATCGCACCACCTGCTGATAGGAGACCAGGCTCATGATGAACTCGGACCCGCACAGGTGAAACGCGCCGCGCTCGAAAGCACGGTGGATCCTGGCTTCGAAACTGAAGTGCTGCCCGTAGCTGTCGCTCGCCTCGAGCACGACGCGTTCTTGCGGGGCGAGCGGAAAGGGCAGCTTGAGGGCGATGCCGATGCCGGTGAGCGAGATGTCGCGCACTTCACCGTCGAGCGAAATGCCCATGCGTGGGAAAGTGACGCGGATCGCGCCGTTGGTATCGATGCGGTGAAAGGCGCGGACCTGTTTGCGTTCCCAGAATGCACCGAGGGAAACAAGTGCCAGGTACAGGTTGTAGACGCACCACACGCCGGTGACGATGATCACATCGCGCATGACCGGCGTGTTGAACCACATGTGCGCGGCCACTAGCAGCGCCGCGATATTGATGTAGATGACCACTAGGAATGGCGCCGAGAGAGGGCTCAGGGTCTCACGTTCGAGCGTCCTGCCCTTGGGCGTCACCTTGAAGGTGGGCCGGCGCGGGTTGAGCAGCACGCCGACCAGCGCGGGGATGAGGAACAGCGCCTGCACCGACTCGTAGATTTCCGAAAACATGATGTTGCGCGACTTCGAGTAGAAGAAATGCATGATGATGAACGTCGACAGCACGTGCGGCAGGGCGTAAGCCTGGATCTGCAGCCAGGAGGCGTTGTAGATGTTGAGGCCGAGCAGCAGGAATGCCGCGGGCGCGACGAAGTAGACGAAGCGCGCCAGCCCGAAGAACCAGAAGAAGCAGCAGTTGAGATAGGCGAGCCGTTGCGGCAGCGAGAGGCCCGGCGACCGCAGCGGGTTATTGAGAAGGAAGAGTTGCACCATGCCCTGCGCCCACCGAGAGCGCTGGATGACGTAGTCGTCGTAGAACTCGGGCGAGAGCCCGCAGACCATGGGCCGGTCGATGTAGACGCTGTTGTAGCCGCGGCTGTGGAGCTGGAACGCGGTCTCCGCGTCTTCGGTGATGGTGGTGCCGCAGATCCCTCCCACTTCCTCGAGGCAGGTGCGGCGCAGCACCGCGGCCGAGCCGCAAAAGTAGCTGGCGTTCCAGAAATCCATTCCGGTCTGGATGGTGCGGTAGAACATGTCGTTCTCGGACGGCACGTTGGCCACGCCGGCGAGGTTTTTTTCGATCGGCGTCGGATTGATGAAAAAGTGCGGCGTCTGTACCAGAAACAGCTTGGGGTCGGCGAGGAAGTGGCCGACGGTGTTCTGCAGGATGTCCCGCGTCGGCACATGGTCGCAGTCCAGCACGAGTATCAGCTCGCCGTGGGTGTGCTCCAGCGCATGGTTGATGTTGCCCGCCTTCGCATGCACGTTGCGTGTGCGCGTGAGGTAGCCGATCTGCAGCTCGTCGGCCATGCGGCGCAGGCGATAATGCCTCTCCCACGCGGCCAGCCCGGTTACGGGGTTGGCGCGTTTCTCGGCGGTGCCGCCGTCATCGAGGATCCATACCCGCAGCTTCTCCGCCGGGTAGTCGATTTGCGTCGCCGCCATCGCGGTGACGCGCACGATCTCGTCGCCCTCGTTGTAGGTCGGAATGAAGATGTCGACCGTGGGCAGACCCGCCGTGTCCGCCGGCAGGGGCAGGCTCGCATGGCGAACCGGCCAGGAGTTGATGAACATCCCGAGAAAGTGGATCAGGATCGCATAGACCTCGGCCAGGTACAGCACCGACATGGCGATGAAATCTCCAGGCCCGGTGTAGAGCAGCGTATCGGTGGTGCGCCAGAGGATGTAGCGCAGAGACAGAAAGGCGCCGAGCATGATGACGACGAGCCGCAATGGTTGCTGCTGACTTGCCGGCAGCCTGAACAGCACGATCAGCGCGAGCAGGCCGCACCAGCCGACGGCGGTCTGCTCCGAAATGTCGAGATAGACCCTCGCGAAGTTGATCGCGAACAGCATCAGCCCTGCCACCAGGGCGGCGATCAGCCGTGAGGTAGAGCTGCTCAAGCGCGACAGGGCAAAATTCAATTGGAGGAAGGCACAACCAGGCAAGTCCAAAAGACGGCGATTCTAAAGTACTCAAACCGGCAAAGCTATGGCGATATCGCCAGTTTGGAGCAGCGTGACGCGGAGCATGCCTTCCGCCAGTATCGGTTTTTCTTGCAGATGCAGCGGTTGGTGCGACGCAATATCTTTTGCTCAGCGTGTGGCGTCATCGCTGCCGGCGCACCGACTCTTGAGAGCAGCCAGCATGGAACGGGCACGCGTCAATTTCCGGCAGGTGCAGGCCCGGTCAAGATGGCGAAATGTTGAGATGATGACCAGGCAATTCGACGCGTTCGCGGGCCCGGAACCCAAAGGTCACGCCGGTACGATGGCGAGCAATCTATCGCCAAACTGTTGCCGGAGTTCCTCTGGGTCCGGCTTATCCCGGAAACACACCAACTCGCAACTTGGCCCTTTCAACACGACCCAGGCTGCATACGAGTAGCCGCCCCGATAGGCCGCCCCGATGATTTTTTCCAGAGAATCTTGAACCTCGGCGGATGCCGGGCATCGAAAAGTGCCGTTCTCTGTGTTGGTTCCGATGCATGGCGGGGACCCGTTTGTCCAATCGCACTGCATGTCGCGGCAACGAAGAGCCGTTTTGAAGAATCTGATCATGCTTCCTTAAGCCAACGGTCGAATCCGATTCCGGTCGTCGAACCAGTAGAGTTGAATCACCGCTGACACCGATTATATTCGAGTCCATGCTCTTTGGCACCGGAACCGTCGCAGTCCGCGACAACACCCACAAAGGCTTTTCGTTGCCGGATTTCCAGAGAATGAACCGATGCACAATTTGTGCTCATGTTGCCCGCAACCAAGCCTCGCAAGGCCATGGGATGCCGGTTATATAGCCGACAAGTCCCCCTGGGGACGCCAAACTATTTAATGACTTGTGGCGAATATTCCGCCGCTAAAGTCTGTCTTCTTTGATCTGGCGCGCATAATCCGGTCTACCGCGAACCATCCCCGGGCAACGCACATGCTGAAACAAGTTCTGGCTTCGATCCTCGGCACGCGGCCGGGCGCGGCGGCTGGGCTCGGCGCCGGCGGCGCACGCGGTACTGCGGGACCGGACCCTGCGGTCGAGTTGTATCTCGATCTGATGAAGCGCTGCCTGACGAACGCCATCCATGGCGACGACACCGATCTTCGGACCGGCGTCAACCGCTTGGATGAATCGACCGGAAAAATCGTGTCGGTGGAAGGCGCCGCCGCGGATGCGGACCGCAAATTCTTTGGTGCGATCTGGCCGTCGCGCGCCCACACCATGATCGGCATGCCGCGCCTCGACAATCTGCAGCATTGCGTGACCGACGTGATCGAGCGCGGTGTGCCGGGCGATCTGGTCGAGACCGGGGTGTGGCGCGGCGGTGCGACGATTTTCATGCGGGCGATCCTGAAAGCCCATGGCATCGCGGATCGCGTGGTATGGGTTGCCGATTCGTTCGAGGGGCTGCCCGAGTCCAATGCCGGCTTGCACCCCTATGACCACCGGCTGAGCCTGCACAAGGCGGCGGCGCTGGCGGTGTCGCTGGACGAGGTACGAAAGAACTTCGAGCGCTACGGACTGCTTGACGACCAGGTGCGATTCCTGAAGGGCTGGTTTCGCGACACCCTGCCTCGCGCGCCGATCGAGCGCCTCGCTATCCTGCGGCTCGACGGCGACCATTACGAGTCGACGATGGACGCGTTGAACGCCCTGTATCCGCGGCTTTCCACCGGCGGCTACGTAATCATCGACGACTACCACGTGGTCGAGGGCTGCGATCGCGCGATTGCGGACTTCCGCGCACAGCAGATGATCAGTGACGAAATCTTCCTCATACAGGGAGGCGGCGCGTGGTGGCGGCGAGGCAGCTGAACCGACCGTTCTTTGCATTCCGTGAATGGAGATCATCGATGAACCGCACTCGAATCGGCGCCTTGCTGCTGGCCATCTCATCCACCGTCGCCCTGGCCGCCGACCCCGGTCCGCCTGCATCCAGGCCGACCTTCGGCATCGAACTGAAATACATGGACACTTCGGTCCGGCCGCAGGACAGCCTGTTCCGTTATGTCTCGGGCATCTGGGTCGACACCACGGAGATTCCTGCGGACCGCGCGCGCTACGGGTCGTTCGACGGGCTGCGCGAGCGGGCAGAGCACCAGTTGCGCGAGATCATCGAGGAAGTCGCGCGCGGCAAGGACCACCCCGCCGGGTCGGACGCGCGGCGGATCGCCGATCTCTACAACAGCTTCACCGACGAAGCGCGCGCCGGGGCGCTCGGCCTGGCGCCGCTGAAAACCGAAATTGCGCGCATCGATGCGCTGACCAACAAGAAGGACGTCCCGGCGACGATGGCGCGCCTTTCGATCCTCGGCGTGAGCGTGCCGATCCAGCTCCGGATTTTTCAGGATGCGCGCGAGTCGACCCGCTACGCGGTCTATCTCACCCAGGACGGACTCGGGCTTCCCGACCGCGATTACTACCTGAAGAACGATGACGCGAAGCTCAAAGGGTTCCGCGCCGGGTATCTCAAGTACCTCGGGAAGACGCTCGCCATGGCAGGCGCGAAGAACGCCGGCAAGTCGGCGCGGGCCATCCTGGATCTCGAGACCGCGCTGGCGAGGGCGCAGTGGACCAAGGTGGAAAACCGCGATCCGGTCAAAACCTACAACAAGACGGATCTGGCGAAACTTCCGGATCTGGCCGCCGGTTTCGACTGGACGGCGTATTTCGCGGCAGCCGGCGTACGCGACAAGGTCCGCTATGCGATCGTCCGCCAGCCGAGCTTTTTCGAGGGATTCGGCAAGCTTCTCGAGGCCACGCCGCTGCCGGTGTGGAAGTCCTACTTCAAGGCGCATCTGCTCTCCGCCTACGCGCCGTATCTCGACAAGCGCTTTGTCGATCATGAATTCGCGTTCGCCGACGCCACGCTGCGCGGCATTCCCGAAAACCGTCCGCGCTGGAAGCGGGGCGTGGCGCTGGTCGAGGCATCCGTTGGCGAGGGCCTGGGCCGGCTGTACGTGGCGAAACACTTTCCGCCGGAATACAAGGCGCGCATGGAGACGCTGGTGCAGAACCTCTTAACCGCCTACCGGCAGAGCATCGAGACCCTGCCCTGGATGGAATCTGCGACCAAAAAGGAAGCGCTCGCCAAGCTCGCCACCTTCTCCCCGAAGATCGGTTATCCCGACCGCTGGCGTGACTACAGCGCGCTTGCCGTCGAGCGCGGCGACCTCGTCGGCAACGTGATCCGCGCCCGCCGCTTCGAGTACCAGCGCCAGCTGGCGAAGCTCGGCAAGCCGATCGACCGCGGCGAATGGGGGATGACGCCGCAGACCGTCAATGCCTACTACAACCCGCTGAAGAACGAAATCGTGTTCCCGGCGGCGATCCTGCAACCACCGTTCTTCAACCCCGCGGCCGAGGACGCCGTCAACTATGGCGGCGTCGGCGCGGTGATCGGGCATGAAATCAGCCATGGCTATGACGACAGCGGCAGCCAGTTCGACGGCGACGGCAACCTAAGGGATTGGTGGACCGCCGCCGACCGCGAAAAATTCGGCGAGCGCAAAAAGGCGCTGGCGGCGCAATACAGCGCCTACAGCCCGTTGCCCGGCTACAACGTGAACGGCGAACTCACGCTCGGCGAGAACATCGCCGACAATTCCGGCCTGGCGATCGCGTACAAGGCGTACCGCCTCTCGCTCGGCGGCCGCGAGGCGCCGGTGATCGACGGCTTCACCGGCGATCAGCGCCTGTTCATGGGATGGGCGCAGGTATGGCGCGGCAAGGTGCGCGACGCCGAGGCGATCCGGCTGGTCAAGGTCGACAATCATTCGCCGGCGCAGTTCCGCAGCGACGGCCCGCTGGTCAATCAGCCGGCGTTCCATGCGGCGTTCGGCGTCAAGGAAGGGGACAGAATGTATGTCTCGCCGGAAAAGCGGGTGACGATCTGGTAATGCCATAAGGGATAGGGCGAACCGGGCGCAGCATCGGTTGCGGCCCGTCGTCCGGGGGAACGCGGGCCTCGGATCCTTTCTGTTGGGGAGCGGGAAATCATGGAAGCGGAAGAGTTCGATTACGTGGTCGTCGGCGCCGGCTCCGCCGGGTGCCCGATCGCCGCCCGGCTGACCGAAGACCCGGAAGTTTCGGTTTGCCTGCTCGAAGCGGGCGGGCCGGACAGCAGCGCGCTGATCCAGGCGCCAATGGGGGTCGCGCTGTTGCTGCCGACGCCGATCAAGAACTGGGCGTTCAAGACCGTGCCGCAGCAGGGATTGAACGGGCGCCGCGGTTACCAGCCCCGCGGCAAGGCGCTGGGTGGCTCCAGTTCGCTGAACGCGATGATCTATGTGCGCGGCAACCGCTGGGACTACGACCACTGGGCCGGGCTTGGCAATCCTGGCTGGTCGTACGACGAGGTGTTGCCGTATTTCAAGCGCTCGGAGAACAACGAACGCCTGGGCGCAGATGCGTATCACGGGGCCGGCGGCCCGCTGAATGTCGCCGAGATACGGGCGTGGAAGGATGCCGGCGCTGGGGGCGCCTATCGCAACAGCAAGCTGAATCAGGTGTTCCTCGAGGCCGCCGCGCTAAACGGTGTGCCCAACATCGATGACTGCAACGGCGCCGAACAATTCGGCTCGCTCTTGTATCAGGTCACGCAAAAGGACGGCGAACGGTGCAGTGCGGCGAAGGGCTATCTCACGCCAAACAAGGCGCGCCCCAATCTGAAGATCATCACCCATGCGGTGTCCGCGCGCGTCCTGCTCGAAGGCAAACGGGCGCGCGGCGTCGCCTATCACCAGGGCGGCGGGCTTC
>Ga0315281_10002678_pt1 | contig 26359 bp, 20 predicted proteins | sample YL17G07_0_MG_FD_204540 | JGI IMG/M metagenome (GOLD analysis project Ga0315281, IMG submission 204540) | Sediment microbial communities from Yellowstone Lake, YNP, Wyoming, USA - YL17G07_0 | ecosystem: Environmental > Aquatic > Freshwater > Lake > Sediment | place: USA: Wyoming | collected... | reverse complement strand
AACCGGATAAGCACGCAACCATCATGTAGGGTGCAATAAGCGTAGCGCATTGCACCGGATGTTTGCGAATCCATGCGGCGCAATGCCCGTTGGTTATTGCGCCCTACGATATTTCACTTTTGATTTGAAAATGAAATAAGAGAGCAGCGTTATGCCCGCATTAAAAATCCTGTTTGCGACTTCCGAAGTCGCGCCGTTGATCAAGACCGGCGGCCTGGCGGATGTCAGCGGCGCGCTGCCGGCCGCCTTGCGCGCCATCGGTGTGGATGTGCGCGTGCTGGTGCCGGGTTATGCGCAAGTCATTGCCCAACTGGCGCAGCACAAGGTTGCGGCAACTTTCGTTAATCTGCCGGGCTTTCCACCGGCACGTTTGCTATCCGGCAAAATGGCGAATGGCGTGCCGTTGTTGGTGCTCGATTGCCCGGTTTTGTACCAGCGTGCCGGCGGCCCTTATCAGGATGCCAGCGGGCGGGATTGGGCAGATAACGCGCAGCGTTTTGGCCTGTTGTCCAAAGTGGCTGCCGTGCTGGGCAGCGGTGAATCACCGCTGCGCTGGCATCCCGATCTGGTGCATTGCAATGACTGGCAAACCGGGCTGACACCTGCCTACCTGCATTTTTTACGAGGTGCCGCGCCCAGTGTCATCACCATCCACAACATGGCATTTCAGGGTAACTTTGCTCCGGCAACAGTCAAGGAGCTGGGTTTGCCGCCATCCTGTTTTGCTATCGATGGCGTGGAGTTTTACGGCAATATGTCGTTCCTCAAGGCGGGATTGTTCTATGCCGACCATATCACCACGGTCAGCCCGAACTACGCCAAAGAAATCCAGCAGCCGGAGTTGGGCTTCGGTATGCAGGGGCTGCTGGCCACGCGCAGCAGCGACCTCACCGGCATCCTCAACGGCATCGATACCGGCGAGTGGAATCCCGCAACCGATCATCATTTGAACAAAAAATATAGCGCCTCACGTATGACGGGCAAAGCGGCCAATAAGGAATCATTGCAAAGCCGGATGGGGTTGAATCTTGAACCGGACGTGCCGCTGCTTGGTGTCGTTAGCCGCCTGACCCATCAGAAAGGCCTGGATTTGCTGATCGAGATCGCACCGCGCCTGGTCGGGTTGCCGGCACAGCTGACCATACTCGGCAGCGGTGATGCAGCTATGCAGCAGGCGGCGCGTGATCTGTCGTTCCGCTATCCCGGCAAGATCGGTGCGTATATCGGTTTTAGCGAAGAACTTTCGCACTTGATTGAGGCCGGGGCTGACATGTTCGTCATGCCATCGCGCTTCGAACCCTGCGGCCTTAACCAGTTGTATAGCCAACGCTACGGCACGCCGCCCATCGTCCACGCTACCGGCGGATTGGCCGATTCGGTGGTGGATTGCAACGAAGCAACCTTGAAAAATGGCACAGCCAGCGGCTTCGCATTCAACGGCATGGCCGCCGAAAATTTGTTCACCGCCATTCAACGGGCGGTCGATCTCTACCAGGACCGGAAAAAATGGAAGACCCTGTGCAAAAATTGCATGAGCAAGGATTTCAGTTGGGAGTCCAGCGCCGAGGCTTACCGGGCAGTCTATTTGAAGGTGTTGGGGTTGAAGGTGTTGGGGCGGCAGGGGTAGCCCCCATGCTATTGAGCGCGTAGCGTGATTTTATAGGTGCGGATTCATCCGCACAAAACGGGCGAATGAACCTAGAAACCGGTGACCAATTGTATTTTTATGAAAAGCCGCGTGATGACTGATCTTCGCGCTTTTCACATAACTCACCTTTTGTCATTTTGTAGGAGCGGGCCATGCCCGCGATCAGGTAATTCGCGGGCATGGCCCGCTCCTACAAATTCCAACTGCGGTTTTTAGGATAAATCCGCCCCTACAACTTGCCGCCGCCAGCGCTTCAGCAGCAGCGCGTTGCTGACCACCGATACCGAGCTCATCGCCATCGCAGCTCCGGCAATCACCGGATTTAGCATACCCAGCGCGGCAAGCGGGATGCCGAGCACATTGTAGGCAAAAGCAAAAAACAAATTCTGACGGATCTTCTTAAGCGTGGCGCGCGACAGCGAGATCGCGTCCACCACGCTCATCAGGTCGTTGCGCATCAGAGTGATGTCCGCAGCTTCAATAGCGATGTCGCTACCGCTGCGCATGGCAAAACTGACATCGGCAGCAGCCAGCGCGGGCGCGTCGTTGATACCGTCGCCGACCATGCCGACAAGTTGCCCATCGGCTCTGAACGATTGCACCAATGCCGACTTGTCCTGCGGCAGCACCTCGGCACGAAATTCCGTGATACCGGCTTGTTGTGCGATGGCTTGCGCGGTGGCTTGATTGTCGCCGCTCAGCATTATTACGCGAATGCCCATTGCGTCGAGTTGTGCCACTGCGGCGCGACTGCTGGCGCGTAATCGATCGGCGAAGGCGAGGCAGCCAAGTAATTTATAGCTTGCCCTCTCCCCCAACCCCTCTCCCGCAGGGATTGAAGAGAGCCTTTCTCGTTCGCCTCCTCGCCCGCTTGCGGGAGAGGATTGAGGAGAGGGGCTTTTCACCGGGAGAGGGGAGATGGTTTTAGCCAGCACGATCACGGTTTTGCCCTGTTGCTGCAAGGCGAGTGTTTGCTGTTTATCAATGGCGACACCTTCGCCGATGGCGAATGACGGGGAGCCGAGCAGGTAATGCCTTCCGTCGATTTCCGCGCGCAGGCCGTGGCCGGGAAATTCACTGATGTTGGCGGTTTGCAGTGTGGTGATTTGCCCGGCTTGCGCGTGGTCGAGCAAGGCGCGCGACAGCGGGTGCGTGGAGCCTTGCGCCAGCGAGGCGGCAAACCGCAGCAGTTCGTCCCGCGTGATGCCGTCGGCGGGCAGCAGATCGGTGACGGCAGGTTTGCCTTCGGTCAGCGTGCCGGTCTTGTCCACCACCAATACCGCGACTTTGTGCGCGCGTTCCAGAGCGGCGGCATCCTTGACCAGTATGCTCTCCTGTGCGGCGCGCCCGGTGGATACAACCAGCGCGGTCGGCGTGGCCAGCCCCAATGCGCACGGGCAGGAAATGACCAGCACCGCCACCGCGTTGATCAGTGCGGCGCTGAAACCGCTCCCCATCAGCCACCAGACGGCCAATGTCAGCAGCGCAATGGCCACCACCACCGGCACAAACACGGCAGAAATTTGATCGGCGAGTTTCTGTATCGCGGCCTTCGAGCCTTGCGCCTGTTCCACCAGGCGGATAATGGCGGCGAGCTGGGTATGCGAGCCAACCGCCAGCGCGCGGCATTTCAGCAGGCCGTGCTGGTTGAGCGTGGCGGCATAGACTTTGTCCCCGGCCTGTTTGGTTCGCGGCAGGCTTTCTCCGGTAAGCATGGCCTCGTCCAGGCTGGACGAGCCTTCCAGCACGATGCCATCGACCGGCACACTCTCGCCGGGGCGCACCAGAAATACGTCATCCACCCGCATTTGCTCGACGGCCAGTTCCTGCATCACGCCGTCGCGTTCGACGTGCGCCATTTTTGGTTGCAGATTGATCAGCGCTTCCAACGCGCTGGAGGCCTTGCCTTTGGCGCGCGCTTCCAGCAATTTGCCGAGCAGCACCAGAGTGATGAGCGTGGCGCTGGCTTCGAAATAGAGCGGTTGGTCGAGGTTGAATAACAACACGGCGCAGCTCAACAAATACGCCGCACTGGTGCCGAGCGCAACCAGCACATCCATGTTCGCCGCGCCACCGCGCAGACTGCTCCACGCGCCGGTATAGAAACGCCAGCCGCTCCAGAATTGCACCGGTGTGGCGAGCGCGAATTGCAGCCAACCCGGCAGCATGGCGTGAATGCCCGCGAACATCAGCAGCATTTCCGCCAGCAACGGCAAGGTGAGCAAGGCTGCGATACCGAATTGCAGCTGCTCGCGGCGGTAGGCGGCGGCGCGCGCCTGTTTTTCGGCAGTAAAATCGCGCAGTGGATGTGCATCGAACCCCGCGCCCTGTACGGCCTTGATCAGGGTTGCAATCTCTGTTTGGTGCGGATCGTAGGCGATGTGAGCCTTCTCGGTGGCGATATTCACCGTGGCCGCGACCCCCGGTAATTGGTTCAATACTTTTTCCAGGCGCGCAGAGCAGGATGCGCAATGCATGCCGGAAATTTGCAGGTCGGTGTGGGTCGGGGTGGCCATGCGCCGATTATAGGGTATCTCTAAAAATTCGGAGTTCGCCTAACAGAGTGTTGAAAAACGTAGCGAGAGGCGATCAGGCAAGGCGCGGAAAAGGGGTAGGCCAGAATGCCCGATAGCCGGAAGGGGCTATCGGGTGAAGGGTGGCGGCAGCGGTGTTATTTTTTTGTCGGGCAGGTGCTTATGCCAAAGATTGAATAGGCCGGGCAAACGCCTACGATGCCAGTCAGCAACGGCATGATGCCTATCCAGCCCCAGATGCCTACCGTGCCGGTGGCGGCCAGTGCGATCAATACCAGCCCGGCAATTATGCGCAATGCGCGATCAATGGTTCCCGCGTTCGGTTTCATGTTGAATTCCTCTGGTGTGTTGGTGAGGGTTGCAGGTTAGATGAGCCGCTCCTCTATGTCTGTGATAAAAATCACACGGGGAGGCGGTGGCGCGGAGCCAGGTTTTGCCAGTCAGCGTGTTACTAAAATTCGGCGAGTTTCTTAAGAGGGGCCGCGTCGGTGACCTCGATTTGCTCGCGCCCAAGCTTTATCCAGCCTTGTTCTGAAAACCCCTTGAGCAGGCGGCTGACAATTTCGCGCGCGCAGCCGAGTTCGTCGGCCAACGCTTGATGGGTGGCGTGTATCGGGCTGGGTTTGCCGATAAGCAGCCTGGCGAGGCGTTGATCAAGTTTCTGAAAAGCGACGGCGGAAACCAGTTGCATCAGATCGGTAAGGCGGTCGGAAAACAGATGGAACACATAGTTGCGGAATGCTTCGCTGTCGCCAAACAAAGTGTGGAATGCGCTTGCGGGCAACAACACTATTTCCAATGCCTGTTCGGCTATGCCGCGCGCCTGATAGCGAGTGTGGCCGAGCAGGCAACTGCTGGTGAGGATGCAACTTTCGCCCGACATAACGCGATACAGTTGCAATTCGCGCCCGTTCGGCGCGGCCTTGATAACGCGGATACTGCCGGACAATAGCAGCGGAAAGCCTTGGCAGGGCTGATTTTCATCGAACACCACCGTCCCCGCCGGAACGTGCATCGCATTTGCCGCGGCCAGCAATGCTTCCAGCTCTGCGGACGGCAATTCGCGCAGCATCGGGTATTGCTGCAACAGGCGGGTTTGTGTGTTGTTATCAAGCATGGGGCGGTAACAGGGCAAAGAAAAACGTTGCGAGCGATGGCAGGACAAGGCACACAAGGACGAGAAAGCGGAGTTTACTTTTTGTAAACGAGCATTTTGAGTTCTTGTGTAACGCAGTCATGTCGAGCGCAGTAGTTTTTATCGCACTGTTTATTCTGGGCGCATCTGCGGGAACAGGATCACATCGCGGATGCTGGCGCTGTCGGTTAGCAGCATCACCAGCCGGTCGATGCCGATGCCCTCGCCGGCGGTTGGCGGCAGGCCGTACTCCAGCGCGCGCACGTAGTCGTTGTCCTTGAACATCGCTTCCTCGTCGCCGGCCTCTTTCGCCGCAACTTGCGCATCGAAGCGCGCGGCCTGGTCTTCCGCATCGTTCAATTCCGAGAAGCCGTTGGCGATCTCGCGCCCGACGATGAACAGTTCGAAGCGCTCGGTGATCGCCGGGTTCTTGTCGCTGCTGCGCGCCAGCGGCGAGACTTCCACCGGGTAGTCGATGATGAAAGTCGGCTCGAACAGGTGCGCCTCTGCCAGCTCCTCGAACAGCGATAATTGCAGCCCGCCGATGCCGTCCGTCGGTTTGTATTTGGCCTTCAGGTCTTGCAGTTCGTTGACCAGAAAATCGCGGTCATTCAGTTGCGCATCGGTGAATTGCGGATGGTATTTCTGGATTGCCTGCACCATGGTCAGGCGGTGGAACGGCTCGCCCAGGTCGAGTTCTCTACCTTGATAACTGATCAGCGTTGTGCCCAGGACTTTCTGCGCCACTTCGCGGAACAGGCTCTCACTGAAATCCATCAGGTACTTGTAATCGCGATAGGCTTCGTAGAATTCCAGCATCGTGAATTCCGGGTTGTGCCGCGTGGACAGCCCTTCGTTGCGAAAATTGCGGTTGACCTCGAACACCTTCTCGAAGCCGCCGATCACGAGGCGCTTCAGGTACAGCTCCGGCGCGATGCGCAGGTACATCTGCATATCCAGCGCATTGTGATGCGTAACGAAAGGCTTGGCCGCCGCACCGCCGGGGATGGGGTGCATCATCGGCGTTTCCACCTCCAAGTAGCCGTGGCGGATGAAAAAATCGCGGATTGCCTGAATGATCTTGGTGCGCGTCATGAACACTTTGCGCGCATCCTCGTTGGTGATCAGATCGAGGTAACGCTGGCGGTATTTCTGCTCCTGATCGGACAGGCCGTGGAATTTTTCCGGCAGCGGGCGCAATGCCTTGGTCAGCAGACGCACCTGCGAAACACGCACGGAAAGCTCGCCGGTTTTGGTCTTGAACAGTATGCCGACCGCGCCGAGAATGTCGCCGAGGTCGTAATGCTTGAACGCGTTATGCGCTTCCTCGCCAGTGTCATTGTTGCTGATGAACAATTGAATTTTTCCGCTCATGTCCTGAACAGTGGCGAAACTGGCCTTGCCCATTACACGCTTCAACATCATGCGTCCGGCTACCGCGACGTGTACCTGCGCGGCTTCCAGCTCGTCATGGGTCTTCTCGCCGAATTCGGCATGCAAATCTCCGGCGAGATGTTTGCGCTCGAAATCGTTGGGAAAGGCGATGCCGGTTTTGCGTATCTCGGCAAGTTTGTGGCGGCGTTCCGCGATGATCTGATTGGTATCCAGCGGGGGAGTGGTTTGGTTGGTGGTCATGATGTGATGCCTATATTCCGACGAGCGATGCCGTCCTAAAGTTGAGCAAGTTGCGCGCGAAATATACCACAGGATGGCGATTCGACGCTTTGCCGCAGCAGTCGCTATAATGCTGAAAACCGCAAAGGAACGCTGCCATGCGCCCGTTCCTGTTAATTTTCAGGGCACAAAATGCACATTCACATTCTAGGTATCTGCGGCACCTTCATGGGCGGCATTGCGGTGCTCGCCAAGCAGGCAGGGCATCGTGTTACGGGCTGTGATGCCAATGTTTATCCGCCGATGAGCACCCAGCTTGAAGCGCAGGGGGTCGTGCTGACCGAAGGCTTTGCCGCAGAACAGATCAGCCTCAAGCCGGATGTGTTTGTCATCGGCAATGTGGTCACGCGCGGTAATCCGTTGATGGAGGAGATTCTTAATCGCAACCTGCCCTATACCTCCGGGCCGGAATGGTTGGCGCGGCATCTTCTGCACGATAAATGGGTGCTTGCGGTGGCCGGTACGCACGGCAAAACCACCACCGCTTCGATGCTGGCGTGGATATTGGAATATGCTGGCCTGAACCCGTGCTTTTTGATCGGTGGTGTGCCGCAGAATTTTGGTGTTTCCGCGCGCCTTGCCGAATCGCCGTTCTTCGTCATCGAAGCGGATGAGTACGACACGGCATTTTTCGACAAACGATCCAAATTTGTGCATTACCACCCGCGCACCGCGATACTCAATAATCTCGAATTTGACCACGCCGATATTTTTGCCGATCTGGCCGCCATCGAAACGCAGTTTCACCACCTGCTGCGCACCATTCCCGGCAACGGCCTGGTGGTCAGCAATGGCCGCGAGGTCGCGCTGGATCGTGTGATACAGCGCGGTTGCTGGACACCGGTGGAATATTTCGGCAACCCTGACGGCTGGCAAATTGATGCCGGCAACCAGGTGACATTGCGCGGCGTAGTGCAGGGTACGCTGCATTGGGAATTGCTCGGGGAACACAACCGCCAGAATGCACTTGCGGCGCTCGCTGCCGCGCGTCATGCCGGTGTACCTGTCACACGAGGCTTGGCGGCGTTAGCCGAATTCAAAAATGTGAAACGGCGTATGGAAGTGCGCGGCGTAGTCAACAGCATTACCGTGTACGATGATTTCGCGCATCACCCCACCGCCATCGACACCACCGTCGCAGGTCTGCGCCATAAAATTGGCGGGGCGCGCATTCTGGCGGTGTTGGAACCACGCTCCAACACGATGAAACTGGGGGTGATGAAGGAGGCGCTGCCGGGCAGCCTGAAGAATGCCGATCTGGTGTTTTGCTACGCCGGAAATCTTGGCTGGGATGCGCGCGGCACGCTGGCTCCGCTCGGTGACAAGGTGATTGTAGAAGACGACCTCGACACGCTTATCGCGGCCATCGCCGCCCACGCGCAACCGGGCGACCACATTCTGGTGATGAGTAACGGCGGCTTCGGCGGGATACATGAGAAACTGCTCAAGCGGTTGCAGGCCTAACGGGCATGGCGAGTTGCCACTCCTGATTATGAAACTCGCCATGCCCGTTTCCCCCTCCCCAACCCTCCCCCGGTGGGAGAGGGGGCAAACGAATCGCTACGCGAGTTTCACGTTAAAAATCACCCCAAAGCATTTGCAATGCGGCCAGGCCTGCGACAGCGGCTGTTTCGGTGCGCAGTACGCGCGCACCCATGCGGATTCCGGCAAAGCCGCAGTGCTGTGCGGCCTCACTTTCAGTTTGGGTAAAACCGCCTTCCGCGCCGATCAACAAAATGACTTTTTCTGGTGGTTCTGCTTGGCTGCGCAACGTTGCGCCACCTTCAGGCAGCAAAATAAATTTCGCATTGGATAATTTGTCGGCCTGTTGCAACCACACCATGATGTCCAGCGGGGCATGGATTTTTGGCAGTACATTACGGCCGCATTGTTCGCAGGCGGAAATGGCAACCTGATGCCAGTGATCGAGGCGTTTGGCGGCGCGTTCGGCAGAAAGCCTGGCGATGCTGCGCTCGGTATCGAGCGGCTGGATTTCCGTTACACCCAGCTCAGTCGCTTTCTGGATCACCCAGTCCATCTTCTCACTGCTCGACATGGCTTGCGCCAGCACCGTTTGTAACGGTGATTCGCGGTCAACCTGAATTGCACGGATTCCGCTGACGGTGACATGCTTGCCGCCAATCCCGGAAATTACGCCATGGTATTCATTGCCGATACCGTCAAAAATCTCCACATGGTTCCCTTCGCGCAGACGCAGTACGCGTGCGGCATGATGTGCGGCATCCGGCGGCAGGTCGAACGAGCTGCTGATTGGCAGGGGAGGGGAGCAATAGAAACGTGGCATGATGATCCGAAGGAACCTGAAATAGCCGGGCGATGCGCGTGATAATATAACGTCTCAAAAAATCTTGTCAGGGGTTTGTCATGGTAAGTCTGCAACCACCGCTGTGCGACTTTGGCTGGAAGGCGCGTGATTTTGATCTGCCCGGTGTGGATGGCAAACGCTACGACCTCGCTGCTGCACGCGGAAAAAACGGGCTGCTGGTGATGTTTATCTGCAATCACTGCCCCTATGTGAAGTCGATCCGCGAACGCATCGTACGCGATGCCCGCGAGCTGCAACAACACGGCATCAATACCATCGCCATCATGTCCAACGATCCCGCCGAATACGCGGAAGATTCATTCGACAACATGAAGCTGGCAGCACAACAGTATGATTACCCTTTTCCTTATGTTTGGGACGAAACCCAGCAGGTCGCCAGAGATTATGGCGCGGTATGCACGCCAGATTTTTTCGGTTTCAACACCAATCTGGAATTGCAATATCGCGGCCGTCTGGATGCGTCGCGCAAGGAAGCTGTTCCAAATGCACCGCGCGATCTGTTCAACGCCATGTTGCAAGTGGCGCGAACCGGGCAGGGGCCGCATGAACAGCTCGCCAGCATGGGTTGTTCTATCAAATGGAAGAACCAAGCCTAAACGGCGTGCGATACAGCGGGGCATAACGGCAAATGGTCAAACAAAGCGTGACGCGCGTCACCAAACACAGCATGAGCGCACTGCTCAAGGCTGTGGTCGCGGCGGTCAAGTTGGTTGCTGCAGAGGAGGTCATGCCGCGCTATCTCAAGGTGGCGCACCAGCAGAAAGGTGACGGTAGTTTATGCACGGAGGCAGATACCGCCGCCCAGCACGCGCTGACCAAGAAACTACAGGCTATTCTCAACGTGCCGGTGTTGGGCGAGGAAATGCCCGCCGACGAGCAACATGTGATCTGGCAATCCGGCCATGACGGTATGTGGTGCATTGACCCGATCGACGGCACGTCCAACTTCGTGCGCGGCTTGCCCTACTTTGCGGTATCGGTCGCGCTGATGCGCGAGGGCAAGAGTGTATTGGCGGTGGTGTATGACCCGGTTGCCGACGAAATATTTTCTGCCGAACAGGATAGAGGCGCGTACCTGAACGGCGCAAAGCTGATCGGGCGCGAAGCTGTCGCCACACTCGATCAGGCGCTGGCGAGCGTGGACATGAAACGCCTCAACATTAAACTGGTGACGCAACTGGCGGCACATCCGCCCTATTCTTCGCAGCGTAACTTTGGCGCGAGCACGCTGGACTGGTGCTATACCGCTGCCGGGCGGTATGACGTGTATTTGCACGGCGGGCAGAAACTTTGGGATTATGCTGCCGGTACGCTGATTTTGTGGGAATCAGGCGGCCACGCCTGTTGTATTGAAAACGATGATTTTGCGCAAGGCGACATCTGGCAACGCTCGGTGATCGCGGCGCGCAATAAAAAGCTGTTTGAAGAATGGAAGAATTGGATACGCGCGCAGCAATGAACACGGTAGCGCAGTAGGGTGGGCACGTTTCTTGTGCCCACGCGGTACCACGCACCGCGTGGGCAGATAAAGCCTGCCCACCCTACCCTGCCAATTCCAGAATTAAAGGGGACATCTTGAAGATACTGATACTCGGAGCCGGCCAGGTTGGCTCGACGGTGGCGGAAAGTCTGGTCGGCGAGGCCAACGACATCACCGTAGTGGACATGGACGGGGGCAAGCTGCAACAGCTTCAGAGCCGGCTGGATCTGCGCACGCTGACCGGCAATGCGTCGCACCCCTCGATACTCGAGCAGGCCGGTATCGCCGATACCGACATGCTGCTGGCAGTCACGCAGAGCGACGAAGTCAACATGGTGGCCTGTAAATTGGCGGCCAGCCTCTACAACACCCCTACACGCATTGCGCGCATTCGTTCTCTCGATTATCTCAATCGCCCGGAGGTGTTCAGCGCAGACAATTTCTGCGTGGATTTTTCCATCTGCCCGGAACAGATACTCACCGATTACATCACCAAGCTGATCGAGTTTCCCGAAGCGTTGCAAGTGCTCGAATTCGCCGAGGGCAAGGCCTCGCTGGTCGCGGTACGCGCCTTTGAAGGAGGGCCGCTGGTGGGCAAGCCGCTGAATTTCTTGCGCACCCATATGCCGCAGGTGGAGGCGCGCGTGGCGGCGATTTTCCGCAAGGGTGGCCCCATCATTCCTGAAGGTGGCACGGTGGTGCAGGAAGATGATGAAATATTTTTCATCGCCGCCACCGACAACATCCGCAGCGTGCTGCAGGAGATGCGCCGCATGGACAAACCGAGCAAGCGCATCATGATCGTCGGTGGCGGCAACATCGGGCGGCGCCTGGCTAAAGCGCTGGAGAACGATTACCAGGTCAAGCTGATCGACCACAACAAGAAATCCTGCGAAAAACTGGCTGGAGAGCTGGCCAACACGCTGGTGCTGAACGGCGACGGTACGGACGAGAAGCTGATGCAGCAGGAATATATCGGTGAAGTAGATGTGTTCTGCGCGCTCACCAACGACGATGAGAACAATATCATGTCGGCCCTGCTCGCCAAGCAGGGCGGCGCGCGCAAGGTAATCGCGCTGATCAACCGAGGCGCGTATGTCGATCTGCTGCAGGGCGGCAAGATCGACATTGCCCTGTCGCCGGCGCATGTGACCATCGGCTCGCTGCTCGCCTACGTGCGGCAAGGCGATGTGGTGGCGGTGCATTCGTTGCGGCGCGGCGCGGCGGAAGCGCTGGAACTGGTCGCACACGGCGACCGGCAGTCATCCAAAGTGGTCGGGCGACGCATCGACGAGATCGATTTGCCCAAGGGAGCGACTATTGGCGCGCTGGTGCGCGGCGGTGAGCAGGTCATCATGGGGCACCATGACACCGTGGTCGAGGCGGGGGACCATGTCATCGTGTTCATCACCAACAAGCAGACAATGAAAAAAGTCGAAAAATTGTTTCAGGTGGGCATCGGGTTTTTCTGATGGGGCGCATATTCACCGTTTTTCACGCATTGGGGCTGATGCTGGTGGTATTCAGCGCAGCCTATATCATGCCGGTGGCGACGGCCATCATCTACGACGACAGCGCCATGCTGCTGGACTTTCTGCTGGCAATGGTGTGGACATTGGCTTCCGGCTTGCTGATGTGGCTGCTGACGCGGCGCCACAAGGGCGAGCTGTCGATCCGCAACGGTTACCTGCTGGTAGTGGCGATGTGGACGGCAATGCCGGCCTTCGCTACCTTGCCGCTGCTACTGATGTTGCCCGGGCTGTCGTTCACCGATGCCTATTTCGAGACCATGTCCGGCATGACCACCACCGGCGCGACCGTGCTGACCGGGCTGGATCATCTGCCGCCCGCCATCAACATCTGGCGGCACGAACTCAACTGGCTGGGCGGGCTGGGTGTTATCGTACTGGCGGTCGCCATCCTGCCGTTGCTCGGCATCGGTGGACGGCAATTGTTCAAGGCCGAGACACCGGGGCCGATGAAGGATACCGCGCTGACACCGCGTATCGCCGAGACGGCGCGCAATCTCTGGATCGTTTACGTCGCCATCACTCTGCTGTGCATCGGCGCATTGAAGTGGGCCGGCATGAACTGGCTGGACGCGGTGTGCCATGCTTTTTCGGCGATGGGGCTGGGCGGATTTTCCACGCACGATGCCAGCGTTGGTTACTTCAACTCACCGCTGATAGAATTCATCATGATCGTGTTCATGCTGCTTGCCGTGGTCAACTTTGCCACGCATTTCCTCGCTTGGCGCGGCAAGTCGCTGGGCGTGTACCTGCGCGATGCCGAGGCCGTTGCTTCGCTCGGATTGATCCTGTCCAGTTGCCTCGGCATCGCCTTGTTCCTGTGGTGGCAGAATGTCTATTCTGACTTCTGGGTGGCGCTACGCCACGCTAGTTTTAATCTGGTTTCCATCGCCACCAGTTCCGGTTATGCCAGTGTGGACTATGCGCAGTGGCCGATTTTCGCGCCGTTGTGGATGATGTTTCTGACGGCGATAGCCGCAAGCTCCGGTTCCACCGGCGGCGGCATCAAGATGATCCGCACGCTGGTGCTGTTCAAGCAGGCCGGGCGCGAGTTTCGCAAGCTGTTGCATCCGGCGGTGGTCGATCCGATGAAAATCGGCGGCTATGTGGTGACCAATAATATCGTGTTTGCGGTGTTGGGCTTTATCTCATTGTATTTGATGACGGTCGGCGCATTGACCTTCGTGCTGTTGATCAGCGGCCTGGATTTTATTTCGGCATTTACCGCGGTGCTCGCCTCAATAAACAATTGCGGCCCCGGTCTGGGCGTGGTCGGCCCAGCCAGCAACTACGCGGGGCTGGCAGATTTTCAGAAGTGGGTATGCACCTTCGCCATGCTGGCCGGACGGCTGGAGATATTTACCGTGCTGATCCTGTTCACGCCGGAATTCTGGCGGCGTTAAGTGCGTCATGAGGATGGGATAGTCTGCTGGAATGATTATGGGGGCGCGATTCAAACTGATGTGGCGTAGGGGCAATTCACGAATTGCCCGGGCGATTCGTGAATCGCCCCTACCCAATCGCATCCCCTTGCCGATTGGCGCGATTGATGCCACATTATTAAGCTTTACATAAATGAAGACAGCGCACAAAACCAAAGAACCCGTCATTCCGGCGCAGGCCGGAATCCAGTCCGTCATACAGCTCCGCGTAGCGGACAAAGCCGTGTATCGGGCCTTGTCCCGCTGCGCGGGTGCTTGATAATTGCCTGGATTCCGGCCTGCGCCGGAATGACGGTTGCTATATATGCCTCTGTCATGAATTAAGTAAAGGTCAATAGTTTGAATCGCACCCGATTATGGGTGCGTACCGGCACACTACCAAAAAAGGGAATAAGTTGAACGAAACAATGCCATTGTCGGGATTGAAAGTGGTGCTGATCGACGACAGCAACACCATACGGCGCAGCGGTGAGATATTCCTGTCCCAGGCAGGCTGCAAAGTAACGCTGGCCGAAGACGGGTTTGACGGCTTGTCCAAAATTGTGGAGCAGCAACCTGACCTTATTTTCATCGATGTGATGATGCCGCGCCTGGATGGCTACCAGACCTGTGAATTGATCAAGAGCCATCCGCACTTCAAAAAAATCCCCATTGTCATGCTGACCAGCAAAGACACATTGTTTGATCGCGCGCGCGGCAAACTGGTCGGCGCGGAACAGTATCTAATTAAACCGTTCAACAAGAGAAGCCTGATAGAGGCAGTTATCACGCACGTGCGGCGCGGAAAGGAGTAATCACAATGGCGATCAGAAAAATTCTGGTGGTGGACGATTCGGCAACCGAGCGCATGGTTATCGGGGAGCTGTTGGGCAAACAGGGATTCGAGGTTTTTTTTGCCGAGGACGGCGAAAAGGGTCTGTCGCAAGCCAAACTCATCAAGCCGGATCTGGTGCTCATGGATGTGGTGATGCCGGGGCTGAATGGGTTTCAGGCGACCCGTGCCATTGCCAAAGACCCGGAAACGCAGCATATCCCGGTGATTATTTGCACGACCAAAGGTCAGGAAACCGACAAGATATGGGGTGAGCGACAGGGCGCAAAAGGCTACGTCGTCAAACCGATACAGGCTGCCGACCTGTTGGGCAAGATTGCCGCTCTGGGATAGCAGTTATATGGCTAAACGGCTCAATCTACGTGAATTCCAGCAACGTTTGTCCGACCGGCTGCAGGACAAGGATGTGTCGGCGACGCGAATACCCACGTTGGGCGTGGTGATCGCCGGGCAAAATTGGCTGGTGGAAATGGTGGATATCAGCGAAGTGCTACCGTCGCCGCAGTTGACCATGGTGCCCTTTACCAAGCCGTGGTTTCGCGGCATGGTGAATGTACGCGGCAATCTGTATGGTATCACCGACCTGGCAGCCTACCAGCACAGCGGGGTCGTTTCGGGCGAACCCTGTAATCGTCTGTTACTGGTAGCGGGGCGATATGCGTTCAATGCGGCGTTGCTGGTTGACCGGGTGCTGGGTCTGCGCGATGCGCGGACATGGGCGCGGAATGAGGCTGAAGGGCAGGCTGTGTATCACGATGAGCAAGGCATACCATGGCGCAAGCTGGATATTGCCGGTTTGCTGGAGCAGCCGGATCTTTTGCAAATAGGCAGTTAGCTGCCTGCCAGAAATTTTTTGCGAGCAGCCGCTGTGCGGCTTGCCTGCTTACCCCGCTGCCGCAACGCGGTAGGGGCGATTCATGAATCGCCCGTACGGGATGAAATGTGGATTTTTAGAGGTGCCCTTAATCTTGCTGTGTCACAAGGCGATCAAGGGATGCAGTGCAAGGCAAAATCGGGCGAAAAAGCGGAATTTACATAGAGTAAATGAGCATTTTGAGCCAGATTTTAACGCCGCAATGCGCCCTTCAGCGCTTTGTGACACAGCAAGATTAATGTTTTGGGAGAATAACTAACATGGCATTAAAACCGGCATTACCCAAACTCAATTTGCTCGCAAGAGCAGCCAACGCCCCGTTGCCGCTCATCGGAAAGCTGCCGATCGCACAGCGGCTGAATATTTTGGGCGCATTGGCGGCATTGTGTTTGATCATCGCTGCGATAGCCGTTTCCATGAACAACCGCGAGGCCGGATATATAGCCGGTTATGCGGCCGAGTCCGGCAAGCTGCGGATGTTGTCGCAACGGCTGTCCAAGCAGGTGCTGCTGGGTATGGCCGGCAAACCCGATGCGTTCGAGGGTTTGGCGCAGAGCAGACAAAATTACACCAGAATCATCGAGCGCATGGACAAGGGTGATGATCTGTTGCCGGCGGTCAGCGGCAGCGCGCGCGATGCTCTGAATGCTTTGAAGGGCGATGCCGGCAAGATGCTGGCAGATGTAAAAGCGGTAGAGGATAGCCGCGCCGCCTTTGTGGCGGTGGGTAAAGCGACGGAGGCGATGGACGTTGTTAGCGGCAATTTGCGTGATCTGACGCAGCAAATGGCGGATAGTTTTTCCGGTGAGCAAAAAGTGGCTGCGGCCAGTCTGGCTCTGGCGGTAGAGCGTACAGCCAAAGATGCTTCCAGAATGCTGGCAAGCGACGTGACAGCAGAGCAAATGGCACGGTTCGAACTATATGCCTTGACCGCCAAAAGCGCTCTGGCCGGACTGCCATCGGCTGATGCGAATGTGCAAGAGGTAGCGAAACTGTTCGAGCCGTACCACAGCAATATTGCGATTCTGGTTGCGCAGGTTCCCAATCTGGCGAAAGCAAAGAAATCCGCCCGGTCAGTTTTGTCCGACTCGGACAAGTTGCTGGCAAAAGCGCAGTCATTGGTAGATGCCTATCAGGATTCGTTACAGTTGAGCATTTCCGGTGCAATTGCGCCGGTGGCTGCCGGATTTACTCTATTGTTCCTGTTGTTGATTTCCAAGGAATACATTGGTGATTCGCATCGCCGCGCCGGGGATGCGGAACTTTCCAACAAACAAAACCAGGACGCAATTCTGCGCTTGATGGATGAGCTGAGCGATCTGGCGGAAGGCGATTTGACGGTGCATGCGACCGTGACGGAAGATATCACCGGCGCAATCGCAGACTCGGTGAATTACACCGTCGAAGAATTGCGCAAGCTGGTGGCGCGCATCACTGCGACATCGGAGCAGATGGGTCGCGCCACCAAAGATGCCGAGTCCATTTCCAAAGGGTTGCTGGATGCCGCGCAACGGCAGGCACGGGAAATTCATGAAGCGGAAGAATCCGTGCAACTGATCACCCGGTCAATCCAGGAGGTGGATGCCAGCGCGGCACAGTCCGCCGAAGTGGCGCGACGCACCCTGATCGTCACCAAACAAGGCGCGGTGGCAGTGCGCAACACGATTGCCGGCATGGACGGTATCCGCGAACAGATTCAGGAAACTTCAAAACGCATCAAGCGGCTCGGTGAGAGCTCGCAGGAAATCGGCGAGATCGTGGATCTGATCTCCGACATTACCGAACAGACCAACGTGCTGGCGCTCAATGCGGCGATTCAGGCGGCTTCTGCCGGCGAGGCCGGGCGGGGATTTTCGGTAGTGGCGGAAGAAGTGCAACGCCTGGCGGAACGCTCTGCCGAAGCGACCAAACAAATTGGCGCACTGGTAAAAACCATCCAGAGCGATACGCATGATGCGGTGACGGCTATGGAAAGGAGCACTATGGGCGTGGTCGAGGGAGCCAAATTGTCCGATGTGGCCGGCCAGTCTCTGCGCGAAATTGAGCAGGTTTCCAACGAGCTGGCGGGCCTGATCAACAGCATTTCGGTTTCCACGCAAGTGCAGACAGACATGGCCGGCGAAGCGGTGGCCGCGATACAGGATATTTTGCAGATTACCAGGCAGACCACGGAAGGCACGCGACTGGCCAGCAATTCTGTCGCGCAGTTGTCCAGGCTGGCCTCCGACCTGGGCAGTTCGGTGGCGGGCTTCAAGTTGTAATGGGAACCTAATTTCGGGCATACCGTAATCACCAACCCATGTTCAACAGCACACACTTTGATCCAGCCATACTCGCTGCCGTGAAATCGCGGCTGGACAGCGCGCTGTCCGCGATCAACACAAATCTTGAACAATATCTCGGGATGCACGCTGCCAATGCTGGGACATTGGAGAAAGCGCGCGATGAGCTGCGCGGCCTGACGGACTTGCTGAAAGCCGCTCACTTGAACGGCGTGGCGGTGTTCTGCGCCGAACTGGGGGTTTTGCTGGGCGAACTGGCGGCTAACCCGAACATGATTTCTGGCGCGCATCACGATGTGTTGCGCCGCGCTTTGTCCGGGCTGGAAAATTATCTCGATGCGCTGTCTTTTGGCGCAGATAACGCCGCCTTGCGCCTGTTCCCGCAGTATCAGGAGCTGCAGCAGCTGCGCGGTCTGGAAATGGCCTTTGATCTGGATCTGTTTTACCCCGATCTGTCGGCGCCATTACCGCGCCAGGTACTGTCCGAGCCTCCGCAAGAGGGCACGCCGGCGCACCTCAAAGTATTGCGCAGCCAGTACCAGCAGGGGTTGATGCGCTGGTTGCGCCAGGATGATGTCCATGCGGCCTTGACTCTGATGCAACAGGCGTTGGGCAGCGTGATGCGTTGTATGCCCCAGGATGACGGGCGCGCGATCTGGTGGGTCGCCGGCGGGTTGCTCGATTGCCTGCGCTTTGACGGGCTTCCTCCCGAATTGAATGCGCGCAAATTGCTGGGACGTATAGATCAGCAAATGCGCGCGGTCATCGAGGATCATGTTGGTGAGCCGCAGCAGATCATGAACGAAATGCTTTACCTGATCGGGAACAGCCATACCGTGAGCGATTTGGTGGACGCGATCAAACAGACTTACGCGCTGGACCGTTATTTGCCCGAGCTCTCGGTGCTGCCTCCCGGTGAAACCGCGCAATTGCTGAATTTCATGCACGACCAGTCGCGCCTTGCCGAAGAAAGCTGGGAACGTTGCGTGCAGGGCGACCAAGCCGCCTATGCGGAATTCGTCGATCATGCCGGACAGCTTGCGCTGCGCAGCAAAAATCTCGAACACAGCGCGTTGCACTATCTGGCCAAACAGATTCATGTGATGGCGCAGTTCGCCAGCGAGCCGGAGCGTATGCGGCTCATTGCCATGGATATGGCAATGGCATTGCTGTTGCTGGGCAGCGGCATCAGGCATTACAGCCGCTTGAGCAGGGGCTTTCAGGAACAGGCGCATATTTTGTTGGAACGTATGCGGGCATCGGCCCGGCGGCAGCCCGAGGATAGGCAAAAATTGGCGGCGCTGGTTGAGCTGCATTGCCAGATGGAGCATGGCGATGTGATGGTGCCGCTGGCCAATGAAATGCTGGCGAATCTCCAATATGTCGAACAGGGCATGAACGCCTTTTTCAGCGGTACGGCCAAATATGACGAACTGGCCGGATTGCTGCGTTTGTTGAGCCAGGTGCGCGGCGGCCTGCATATTTCATCGCTGGATCAGGCTGAACAATTGCTGTCCGCTATTCAGGAAAATATTCGTCACCTTGCGAGGGAAAGCGCTGGCCCCAAACCGGTTGAAGGCGACACGCTGGTCATTGCGGTGGGTGCGCTGGAAGATTATCTGCAACATCTGGCCCATGGGCAGGCGGGAGACGTTTCCATGCTGCAGGCCGCTTCAGCCGGGATGGCGAGGCTGCTTCAGGCTCCGGCGCAGGCATCGGTCATGCCGGAGATGCCACGGATATCTGAGCCGCCACGGAGATCCGCGCCGCCACGGATCTCCGCGCAGGTACAACGCCCGATAGGCGAAGATCAGGAATTGCTCGAAGTGTTTCTGGAAGAAGCGCAGGAAGTGTTGCGCCTGATGCGCGACAACCTGGAGATTTGCCAATTGCACCCTGACAGCCGTGTGCCACTGGCCACTATCCGACGCGGATTCCACACCCTCAAGGGCAGCGGGCGTATGGTTGGCTTAACGGACATCGGCGAGGTCGCCTGGTACGTCGAACGCGCCATGAACAAGTGGTTGCAGGGCAACCAACCCGCCACCCCGGAGCTGTTGAACTTTATCAATCGGGCAGTGCTATCCTTTGCCGGTTGGGTGGATGCGCTCAAGAATCATGGTGGCGTACGCATCGAAGCGGATGAATTAATGGTCGCCGCACAGCAAATCGAGGCTGGCATCGCAACTGATCACGTGGCAGAGGCTGTCGAAGCCGCTGCGATGGCAACCCCTGCCGGTACACAGATAGCGGGAAACCAGGAGCCGGCTAGCGGTGATGCGGTTGTTATAGGCGAGATCACGCTGTCCGCCGCATTATTCAATATCGCCAGCGCCGAAGCCATGCAGCATGTGCGCGCCCTGCACCAGCAGTTCGCCATGATGCAGATGAACAAGCCGCCGTTCATTCAGTACGATTTCATGCGGGCCGCGCATACGCTGGCCGGAGTGAACCGCACCATGGGCTTTGCCGCCGTGGCAGAGTTGGCCAGTGCGTTGGAAGGCTGGCTACAGGCGCGCCTGGAAAAAACCTTCACCCTGAACAACCAACAGGTGCAGATGCTGGTGCAAGCCATTGTTGCGCTGGATGAGATGGTGCAAAAAATCTGCACCCGGCAAATGCCCAAAGCACGCGATGATCTGGCAGAACAGTTGCAGGCCGACAAGGATCAGTTGCATGAAGAGATGGCAGTTGGCATGGGGCTTGACGAAGTATCGGAAATTGGCGGGGCGGTGGAAACCGGCACGCCGCCAGCCACAGGCTTGCTGATCGAGCCTGCTGAAACCAACAAAACCGAAGCGCCGGACAGGACAGGAAAACCACAAGTCCATGACGATGTGGACGAACAGTTGCTGCCGCTATTCTTGGAAGAAACGCACGATCTGTGCCCCAAGATAGGTTCCGGCTTGCGCGCCCTGCGTGGGCAACCGCATGATGAGGCGCAATTGCAGCTGTTGAAGCGCTTGTTGCACACGCTCAAGGGCAGCGCGCGCATGGCCGGTGCGATGCGTATCGGCGAGATCGCGCATGAAATGGAAGGGCGTGTCCTGGCTGGCGCACAGATGCGTGACCGGCCCGGGTATTGGGATGATCTTGAAAGTGACTTTGACCGCATTACCGGCCTGCTTGAAGAATTGCATGGCGGTGCGCTCAAGGGTGGCGAAACCAAAGCAACAAAAGCCGGGGAAGCAGGAAAAGCGGAGGCAGGGGAGACCGCCGCCAAAGAGGCCGAAACTGCGCATGAAACACCACATCGTCGCGTAGTAGATCGTGCTGATGCCGAACACCGTATATCGGACACTGACGCGGAGCGCGCCTTGTCAGGCAATATGCTGCGGGTGCGTTCCGATGTGATTGACCGGATGGTGAACGAAGCCGGTGAGATCAGTGTGGCACGTTCGCGCATGGAAACCGAGATGCGCGCCTTCAAGGAAGGTTTGCTGGAATTGACCGGCAGTGTGTCACGCTTGCGCAAACAATTGCGCGAGATGGAAATTCAGGCCGAGAGCCAGATGCAGGCGCGTGCTTCGCTGGTGAAAGAGGGTGACGAACAGTTCGACCCGCTGGAATTCGACCGCTTCACCCGCTTGCAGGAATTGACCCGCTTCATGAATGAAAGCGTGCACGACGTGCAGACTGTGCAGCAAGCGCTGCTGAAAAATTTTGACGAAACGACGGCGGCAATGCTGGCGCAGGCGCGGCTCAACCGCGAGTTGCAACAAAGCCTGATGAGTGTGCGCATGGTGCCGTTTGCCAGTATTAGCGAACGGCTGTATCGCATCGTGCGCCAAACGGCAAAGGAGTTGGGCAAACGCGCCAATCTGGAGCTTATCGGCACAGCTGTGGAACTGGACCGCAGTGTGCTGGAGAAGATGACCGCGCCGTTCGAACATCTGTTGCGCAATGCCGTCGTGCATGGGCTGGAAAGTGAGTGGCAGCGCCTGGAGCACGGCAAGGGCGCTCTCGGTGAAATTCGCTTGAGCCTGCGCCAGGCAAACAATGAAGTCGTGTTCGAATTCAGCGATGACGGTGCCGGTTTGAATATTGGCGCGTTGCGCGAAAAAGCCCTGGGCAGAGGATTGTTGAGGCCGGATGAGGCAATCAGCAACGATCAGCTGGCGCAACTGATCTTCGTTTCGGGTATCTCGACCGCGACCGAAGTGACGGAAGTGGCCGGACGCGGCATCGGCATGGATGTGGTGCGTAGCGAAATTGCCGCATTGGGCGGGCGCATCGATGTCCATTCCAGCAGCGGGCAGGGCACGCGTTTCATTATCCACTTGCCGCTTACGCTGGCCGTTACTCAAACCTTGATGGTTCGCTCGGGCAATGCGACTTATGCGATTCCATCCACCATGGTGGAGCAAGTGCGCCAGATGAAACCGGCGGGACTGGCGCAACTCTACCGCGACCGGCAAATCGAATGGCAGGAAAAATCCTATCCGTTCCATTATCTGGCGCATTTGCTGGGCGATACCGGGAGCGCCCCGGAAAGTCTGCCGCGCAACGCCGTGTTGTTGTTGCGCAGCGGCGAACAACGTATCGCGCTGCATGTCGATGGGTTGCTGGGCAATATGGAAGCGGTGGTAAAGAATATCGGACCGCAATTAACCAGGCTGCCGTGGATCGCGGGCGCAACTGTCAGCGGTGACGGGAGGGTTGTGTTGATCCTTAGCCCGGTGCAACTGGCGCAGCGCATCGCAACGGCGACGGGCGGGCACGCCACCGCCACACCGGCAGTGTTGCATACCCAGCCGCTGGTGATGGTGGTGGACGATTCGCTGACCGTGCGCAAAATCACCACCCGTTTGTTGCAACGCGCCGGTTATCAGGTGATTACTGCCAAGGACGGTGTGGATGCGCTGGAACAGCTTGGTGAGAATAACCCGGCGGTGATGCTGCTCGATATCGAGATGCCGCGTATGGACGGTTTTGAATTGACCAAACATCTGCGCCGCGATGACAGGACCAAGTCCTTACCCATCATCATGATCACCTCGCGCACTGCCGACAAACACCGTGACTATGCGATGCAACTCGGCGTAAACGCCTATCTTGGCAAGCCGTACCAGGAAGATGAATTACTGCAACAAGTGGCCAAGTTTGTCGCGATGAACGCACCGGTTCTTTGAGCCTGAAAAATGCAGGCGAGCATTGCATGGTTTTTGTAGGTGCGAATTCATTCGCACAGAACGCGCTGATTGTGCGAATGAATTCGCACCTACAATACACTCAACTGCGTTTTTCAGGATAAATTCAAATCAGTTCTGCCGCACACAATCTACGAAATATTTGCGCTGTCCGTCCGCATCTTCTGCCACCAGGCCGTGGATGTCAGTCTCGAAGCCGGGTAGCTTCAGGCTGAAATCGCGCGCGAATTTAAGATAATCAACGATGGTCTTGTTGAACTTCTCACCCGGGATCAGCAACGGAATACCCGGTGGATAGGGTGTCAGCAGCACTGCGGTGATGCGTCCTTCGAGGTCGTCGATCTCAACGCGGTCGATCTCATCGTGCGCCATTTTGGCGAATGCATCGGACGGCTTCATCGCCGGTTGCATGTCGGACAAATACATTTCGGTGGTCATGCGCGCCACGTTGTGCGTTTTGTAGGCATCGTGGATCTGCTGGCACAGGTCGCGCAGGCCGACACGCTCATAGCTCGGATGTTTGGCCGCAAATTCGGGCAGGATGCGCCAAATCGGCTGGTTCTTGTCGTAGTCGTCCTTGAATTGCTGCAACGCGGTGAGCAGCGTGTTCCAGCGCCCCTTGGTGATGCCGATGGTGAACATGATGAAGAATGAATAAAGGCCGCATTTCTCGACGATCACGCCATGCTCGGAGAGATATTTGGTCACCATCGAGGCGGGGATGCCGCTGTCGGCAAAGTCGCCGTCCACATCCAGCCCCGGCGTGATGATAGTGGCCTTGATCGGGTCGAGCATGTTGAAGCCATCGGCCAGCTTGCCGAAACCGTGCCACTTGTCGGCAGCCTTCAGCACCCAGTCTTCGCGCGAACCCACGCCTTCTTCGGCGATGACATCCGGCCCCCATACCTTGAACCACCAGTCGCTGCCGAACTCTTCATCCACCTTTTTCATGGCACGGCGGAAATCCATCGCCTCGGCGATGCTCTCCTCCACCAGCGCGGTGCCGCCCGGTGGCTCCATCATCGCCGCCGCCACATCGCACGAAGCAATGATGGCGTATTGCGGACTGGTTGAAGTGTGCATCAGATAGGCTTCATTGAATGTGTGGCTGTTGAGCTTGCGACTCTCCGGTTCGCGCACCAATATTTGTGAGGCCTGCGACAGACCCGCCAGCAATTTATGGGTGGACTGCGTGGCGAAGATCATCGATTCGCGCGCGCGCGGCCGGTCTTTGCCGATGGCGTGCATGTCCCTGTAGAAATCATGGAACGCCGCATGTGGCAGCCATGCTTCATCGAAATGCAGCGTGTCGATGCGCCCGTCCAGCATTTCCTTCAACATCTCCACGTTGTAGGCGATGCCGTCGTAAGTGCTCTGGGTGATGGTCAGGATGCGCGGCTTCCGGGTCTTGTCCTTGATGAATGGATTGGCATCGATCTTGCGCTGGATGTTACCCGGCTCGAACTCGGATTTCGGGATCGGCCCGATGATGCCGTAGTGGTTGCGCGTCGGTGTCAGGAACACCGGCACCGCGCCGGTCATCATGATCGCGTGCAGGATGGACTTGTGGCAGTTGCGGTCCACCACCACCACATCGTCCGGCGCGACGGTCGAGTGCCACACGATCTTGTTGGAAGTGGATGTGCCGTTCGTCACAAAGAACAAATGGTCGGCATTAAAGATACGCGCCGCATTGCGTTCGGAAGCGGCCACCGGCCCGGTATGATCAAGCAGTTGACCGAGTTCATCTACCGCATTGCATACATCGGCGCGCAGCATATTCTCACCAAAGAACTGGTGAAACATCTGTCCGACCGGGGATTTCAAAAATGCCACGCCGCCGGAGTGGCCGGGGCAATGCCAGGAATAGGAACCGTCCTGCGCATAGTTGAGCAGCGCGCGGAAGAACGGCGGTGCCAGCGAATCGAGATAGGATTTCGCTTCGCGGATGATGTGGCGCGCGACGAACTCCGGCGTGTCCTCATGCATGTGAATGAAACCGTGCAACTCGCGCAGCACATCGTTCGGGATATGGCGCGAAGTGCGCGTCTCGCCGTACAGGTAAATCGGAATGTCGGCATTTTTGAAACGGATCTCTTCGACGAAAGCGCGCAGTGATTTCAGCGCCACCTCGGTTTCTTCCTTGCTGCCCGCGCCGAATTCTTCGTCGTCAATCGACAGCAAGAACGCCGACGCGCGGCTCTGCTGTTGCGCGAATGAAGTCAGGTCGCCATAGCTGGTGACGCCGAGCACCTCCATGCCTTCTTTTTCAATGGCATCGGCCAGCGCGCGGATGCCGAGCCCGCTGGCGTTCTCGGAACGAAAATCTTCGTCGATGATGACGATTGGGAACCTGAATTTCATGGCTACTCCCTGATGGGATAAAGAAATGGCGCGGATTGTCGCAGATTTGCGGGGCGGCGTGGGAAGGGATTATTCCTGCGGCGGATACGGGTTTTCCAACGAGGCGACCAGTTCGGCCAGCACGGCGCGTATCTGCTGCTCATCGCAACCCATCAGCACCGCATCTTCCAACGCATCCTGGCAGACTTGGCGTATCTCGGCGAGATTCTCTTGCATAACTTTGTTCTTCTCCACGCAGGCGATGATGTCGCCTTTCGGGGAGCGCCAGATTATTTCTCCATCGTGTGGCATGTGGCCTACATCTTCGGCAGCGTCACGCCGACCTGCCCCTGATATTTTCCACCTCTGTCTTTGTATGAGGTTTCGCACACTTCGTCGCTTTCGAAGAACAGCACTTGCGCTACCCCTTCATTGGCGTAGATCTTGGCGGGCAGGGGAGTGGTGTTGGAGAATTCCAGCGTGACGTAACCTTCCCATTCCGGCTCGAACGGTGTCACGTTGACGATGATGCCGCAGCGCGCATAGGTGGATTTGCCGAGGCACACCGTGAGCACGCTGCGCGGGATGCGGAAGTATTCGACGGTGCGCGCCAGCGCGAAAGAGTTGGGCGGAATGACGCAGAAGTCGGCGGTCACTTCGACAAAAGAATTTGGGTCGAAATTCTTTGGATCGACGATGGTGCTGTTGATGTTGGTGAACAGTTTGAATTCGTTGGAGCAGCGGATATCGTAGCCGTAGCTGGAGGTGCCGTAGGACACGATGCGCTTGCCGTCCTGTTCCTTCACCTGTATGGGTGAAAATGGCTCGATCATGCCGTGCTGCTCCGCCATGCGGCGTATCCATTTGTCAGATTTGATACTCATGATTCTCCTTCGGAAGCTGGTAGCCTGTAGCAGGTAGCCTGTAGCCCAACCCCGGTTCTGCTACACGCTACAGGCTACTATTGACCTTTACTTAATTCATGACAGAGGCATATATAGCAACCGTCATTCCGGCGCAGGCCGGAATCCAGGCAATTATCAAGCACCCGCGCAGCGGGACAAGACCCGATACACGGTTTTGTCCGCT
>Ga0315281_10002677_pt1 | contig 26364 bp, 30 predicted proteins | sample YL17G07_0_MG_FD_204540 | JGI IMG/M metagenome (GOLD analysis project Ga0315281, IMG submission 204540) | Sediment microbial communities from Yellowstone Lake, YNP, Wyoming, USA - YL17G07_0 | ecosystem: Environmental > Aquatic > Freshwater > Lake > Sediment | place: USA: Wyoming | collected... | reverse complement strand
AGAACGGCGGGCACGAGGATCGGCAGCGCGAGGATCGCGACGCCCGGCGGGAAGATCGAGCACACGTGCTCACCGGGAGTGGGCGGCGGGGGACCGCCGGCGCTCCGCGGCGACGCCGTGAGGACCGATCTGGCCTGCGGCAGGTGCGTGCAGCCGCGGAAGAAATATGCGGTCCGGTCGATCCGGTCGGGCCGCTCGTCGGTGGGCGAAACCGTCGCGAACTCGTCGTAGTCGACGTTGCCGCTCCGCACGAGCGTCCAGGCGAACAGCGTGTTCGGCAGAACGTCGGGCGACCAGATGAGATTGAGGTTCGCGAACGACAGCACCACGAGGAGCGCTCCGCGCAGGATCCACAAGGTCATTCTTCGAACGCCACCACGTAGGCCCGCACCCCGCGCGCCCCGCAGGCTCGCGCTGCCGCGGCGGCATCGAGGAGCGTCGCGCCCGTCGTCGCCACGTCATCGATCAGCCCGACGTGCAAGCCGCGGAGCGCGCCCGCGATCCCGGCGAACGCGCCGCGGACGTTCGACTGCCGTTCGAGCTGCCCGAGCGTGGCCTGCGCCGGGCCGGATCGCAGCCGGTGGATCGCGGGGTGTAGGGGGACCCCTGCGAGCGCCGCCGCGACCGTGGCCAGCGCCCGGGCCTGGTCGTACCCACGTTCGCGCTCGCGGGCCGGATGCAGCCGGACCGGAACGAGCGCGTCCACTCGGAAACCCCGCGCCAGGTCCGCCGCGACGCGCCACGCCACGAGCGCGCCGAGCTCGGCGGCGAGGCCAGGCTCGTTGCCGTACTTCAGCCGGTGGATCGCTTCGCGCAGCGGGCCCTCGTGCGCGCCCGCGGCCGTGATGACGAGCGCGCCGGCGCGGCGGACGATCGGGTCGGAGCCGTCGCGGCAAGCCACGCAGTACCAGCTTCCGGATGTACTGCAGCCCGCGCAGCGCGGCGGGATGAGCACATCGCGAGCGTCGGTGAACGCACTCACGCCCGCGCCCGCTCGATCTGGGTGCGCGCCCACTCGGCAAGTCGCTTGGCTCGCTTGACTCCTGCCTCGGCTTCGCGCGCCGTGACGCGCCGATCCTCGTATTCGACCAGGTTCTTGGACTTCAGAAGCCCTCGAAGCTGACCCGCCCGGTCATGGATCTCCTCGGATCCGCGAGCGACGGACTCGAGGAGGTCGGCGGCCCTGAGATGGTCGGGGTCGGCGGAGCGCAGACCGGCCAAGGCTGCGGTGACGGCGTCGGTCGCGCTGATCGCGCCGTGTATCGCGAGCAGCAGCGCGGCGTCGTGCCGTGCGTCGGCCAACGCGCTCGTTGCTGATGAGAGGAACTGGTCCGCTTTCGCGAGGTAGCTACGTCCCTTCGACTTGTCGACCAAGTGCGCCCTCGGCCTAGCCACCCGCGCTCCGTTGCGGCAGGATCCGGACGCCGTCCCGCTCGATCCGCCTCCAGATCGGCGCGCGCCGTCGCGGACCCTTGCGATCGACGATGACGTTCAGTTCGGTGCCGAACCGTTCACGAACCTCGTCCGAGATGGACGCGAGCGCGATATCCAGCTGCTCTTCCGATCGTCGCGGGCCGACGATCGCGATGTCGATGTCACTTTCCGGTCGCGCGTCGCCTCGACTCGCGCTACCGAAGAGGTACGCCGCTTTTACCGGGCCCGCGCGGCGCGCGAGCTGCTCTGCGATGTAGTCGAGGAGCGTCCGCCGCACGTTCGACTCGGCCGCGAACAGCGTTCGGATCTCGGGCGTCAGAGCGTGCCGTTCGTTCAACCGGTAGAGATCTGCCCGTCCCGCGCGCTGAACGTCGACGACGCGATGCCTGGCGAGCGCTCGCAGTACCCGTGCCGCGGTCGTGTGCGCAACACCGGCGCGACGCGCGAGGTCGCGCGCGGACACGGACAGCCCTTCTGGAAGGCCGACCGCGGCCCGCAAAATGCGGACGTGACCGCCAGTTTCCAACACATCGTCCAGCGAGTGGTCCAGTCGCACCGGGCCCTCCGATCTGCGCAGCATTGGGCGCTACCTCCTGTGGAGCGGCCACGCTCCATATGGTGCGTTCTCGCTCCATAGGCTGTCAAGGATCGACCGGGTCGTGGCGCTACGGATCGTCGAATACAAGGTCGTCGCCGGCTTGCGTGCCGCTCGCGGCGATCGTGCCAGCACGCAGCTCGACCACTTCCGCCGCGCCGCGCGCGGCGATCAGCGGCACCCACGGACGCAGGTCGGGCACCGCGCGCACGACCCGGCCGGCCCGGTCCAGGAATAGCAGGTCGATCGGGAAGCGCATGAACAGCATCGTGATGCTGCTCGTCTTGGTGATGCGCAACGCCTCGCCGTCGGCGAGCGCGCGATGGAGGAGCAGGCCGATGCCGCGGCTCAGGAAGGTGTCGGCGGTGCGGCAGTCGGTCGCGAGGGTGGTGCCCCGCGTGCGATTGCGGAGCCGCGCGGTCCTAGAAGCTACTGCAGCTGCTCAGGGCCGACAGGGCCGCCGGCGCCAGGATGACGATGAACAGGGACGGGAAGATGCACCCGATCGTCGGCAGCATGATGAGGATCGGGGCTCTCGCGGCCTTCGCCTCGGCCCGCTGCCGGCGCTCGCCGCGCATCTGCTCGGACTGGATCCGCAGCACCTTGGACATCGACACACCGAGCTGATCGGCTTGGATGATCGCGGAGATGAAGTTGGCGAGCTCCTTCTGCTCGACACGGGAGGTGATGCCGCGGAGCGCCTCCTGGCGGGACTTGCCGACGCGCTGCTCCGAGGCGGCGCGCTTGAACTCGTCGGAGAGCGGACCCTTCAGCTTCTCGGTCACCTTCACGAGCGCGGCGTCGAAGCCGAGGCCGGCCTCCACCGAGATCGTGAGGAGGTCGAGCGCGTCGGGCAGGGTCTCGAGGATCTGCTTGCCGCGGCCGCCGGCGCGGTTCCCGAGATAGAAGTCGGGGGCCATGAAGCCCACGACCAGTCCACCGACCGCACCGAAGATCGTCTGGGTGCCGTCGCTCGTCATGAGATTCACGATCGCGGCGACGGCGACGGTGCCGACGATCGCGGCGAAGCCCTTCACACCGAGGAAGAACTCGGCGCTCGTGGTCTCCATGCCGGCGCGCTTCAGCTTCACCGTAAGCGACTTCATCGTGTTCGCGGGGTAGACGCGGGTGATCAGGCCGGAAAGTCCGTGGATGATCGGCTTCAGGGTGCGGTCCGAGAGCGGCCGCTGCAGCTCGAGCTCCTCGAGGCTGCGCGGACGGACGGCGATCTGCTGCAGGCGGGCCTGGACCGGATCGAGGCGCGAGCCCATCTGCGTGCCGAGGATGGCGATGATGATCCCGACGGTCACGAGGATCGGGAGGACGATCTGCATCGGCTAGACCTGCTCCATCTCGCGGCGGCGCCGCGGAGACACACGCACGCTCATACCTTGATGTCCGTGATCTTGCGGATCGCGAAGAAGCCGATGGTCATCATGACGGCACCGACGCCGATGAGGATGCGACCGATGGTCTGGGTGAAGAGCGGTTCCATGAACGCCGGGTTGATGGCGTTCAGCGCGGCGCCGAGCCCGATCGGCAGGAACGCGACGAGGTAGCCGGACACGCGACCCTGCGCGGTCAGGGTGTTGATCTCGCCCTTGATGCGGACGCGCTCGCGGATCGTGAAAGCGATCGTGTCGAGGATCTCGGCGAGGTTGCCACCGACCTGCTGCTGGATCCCGATCGCGGTGACCATGAGGTCGAGGTCGTCGCTCTTGATCCGGCGCACGAGGTTGTGCAACGCCTCCTCCATGCCGAGGCCGAGGTTCACCTCACGCACGACGCGGCCCATCTCCTCGCTCATCGGCGGGTTGCCTTCGCGCGAGACGAGCTCGATCGATTGCAGGAAGCTCGAGCCGGCGCGCAGCGAGTTCGAGAGCAGCACGATCGTGTCCGGCAGCTGCTTGTTGAACGCCGATAGCCGGCCGCCGATCCGGCGACCGACCCAGAACCGCGGAAGCATGTACCCCAGCAGGAACCCGATGACGCCGGACAGCGGGTCCCGCAGGACGAACAAGAGCACGCCGAGCCCGAGCGACGCGCCGATCCGGATGTAGTAGTACTCGGCCGCCCGGAGCTTGAGGTTCGCGCGCGCGAGATCGCGCTGGACCTTCGTCGCGAAGCGCTTGTCCTCGACGTCGGCCGACAGCGTGGCGAACGGGTCGATGTCCTTGCGATCTTTCCGGCGCTTCGCCTGCTTCTTGCTCTTCTCCGCGGCGTCGGCGGCGATCTGGCCCGAGCCGGGACCGGCATAGCGGGCCATCCGAATCTCGACGCTCTCACTGCCGCCGCCCTGCATCCTCGACAGGCCGACGAAGAACAGGAGGATGCCGAGGAACAGCCCGCCGGGAAGCGCGTACTCCAACTAGCGAAGCCCCGCGGACATGTCCCCGAAGACGCCCTGCGGCAGCCGGATGCCGGCGGCCTCGAACTTCTCGGAGAACTTCGGCCGGATTCCGGTCGGGCGGAGCCGTCCGACGACCTTGCCGTCAACGAACGCGGTCTGCTCGAACACGAACACGTCCTGCAGGACGATCGCCTCACCTTCCATGCCCTGGACCTCGGTGATGTGCGTGATCTTGCGCGAGCCGTCCTTGAGCCGGGAGATCTGCACGATGACGTCGAGCGCGCTCGCGATCTGCTCCTTGATGGCGCGGGCGGGCAGGTCCACGCCGGCCATGAGGCACATCGTCTCGAGACGCGAGAGCATGTCGCGCGGTGAGTTCGCGTGGCCCGTGGACAACGAGCCGTCGTGACCGGTGTTCATGGCCTGGAGCATCGAGAGCGCCTCGCCGCCGCGGATCTCACCGACGACGATCCGCTCGGGACGCATCCGGAGGGAGTTCTTCACGAGGTCCATGATCGTGACCGCGCCCTTGCCTTCGATGTTCGCGGCGCGCGACTCGAGCCTGACCACGTGGTCCTGGACGAGTCGCAGCTCGGCGGCGTCCTCGATGGTGATGATCCGCTCGTCCTCGGGGATGAAGCCGGACATGATGTTGAGGAGCGTCGTCTTTCCGGAGCCGGTGCCGCCCGAGATGAACATGTTGAGCCGCGCTTCGACGCACGCGCGGAGGAACTCCATCATCTCGTCCGTCGCGGTGCCGAACTTCACGTAGTCGGCGACCTGGATCCGGTACTTCGGGAACTTCCGGATGGTGATGATCGGACCGTTGAGCGCGAGGGGCGGGATGATGATGTTCACGCGCGAGCCATCCGGCAGGCGCGCGTCCTCGAACGGCTTGGACTCGTCGACGCGGCGCCCGATCGGCGCGATGATCCGCTCGATCACCCGCATGACGTGCTCGTCGCTCTGGAACGTGACATCCGAGAGCTGGAGCTTGCCCTTCCGCTCGACGTAGACGCGGAACGGGCCGTTCACCATGACCTCGCTCACGGAGTCGTCGTTGAGGAGCGGCTGGATCGGACCGAAGCCAAGGATCTCGTCGACGATCTGCTCGAGCATCCGCTGGCGTTCGACGCGGGTGATGACCGTCCCGTCCTCGTCGATGAACTTGTTGAACATGTTGTCGATCTCGGCGCGGACGGCCTTGACGTCGGAGAGGTTCAGCCGCGGGTCGAGGTTGTTGATGATCCGGGTCTGGAGCGACGACCGAAGGTCGCGGTTGAGGTCCCGGGTCGGCGCGGCGGTCTGGGTGAGGGGTCCCGCGGCGGGCGCCTGGGAGCCGATCGGTCCATCGTCCGGACCCTTGGCACCGCCGGAGTCGGCCGGAGCCTCGGGGACGCCGGCCGGGCGCTGGCCTTCGATCCGCCTCAGTAGCGACATATCAGGTCAAACCCCTCAGGGGCCCGTCGATCGGGTGCTCCCTCCGCGCGAGTCTACGAGCCTAACGGCGGGGTCGGACGCGTCGGAAGGGGCACTTTCGGGCTATCGAGCGGGCTGTTGATCGAGTTGGGCGAGCCGGGCCCGCTAGCGGGCGCCGAACAGCCGCAGGCCCTGCTTGGGTGCCGCCTTTTGCGGTGTCGGCCGGCCCGCGGCGACCGCCTCGCCCGCCCCGGACAGCTTGTCCGCGAGGGTGAAGACGTCCTTCGCCACCTGGCTGTCGCGGTGGCTGATCACGAACGGAACGCCCCGGTTCACCGCGAGGACGAGCGCGCGACCATCCGACACGATCGTGTGCGGAATCTTGCGGGCGAGGCTCGACTCGACGTCCGAGGCCTTGATGCCGCCGGAGCTGTCGTTGCGGTTCGCGACGAGTTGCACCTTGTGCTCGTCGTATCCGAGCTTCTCCGCGATCTCCATGAACACGCGCACGTTCTTGAGGCTCGTGATCTCGAGCGTCATCAGCGTGAGGATGACGTCCGCGACGTCGAGCATCGTCAGGACCTGCTCCTGGAACGACGGCCAGGTGTCGACGACGACGAACGCGTACGACTCCCGGAGGGTCTCGAGGACCTTCTTGATGTTCGGTCCGGTGATGAGATCGGCCGCCTCGGGCGTCGGCGGCGCGAGGAGCACCTTGATGCCGGTCGAGTGCTGCACGAGGACCGACTCGAGCACCTCCGCGTCCACCTGGTCGAAGGCCCCGACCAGGTCGGCGATGGTCTTGGCCTTCGGGCTCATGTTCAGGATCACCGCGATGTCACCGAACGGGAGACTTCCGTCGACGAGGACCACCGGCTGACCGGTCGACTGATGGAGGGCAACGGCGAGGTTCGTCGCGATCGTCGTGCGGCCGACCCCGCCTTTCGGCGAGAAGAACGTGATGATCTTGCCGCGCTGCGGCTGCAGCGCCGCCGTGAGGCTCGGCGTCTGCGCCGACGCGGCGGGCATGACCTGCGGGTAGCGTGCGCGCTTCGCCTTCTCGATCTCGTGGACATGGCGGATCGCGTTCACGAGCTCATCGGCGGAGAACGGCTTCACGAGGAACTCGCGAGCGCCGGCGAGCATCGAGCGGCGGAGGTAGTCCTGCTCGCCCTGAACGCTCATCATGATGATCGGGGATCCGGGGACGGTGTTCGCGATGATCTCCGTCGCGGTGATGCCGTCCATGTCGGGCATGTTGATGTCCATGAGGATCACGTCGGGACGTTCTTTCTTCGCGAAGTCGACGGCCTGCTGGCCGCCCTCCGCGGACCCCACGATGGTCATGTCAAGCTCGAAGTCGATGAGCTTCGCGATGGTTTCGCGTGTCTCCGCGATGTCATCGACCACGAGGATGCGGATCTTTTCAGCCATCGGCGGAGTCATGATAGGCCGCGCAACTCGATCCCCAGGGCCACGAGCGCGCCCAACCCGAGCGCCACTCCGTAGGGGATCCACGTGTGCAGCAGCCCGCCGATCGTCTCGCCGGTCCCCGCCCGACGGGCCGCCACGCGCCGCGCGACGATGAAGCCGATCGCGATCACGCCACCGATGAGCGCGCCCCAGACCGCGGCCTGGAAGAGGAACGTCGTCCCCTTGAGCGCACCGACCGACATGAGGAACTTCCCGTCGCCGGCCTTGAGGCCACCCGCGGCGTAGAACGGATATGCAACGAGGAAGCCGACGGCGAGCCCGACGACGTGATCGAGGAGCCCGCCCGAGAGCACCCGGCCCGGGAAACCGGCCGGTCCAGCGCTCTCGACGGCACCGAGGGCGAGGCCGACGAGCATGGTCGGGTACGTGGCGGCGTTCGGGATGCGGCGCCACCGCCAGTCGGTGACGATGATCGTCGCGACGAAGGCGACGAGGATGACGTCCTGGGTCCCTGCCAGCGCCTCGATCGCACTCCCCTCCCATGGACGAAAACGCGGCGGTCGCCGTCCGGCGAGCGCCGCGCTTCCCTCGTGTTCGCGCCCTGAGACTAGGTCAAGTTGTTCCCGATGTTGCTGAAGATGTTCTGGAGCTGACCGCGCAGGAAGATCATGGCGACGATCACGGCGATGGCGATGACAGCGATGATGAGGGCGTACTCGACCAGGCCCTGACCGTCGTCATCGCGGAAGAAGCGCTCGATGTCCACGGGACCCCCCTTTCTCAAGGCCAAATCTCTGCGCTTGACAGCCTGGTGAGCAACTAGGAAAGCGGTACTAACCCAATAGGCCTGGGCCCTGGTACCCAGAGCTCCGCCGCGGTCTCGCGCACCGTCGCATTCCGAGCGCCGTCAATCCACGATCGAAAGCAGAGGCGGCCCGAGGAACACGACGAGCAGCGCGGGGAGAACGCAGAAGGTCAGCGGGAAGGTCATGAGGAGCGGCAGCCGGCGGGCCTTCGCCTCCGCCTGATGGCGTTCGGCCTCGCGAAGCGCGTCGGCCTGCGCGACGAGCAGGTCCGCCAACGGAGCGCCGAACCGCCGGGCGGACTCGACGAGCGCCGCGATCCGCGCCTCGTCGGGCCCGCTCGCGGCGAACGCGGCGAACGCGATGCGCGGCGGCCGGCCGAGTCGCAGGTCGGCCAGCAGCCGGCGGGCTTCGGGCAGTCGGGCGACGCGCGGCGAGCGCGCGACGAGTGCCGCCAGCGACAGCTCGAACGACAACCCCGCGTCGAGCCCGATGACGACCGCGTCGAGCAGCGAAGCGAGCTCCGGCGTGTCCGACGGCGTGCGTACGAGTCGCCAGAGCCAGACGGCGCCGCACGCCTCGAGCGCGATCGCGACCAGCGCGAGCCCCCTCCCCTCTCCGGCGAGCGTGCTCGCGTACGAGGGAGTGAGGATCGTGAAGAAGACGGCGCCGAGCGGCGCGAGCGCAACGAGGACGGTGGCCGAGAGGCGGCCTTGCGCGGTGAGCGCCGCGCGTTCGGCGTCCAGCGCGATCCGGCCTCGCAGCAGCCGCGCGACCCGCGCCAGGCTCCGTCCGATCTGGCCGCCGCTCCGCGCGAACGCACCCAGGACGATGGCGAGCGGCGCAAGCTCCGCGCCGGCGATCGCGCCGTCGTACGCGGCGAGCGCGCGGTCGACCGGCTCTCCGAGGCGCAGGGCCGTCGCGACCGCCGCGGTCGGGCGGGCGAGACCCGCCGGCAACGTCGGTGCGACCTCGGCGAAGGCCTGCTCCAGCGAGAGGCCCGCCGCGACGGCCGCGGCGAGCGCGTCGATCAGCGCCGGCAGCGCGGTGCGACGAGCGTGCCGTTCGCGCCGCGCGCGCAACGCGTGGCCGATGGACGCACGCGGCAGCGACGCGGCGAGCAGGACGAGGCCGCCGATCGCGGCGGCGATCGTCACGGCGAGACCGCGCGCAGCACGTATCGATCGCCGGCATCCGGATCGACCTCGGCGATCTCGACGATGCGGCGCCGTCCATCGACGCCGCGCTCCTGGTGAACGACGATCTCGATGCCGCGCCGGATCTGCTCCTGGATCGCGGGCAGCGGAAGGTCGAGGCCGGCCATCATCGCCATCGTCTCGAGGCGGAGCAGCGCGCGATACGCGCTGCTCGCATGTGCCGTCGTGAGCGACCCGCGGTGCCCGGTGTTCATCGCCTGCAGCATGTCGAGCGCTTCGCCGCCGCGGACCTCGCCGACGACGATGCGATCCGGCCGCATCCGGAGCGCGTTACGAAGGAGCGTTCGGGTGTCGACCGTGCCGAGGCCCTCGACGCTCGCCGGCCTCGTCTCGAGCCCCACGACGTTCGGCTGCGGCAGCCGCAGCTCCGCGGCGTCCTCGATCGTGACGATGCGCTCGTCGGCGCCGATCGCGAACGCGAGCGCGTTCAGCGTCGTCGTCTTGCCGCTGGACGTGCCGCCGGACACGAGGATGCTGCGCCGGGTGCGGACCGCCTCGACGAGCCACGCCATCGCCGGTGGGGATGCCGTCCCGCTGCGCACGAGATCGTCGGGATCCAACGGCCGCGCGGAGAAGCGGCGGATGGTCAGCACCGGCCCTTGGATCGCGATGGGCGGGATGACCGCGTGTACCCGCGAGCCATCGGGTAGCCGCGCGTCCACGAGGGGCTGGGCGAGGTCGATGCGACGGCCGAGCGGCGCGACGAGGCGCTCGATCAGCACGAGGATCTCCTCGGCGTCGCGGAAGCGGATGTCCGTCGACTCGACGCGGCCGTCGCGCTCGACCCAGACCCCGCGCGTCCCGTTGACCATGACCTCGCTCACGCGGTCATCGCGCAGGAGCGGTGCGATCTCGCCGAGGCCGAAGAAGTGGTCGTCGAAGTAGCGTTCGAGCGCGCGCAGCTCGGGGCTCGACAAGGCGACGCGTTCCGCCGCCGCGGTCTCGCGCAACAGGGTGCCGAGCCGCTCGGCGCTGGGCCGGCCATCCGGTGCCTCGCGTAGCCGCGCGAGGAGCGCGCGTTCGAGGCGCTCGCGGACCGCGGTCACGTTGCGTCGATCGCGAGGAGCTCGGCGAGCTCGTCGTACGCCCGACCGAGCGCGCCGCCGGCGGGCTTGCGCGCCGCGAGCGCGTCGGCGACCGCGTCCTCGTCCCGGGGGAGAACGCGGAACGCGTCATCGATCCGACCCTGCGCGCCGATGATCCACGCATTCGCGGGCACGTCGGCCGACGCGAGCGCGGCTCGCGAGGCCGCGTCGGCGTACGAAAGCACCAGGATGCGATCGCTCCGTGCGATGGCTGCGCGCGTGCGCTCGTCCGGTAGCACCGGCGCGTCGACGAACACGAGCTCGGCAAGCTCGCGCGCCGCGGCGATCGTCGTGGCCAGCAGATCCGCCGACGGCGGTTCCGGCGCGCTGCCGACGATCGCGAGCCGCGGCGCGACGGTCGTGGCCACGAGCTCGACGTGTTCGGCGCGCAGCTCGCCCGCGAGCGCCTCGAGCTCCGCCCACGGGCGCGGATCGACGCCGAGCCACCACCCGAGCGCGCCGGTGCCCGTGCCGTCGATCGCGACCACGGTGCGGTCGGCCGCGAGCCGGCGTGCGAGATTCGCGGCGCAGAGCGTCCGACCGGTGCCGCCGCGCGGGGCCGTCAGCGTCACGACGCGTGTCCGCTCGGGCAGCGCCTGCGGCAGTGAGCGCGCGACGAGCGGGCCGATGTGCGCGGCGTCGGCTGAAGCCGCGACGAGGGTGCGATCGCTGCCGAGCGCCGCGAGCAGGCCGGCTTGCTCCGGGGTGGCGATGACGATGCGGGGAATGTCGGCCGGGAACGCGGCTGCGCGGGCTGCGGCATCGGCGACCCGGAGATCGACCAGCACGAGGCGCGGACCGGATCTCGCCGTCTCGAGACCGAGCACCTCGCACGCAGAGCGGAGCTCGTCACCGCCGCAGACCGCGACCCGCATCAACGCGTGGAGCGGAGCAGCGGGACGAGCAGCAGCCCGCTCGCGCGGGCGATACCGAGCGCGGTCGCGTCGTCGGCTCCGCTCCCGACGATCACGGCATGGTCATCGGCCGACACGACGAGGAGATCGAATGCCACCGCGGTCGCGGTCGCGTGCTCGCCCGGGCGAAGCGCCAGGATGTCGAGCCGATCGCCGGCGCGCAGACCGCCGATCGGAGCCACGAACCAGCTTGTCGGTATCGAGATGGCCCAGGTGCCCGGCGCGAGCGCATCCGCCATCGTCGCGGGAGCCGCGCTCGCCGACGGCGACGAGTGCAGGGAGGCGAGCATGGAGAGGCCGAGCAGCATCGCGCCGGCGGCTCCGAGGATCGCGTGGCGCTGCGGGCGACGGCGCGCCACCGCGGTCAGCGACGGCAGCATGGCGTCCCGATCGAAGCCCGCTGCCGATGCGCGCCCACGGAGAGCGCGATATCGAGCGTCCGCGCTCCGGCGCTGATCGCGACATCGCGCACCGGTCCCCCGCCGTTCGCCGCGGAGAGGTCCTCGGCGGCCACGCGGGATCGCTCGACGACCAGCGGGTCGGCGACGAAGGCATCGAGCTCCGAGCGGCTCGGGGTCACGCGCGGGGTGCCACGCTCATCTCGAAGCGACGCGGTGAACTCGACCAGCGCGTCGGCCAGGGTCGCGCCGGCGGCTTCGACCGCGGCTTCGCCCGCGCGGCGCTCGTGCGCGTCCGCCAGGATGCGGTCCTGCGCGGCCTCGAGCCCGACGATCGTCACGGCTGCGAGGGCGAGGGCCAGCACGGAGAGGACGAGCGCCTGACCCCGATCGCCGTTCACGGCGTCCACTCCATCAATCGCGCGGCCTCGCCGCGGACGACCAGCGCCGGCAGACCGATGAACGACAGCGGCGCGGCGATCGCGTAGCGGAGTCGGACCAGGATGAGCGTGCCGCGCGGTTCGGAGCCGCGCTGCGCTTCCGGCGGATCGATGACAATCTCGACGTTGCGGCCATCGAGCGGCGCGGCGGCGGCATTCACGCTCGCGCGCACGAGCCGGTCGTCATTCGTGAGCGCGCCCGTACGAGCGCCTTCGGCGGCCGCATGTTCGAGCGCGAGCCGCGCGACGCCGAGCTCCGAGAGCTCGGCGATGGCGAGCGCGACGACGAGCAGCATCGGGAGCACGAGGGCGAACTCGACAAGGGCCTGCGCCCGATCGCCGTTCACCGGACGCCGAGGAGCAGCCATCGCCGGCGGCGGAGCGAGAGGACGAACGCGCAGCCGAGCGCGAGAACGCCAAGGGCGCCGTACAGGACCGGGGCACACTGCGCGACGAGGCTCGAGAGCGCGCCGGCGGCGCCCTCGAGGACGGCGCCGCGCCAGTCGCGCGCCGGAGGCCTGCCCGACGCGATCGTCGACGTGACGAGCGCGATCGCCTGCGGATCCGTCGTGATCCCGCCGTGCCCCTCGATCGACCCGACGGTCGACGGCAGCAGCGTCCGTGACGTTACGGCAGGTGTCCACGCGTCGGGATCGGTGACGATCGCGTCCGTCGCCATCCGCAGGTCGAGCCGGGTGACACCCTGCGGCGGCGGACCGGCATGGATGGTCGCCAGATCCAATGTCGCCCGTGAGCCGATGTCCTGCGCGAGCCCGGCGGTGATCGCTCGCAGCTCGGTCCGCGCGCCCAACGCATCGCCGAGGGCGAGGAACGGCACGCCCATCCAGGCTTCCGTCGATCCGCTGTGCGGCGAGGCGAGCGCGATGTATGTGGCGACCTTGTCGCTCGCGGAAAGGCCGCGACGGAACGCGGCATCGACGACCGCGCCGCCCATCGAGTGGGCGACGATGTCGATCTTCGGGTGCGTCTTCGCCAGCTCTCGGATCTGGGCGGTGAGCTGGTCGGCGTTCTGGTCGAGCGATCCACGCGTGTCGTACGGGTGTGCCGGATCTCCGCCGAAACGATGGATCTCGTAGCGCGGATCCCTGCCAACCGCGGCGATCATCGCGTCGAACGTGCTGTCAGCGGCGGCAGAGCCGATGCCCGAGACGAAGATCACGACCTCTTTTTCGCTGGGCTTCGGTGCCGGGAGCTCGGAGATCTCGGTCGGGCGAAGGATGGTCCGGGTCGGGCGGCCCGTCGGGATGGGCAACGGGCCGTCGTCACCGGCGGCGACGAGCGCGCCCGGCCCCACGGCCGAGAGGGCAACGGCCGTGACCAGGCACCAGGCGCGGATAGGGCGTCGCACGTCGCGATATGACGGCGCTGGTGGTCAGCGGGGCATGGGAGGCCCGAGCGGTACGAGGGTACCGGTCAGGTGCGGGTCTTCGCGACCTCCGCGGCCTGCGACTGGGCGGCGTACTCCTCGGTGTCGTCGAGCGGGGCGAGCTCGACCGCGCCGTGCCGGCGCGCGAGACCCCAGGCGATGAGCTGATCCGCGAGCCACGGATTCTTCGGCAGGGCCGAGCCGTGCAGGTAGCACCCGATGAGCTTGTCCTGTACCGCGCCCTCGGTCTTGTCCGTCCCATTGTTGCCGTGCCCGGCGATCACGCGGCCGAGCGGCTTCGCCAGCGGGCCGAGGTACGTGTATCCGGAGTGGTTCTCGAAGCCGATGAGGGTCTTGCCGTCGTCGGTCAGGGCGAGGAGGTTACCGACGAAGCGCACCTTGCCCGCTCGGGTCGTCACGTCCATCACGCCGAGACCGGGGATCGGGTCGCCGACCGCGGGCACGTACTCCCGTCCGAGGAGCTGATAGCCACCGCAGACCGAGAAGACCGCGGCGCCGCCCGCGATGGAGCGCTTCAACGCGGCACCGTTCGGGCCGGCCAGGTCGGCACCGACGATGTCCTGCCCCTGGTCCTGGCCCCCGCCGAAGAAGTACACGTCGGCCCAGTCGGGATCCCACGCCTCGCCCGTCGTGAAGGTGCGGGTCTCGACGTCGATACCCCGCCATTTCGCGCGCTGCGAGAGCGCGAGCACGTTGCCGCGATCCCCGTAGATGGACATGAGGTCCGGGTACAGGTGACCGATTCGCAGGTCCATTACGTCGCGTCCCGACCGAGCTTCGCGATCTCGACCTGCCAGAACGTCGCCGACCAGGCGGGGCGGAAGCCGAGCTCGGTGTTGATGCGCAGCATCGCCTCGTTGACCTTCGCGTTCCCGGTCCGGATGAAGCGCGCCCTCGGCCGTTCGCGGACGAGCCGCTCGAGCAGCGCGGCCTTGAGCCACATCCCGAGGGCATGGCCGCGATGTGCCGGCGTCACCGCGGTGCCCTGCTGCTGCACGATCTCCGGGACCTGAGGGGTCAGGTTGACCTCGGTGAAGCCGACGCCCTCGCCGGTCGCGTCGACGACGGCGATGACGGTCCAGACCTCGAGGCCCATCTTCGCGACGAACGCGTGGCGCTCGCGCGTCCGCGGCACGTCCCAGTGCTCGGCGTCGAACGCGAGCTCGCCCTTCGGCATGTCGTTGATCGCTTCGTAGGCTTGCGCCACGCGCGAGATGGTCGTGTCGTCCGCGTTCTGCCAGTCCACCCACGCGATGTGATAGCCGGCGGCCTTCGCCTGTGCGGCGTCGATCCAGCGGCGGATGGCCTCCGGCTTCAGCGTGCGCACATCGAGCTGGTTCGTGTGCATCTCGAGGCCCGGGCTCGCGCCGACCGCGCGCGCGAACGCCGCGCCCGAGGGAACGCGATCGCTCGTCTGGCCCGCGAGCACGGTCCGACCGTCGGCAGCCGCCCGGTCGGCGACGTTCCGGAGGAGCGCGCGGCCGATGCCGCGGCGACGCGCCTCGGGCACGACGAGCACGCCGCCGAAGCCCAGCTGGAGGTTATCCCGATCCGAGACCTGGAGATACGCGCCGCCCACGAGCGTGCCGTCGTCCTGCGCGCGCCAGAAGAACAGCCGGCCGTCCGGCGGTGCGGCGGTGATCTGTCGCGCGTACACGTCGTCCGGCGTGATCGGGTCTTCCGGCACGCGCTCCCGATCGATCCGCCGCAGGAGCCCGACCGCGTCGGCCAGGTCGGCCGGCGACAGCTCGGCAAGGCGCAGCTCCTCGATCGTGGGCGCCATCAGTCCTCCCAGAACTGTCCCACGAAACCGAGGTGCGCGAGCGCATCGCGCAGCGAAAGCATCGCGGTATACGTCGCGATGACCACGAGCTCGTCGCCGACCGGCGTTCCGTCGATGGCCGCGCGGATCGCCGGGACCCAGCCGTCCACCACGGTCACGCGGTCGCGAGGGACACCCGCGTACTTGAGCCGCAGCGCGAGATCGCGGCCCCGCAGTCCCGTGACGGTCGCATGCGCGACGCGCGGGGCGAGGGCCTCGAAGTCCGCGTCCCAGATCCATGACACGTCACGCGAGTCCGCGTCGCGATCGTTGAGCGCGCCCAGGATGCGCGGATGGCGGTCGGTCTCGAGCAGCGCGCCGATCGCGGCGTTGAACCCCGCCGGGTTCTTCACCAGCAGAAGCCGCAGCCGGCGACCGTCGGCCTCGACGATCTCGAGTCGCCCGAATGCGGGCTTGAATCCGGCGAGCGCGCGGGTCGCCGTCGGGAGCGCGATGCCGAGCGCCCGCGCGGCCGCAAGGGCGGCGAGCGCGTTGTACGCGTTGTACAGACCCGGGAGCGGCACGACGACGTCGTCGATGACGGACCCGACGACACCGGTGAGGCTCAGCCGGCTGTCGTTCGGGCCGAGCCGCACGGCGCCGGCACCCACGTCGGGGCGCGGCCGCTCCAGGCCGCAGTGCTCGCAGCGCCAGTCGCCGACGTGCGCGAGGATGACGCGGCTGTACCGCAGCGGGTGCCGGCAGCGCGGGCACCGCGTCGCGTCGCTGATCGCCTGCGCCACCGTGCCGCCGACCGAGGCGTCGTCGACGCCGAAGGTGAATACGGGGCCGCGGTGCCGTTCGCCGAGGTGCGCGACGATCGGATCGTCCGCGTTGAGGACGAGGGTCGTCGCCGCGGGAAGGCCTGCGATCGCGTCGCCGATGCGGCGAGCAAGTGCGTCGATCTCGAAATAGCGGTCGAGCTGGTCGCGGAAGAGATTCGTGATCACGAGCACACGCGGGGTCAACCGCGCGAGCACGCGCGGCACGGACGCTTCGTCGACCTCGAACACGCCGATGTCGCCGCGGAGCTCGCCGCCCCACGTCGCGTCGGCGATGAGCGCGGCCGCGATCCCGCGGTCGAGGTTCGATCCGGAGCGGTTGTGCACCGGCTGCCATCCCGCGGCGCGGACGATGTCCGAGAGCATCCGCGCCGTCGTCGTCTTCCCGTTCGTGCCGGATACACAGGCCGTGCCGTGGCGGAGCGATGCGCTGAGCGCGGCGATCGCGTCGGGCGCGATGCCGAGCGCGATGATCCCCGGCAACGCCGTCGCACCGCGGCCAAAGCGCTGGAGCGCGGCTCGCGTGGCCTTGCCGGACAGGACGGCGGCGATCGTGCGGGGCGAACGCGCGGTCACGCGACGAACGTTAGGCGCCGGCCGGCTGGACCTCGCGGAGCAGCAGCTCGAGCTCGTCGACCGCGCGGCCGAGGCGGAGCGCGAGGGCCTTCGCGATGTCGCCGTTCGCGCTCGCGGTCTGGAGCGCGCCCTCGGCCTCCAGCCGAGCAAGCAGCGCGACGGCGCGGCGGAGCCGTGCGATGGTGAGCGAGGCCGGGAGCGCGCGTCGCAGCTGCGAGACGCGCTCCTCCAGCTTCTCGAACCGCCGGCGGAGCTCGTCCTCGAGGTCTTCTTTGGTGAGCGACTCGAGCCGCTTCACCTCGGCCTGGAGCGCGCCGAGATCGCGCGCCACGACCTGCGCGGCCGTCTCGAGGGAGTAGCCATTCTCGAGGGCCTGCCGGATGCGGATCACCTTCTCCATGGCGAACACGTCGTAGTCGTGGTCGTCGTTGGTCGAGGGCTTCACCAGCCCCTTCTTGGTCCAGTAGATGAGCTGCCGCGGGGTCACGTTGCAGACGCGGGCGGCCTCCGCCGCGGAGAGGCGCAGCCGCTGGATCACCTCGCCGTCGTTCGCGATGAGCACCCGCGCCAGGATGTCCTGCGCGTCGCGGTCCGCCACGTTCCGCTCCCCTTCCGTCGTCCCGCTTCCTCGCGGTCGCAGGAGGCGACGAGTGTGCGTTGGCGTACCGAGCGTGTCAATAAGTCGTACAGGTGGCTGATACCGGACCATGACCGGGGGTCGGCCTAGCGGGCCGACCGCTTTCGCGCGCGCTTCGGCGGTGCGACCGCCTGCCGGTAGGCGATCTTCACGCTCACGTGGTAGCTCGCGATGCCCCGCGCGGAGAGGTCGGCCCACTGGCGCGTGATCTCGACGGCGATCGGCTCGTCGATCTCGGCACGGGCGCTCTTCACCGCGGCCTTGAGCGCGGCGTCCCAGCCGGCCTTCGCGACACCCGTCGTCTCGTGGATCCGGACCACGACCGGCGCGGGCGCGGCCTTAGCGGCCCTTGGGTGGGTAGCCCTCAAGGCCGTACTCCTTGATCTTCGCGTAGAGGAGGCGCCGATAGATGCCGAGCATCTCGGCGGCCTTCGAGCGGTTGCCGTTCGCGTCGCGAAGGGCCTTCATGATGAGGTCCTTCTCGAACTGCGCGACGGACTTCTTGAAGAACGAACTGTCGCCCTTGGCATCGCCCTCGCGCTCGCCCTCGTCGCCGTCGCCGGCCTCGTGGTCACCGAACGGAAGCTCGCGGCTCGTGATGATCTGTCCGCGGGACAGGACGACCGCGCGCTCGATGACGTTCTCGAGCTCGCGCACGTTGCCCGGCCAGTTGTATTCCATGAGGCGGCGGATGGCCTCTTCGCTGATCGCCGCCGGCTGCGCGGTCGCGCTGTATCGATGCTTGGCAAGAAAGTGTTCGACGAGCGACGGGATGTCCTCTTTGCGATCCCGCAGTGGCGGCATGTGGATGTTGATGACGTTGAGCCGATAGTAGAGATCGTCGCGGAACTTCTGCTGCTCGACCTGCTTCTGCAGATCCTTGTTCGTCGCGACGATGATCCGGATGTCCACCTTGATCGGCAGGTTCGAGCCGATCCGCTCGATCTTGCGCTCCTGCAGGACGCGGAGGAGCTTCGTCTGCGTTGCCACGGTCATCTCGCCGATCTCGTCCAGGAAGATCGTGCCCTTGTCGGCCATCTCGAAGCGGCCGCGACGCTGCGTCATCGCGCCGGTGAACGAGCCCTTCTCGTGACCGAACAGCTCGGCCTCGAGGAGCGTTTCGGGAAGCGCGGCGCATGAGACCTTGACCAGCGGCCCCGAGCGGCGATTCGAGTTGAAGTGGAGCGCTTCCGCGACAAGCTCCTTGCCGGTACCGCTCTCGCCGGTGATGAGGACCGTCGCGTCGGCTTTCGCGACCTTGCCGATCGTCTTGTAGACCTCCTGCATCGCGGGCGAGTTGCCGACGATGCGCTCGGTCTGCACGAGCGAGCTGATCTCGTCGCGAAGGACCTCGACCTCTTGGATGAGGTCCTGGTAGTCGAGGACCCTCTTCACGGTGTGCGAGATCTTGTCGAGCTCGAAGGGTTTGGTGATGTAGTCGAACGCGCCGAGCTCCATCGCGCGGATCGCGGCGTTGGAGCTGCCGAAGGCGGTCATGATCAGCACGGCGGTCTTCGGGTTCGTCGCCTTCACCCGCGACAGCGCCTCGATGCCGTCGAGCTCCGGCATGCGGACATCCATGATCACCAGGTCGGGGCTCGATTCCTTGACCATGTCCACGACCTCGATGCCGGTGGACGCCTCGAGCACCGTGAAGCCCTCCTCCGAGAGCAATTGCTTCAGCAGCGAGCGGATGGACGCGTCATCGTCCGCCACGAGAAGGGTCTTCTGTGCCACCGGTCCTGTACGGTTCCTTCCCAGGAGCGACGGGAAAGTAGGCCTGGCAGGCCACCCTGCTCCCCAGCGTTGCTGATGTTGTCCCGCACAGCGTACAAGTTGTCAACTTGGCCGGTCGCAAGGCCCCGCCGGGGAAGGAAAGTGACCGGCTTTCGGTCAGGGGACCGCACTGACAGCCGGGACGAAACGGGCGGCGAAGAGCGCGGTCGCGAGGGTGACCCCTCCGGCGACCGTGATCAATACCCCCGCGTCGACCCGGTCGGCGAGCGCCCCGCTGATGAGGATGACCGGCAGCCAGGTCAGGTTGAGGAGCGCGATGCGCGCGCCGAACACCCGGGCGCGAAGCTCGGGCGGGGTCACCTCCTGCGAGATCGTGATGTTCGGCACGACGAAGACGACGTTGGCCACGCCCATGAGGAAGAAGATGACCATCGCCGGCAGGAGGCTCGGGGCGAGGCCCAGCAGGACGACCAGCGCACCGTAGCCGGCGAAGCCCGCGACGAGCAGCTGCCCCTTTCGGAACTGCGTCATGTACTCCGGCAACGTCAGGCCCGCGCCGACGGCGCCCGCGGCGAGCGCCGCTTCCGCCACGCCGAACAGCGCGGCGCCGAACTCCGCGTCACCGTTGGCGAACCGCCTGACGAGGTAGACCGGCGTCAGGCCGTTCACGACAGGAAGGGCGAGCTGCGCCGCGAGCGAGAAGTACGTATTGACCTTGAGGACCGGCTGACGGAGCAGGAACCGCACGCCCTCCGCCGCGTCGGCGAAGAGATGCGAGAGGCGGAACGGACGGGTCTCGCCGGGACGCACGCGAAGAGCGCCGAGCAGCAGCGCCGAGATCGCGAATGACGCCGCATCGAAGTAGAACGCCGCGGCGCCGATGGTCGCGACGAGGAGGCCCGCGGCGAGCGCACCGAGGATCTCGACGGTGCGATCCGTGGCGGCGATCGTCGAGTTCGCGGTGGCGAGCCGATCCGGAGGGACCAGCTGCGGGATGATGGCGATCCGGGCCGGGTTGAAGATCGCGCCGAAGATCGCCGCCAGGAACACGCAGACGTACGCGACGATGAGCGGAGCACCGACGTCCAGGAGCACCGGCACCGCGCCGATGAGGAACACCCGCGCGACGTCGCTGACGAACATCGCACGTCGGTGACCGAGCGCGTCGCCGACGGCTCCGGCGAAGAAGCCGAAGATCGCCGTGGGGACGGTGGCGATGACGACGGCGAGCAACGTGAACAGCGCCGACCTCGTCCGCTCGTACGTCACGATCGCGAGCGCGATCAGGGTGATCGGGTCGCCGAAACGGCTGATCGCCTGGGCGAGCCAGAACAGGCTGAAGTCCGAGCCGCGGGGATTCACCGTCGAATGAGTAGCACGAACGGCACGAGGAAACCGCCGAGGGCGATGCAGAAGTCACCGACGCTGTAGACGGCGTGCGCGACCGGCACTGGAATGACGTCCGCAAGGGCTCGGAGGATCGTCCCGTCGGTGACAGCGACGTGCAGGGCGTCGGCGGGCATCGTCGCGGCCGCCGCGGCGACGGCCGCGGGGTCGACGGGCATTCCCTGGTTCAGGACGACGACCGCGAGGTTGAGCGCGCCCCCGAACGCCACGAAGACGGCTCCGGCAAGCCGGATGTTGGCCGCGGCGGCAGCCGCGGTGCCTGCGAGCGCGAAGGCGTAGAGCGGCAACCCGACCGCTGGGAGGAATGGCGCGGCCGCACGCGCGACGAGAGCCGCGACGAGAAGCGGCAACCAGCGGATCTGGACCGCCGCCAATGGCCGCCAGCTGCGGCCGATCGCAAGTCCCGCCACCACACCGAGGACGACGCCGCTAGCCAGCATGCGCGTCGCGGACACGCGGCTCGCGCGCAAGGCGCTGGCGAAGCTGCGCAAGGGTCTCGTAATTGATCGGCGGCAGGTCGCTGACCTCGAACGCTCCGGGACCTCGTCTCGCGAGCAGCTGCTCGAAGGCGCGCACGATCTTGGGGTCGAACTGGATGCCCTTGTACTTGTTGAGCTGTTCGAGCGCCCGCTCGTGGCCGATGGCCTTCCGATAGATACGGTCGGAGGTCATCGCTTCGTACGCGTCGGCAACGATGATGATCCGCGACCCGAGCGGGATCGCGTCTCCGCGGAGCGCCTCCGGATAGCCCGTACCGTCGAAGTTCTCATGATGGTGGAGCACCATCTGCACGAGCGGCCGCAACGCGGCCGACGGCTCGAGGATGGACGCGCCGTAGATCGGGTGGCGGCGCATCAGCTCCTGTTCGTCGGCGTCGAGACGCATCGGCTTCATCAGGATGCGGTCCTCGACGCCGATCTTGCCGATGTCGTGAAGCAGGCCGGCGAGCTCGATGCGCTCGATCTCGGCCTCGCCGAGGCTCATTTCCCGCGCAACGGCACCGGCAATACGCGAGACGCGATCCGCATGGCCTCGGGTGAAGCCGTCCTTCGCGTCGATCGCTTGCGAGAGGGCGCTGACGGTGCCGAAGAAGAGCTCACGGGTCTCGGCGTACTTCGTGAACGTGTAGCGCGCGAGCAGCAGAGGGACGAGGAACGGGAGGGTCGCCCAGTAGCCAACGCCGAGGGCGATCTTCGCCATGAGCCAACCCAGGGGGATCTGACCGAGGAGGCCCACCGCGACGTTCCGGACCGACAGGGCCCAGATCTTCGAGAACGGGGCTTGTTGGCGGACGCTCGCGGCCAGGACGCTGAGGAAGTTGTTGGCGACGGCAAAGGCCGCGCCGACGATCAGGATCTGGGCGAAGGTCGCGTACGGATCCCCCGGTCTCACCCATGGGTCGGTGATGACGAGGGCGATCCAGCCGACGAAGGAGGAGAGGACCCAGTTCGCCCGGTTGTAGAGCGTCCCGTACCACGGGAGCTCTCGGCGGAAGTCGCGCAGACCGAAGGTCCCGAGGAAGGCCACCCAGCAGACGGCGAAGGGATTGACCAGGCTCGAGTCGAACAGCGCCGCGAGCAAGGGCGCGGTGTTCAGGTATGCGAGGACCCCTCCTGGCAGGTTGACCGGCGCGAACGAGGAGATCAGCGTCAGGCCGACCCAGAACGCGAAGGGACCCAGATCGAACGCGCTCGGCAGCGGATACGAGAGCTTGGCGAGCAGGCCCGTGGCGAGACCGATCACCAGGACCAACATGACGCGCTCGTTGCGCGTCGTTCGCCTTCCCTCCACGTCGGGCGAAGTATGCGTGAGTGCGGGGTGACCTAGAACGGACATACGAAAAGGAGACCGGTCAAACATCGGTCTCCTTCGCGCGCGCTTGCAAAGCGCCTCTAGAGGGCTATGAGAGCTGTTAGTACCCGGAGGTTCCCGCGCCAGCGCCCAGAACGAGAGCTGCGAGGGTCGCCAGGACAGCGATCAAACGACGCATAAGAGCCTCCCTTCGCCGAGCTTCGAGAGGTAACTCGGCCGCCTAGAGGGCCGCCTTAAGGGGTAGGGGCAGGCTGATACCGGACCGAAAGGTCCTGAAGACGCAGGGCCGGCGCCCGCGCGACGGCGGCGGCCTGGCTAGAGCCTCTCGTAGCGGGCCACATCGATCACGAAGACGGTCGCCCCGCCGAAGGAGACCTCGACCGGATACGGCATGTAGAACTCGCCCGGCTCCATGATCGGGGGCATCGGGTTGATGTACTGCTGCCGGGCGTGGCAGGTCTCGCGAATGGCCACCAGGACATCGTCGACCTGGGCCTCCTCCACCCCGACCAGGATCGAGGCGTTGCTCTGCTTCAGGAAGCCGCCGGTCGACTGGAGCCGAGTCACCCGGTACTCCTTGTCGGTGAGCGCGTCCACGAGCGCGCCGGCGTCCTCGGCGTGAACGATCGCGATGACCAGCTTCATGGCGGCGTGAGTGTAGTTGCGGGCAGCAGCGTCTCGACCTCGCGCCAGATATCGGCCGCCACCGCGTCGGCGTCGCGATCCGCGATGATCACAGCGAACCGGCGCGGCTCCGCCGCGGCCAGGCGCAGATAGCCCTCGCGCACCCGTTCGTGGAACGCGCGGGCCTCCACCTCGAACCGATCCCAGGCGCGGCCCGGCTTGCGGGTCGCCGCGCGGCTCTCGGCGGCCTCGACCGGAAGGTCGAGCAGGAGCGTGCGGTCCGGACGTGTGTCGCCGACGGCGAAGTCGGTGACCGCGCGAAGCTGACCGAGGTCGGCGCCGTGGCCGTAGCCCTGATACGCGAGCGTCGAGTCGTAGAAGCGATCGACGATCACGATCTTGCCCTGCGCGAGCGCGGGGCGGATGACATCGCGAACGAGCTGCGCGCGCGCGGTGCTGTAGAGGAGCGCCTGCGCGTTCGGTGCCAGCGGGATGTCCTGCGCGTGCAGCACGATGTCGCGGACGCGATCGCCGACGGGCGTGCTGCCCGGCTCGCGCACCGAGACGACGGCGCGGCCCTCGGCCCGGAGCCGATCGGCGAGCCGCCTCGCCTGGACCGACTTGCCGGAGGCCTCCCCACCCTCGAAGGAGAGGAAGAGGCCCTTCACCTGTGGATCTGGACTCGCCGGTACGGCTCGTGGCCGGTGCTGCGAGAGCTGAGGCTCGCGCGCTCGATGAGCTCGTGCTGCAGCTTTCGGACGTACGCGTTCTGCGGCTCGAGCTCGACCTCGTCTCGCGCGCCGGTCGTGATGGCGTCGATCGCCTCGCGGGTCTCGTCGAGCGCGTCCTCTTCCGGGCCCCGCCTGAGCTCGAACACGCTCGTGAGCGCGCTCGCGATCTGCGACGACGAGTTGCTCCGCGCGACGTAGATCGGCACGCCGCTCGACTCGGCGTCCCGCAGCCGCGGCGTCTTGCGCCGGTAGTAGTTCTTCAGCGTGATCACGACGTCCGCGTCCTCGGGCTCGCGGACGACCGCGACCGGCAGGTTCAACCCGCGGGCCGCCTCCTCGAGGCGGGACCACGAGATCCCGAACGGGTACACCTTCACCGTCTCGCGGATGTCGCGCATCGGCGTGCGCGGCGTGCTCCGGCGCTCGACGGCCTCGGCCGGCTCGCGCGTGGCCCTGGCGTTCGACACGGTGACCTGGCCCGCGCCGTCGCGCTCGCGCTGCTGCGGCAAGACGGGCATCCCGAGCAGGACCGAGTCGACGGTCTGCGCGACGTCCTGGTAGATGGACACCTTCTGATACGCCTTGATCTCGACCAGCACCTGGAAGGTCGGCGGCGCCTTGCGCTCGAGCACCGACTTCTGCGTGCCGCGCCGGCGCGCCTCTTCATCCGACAGCGTCACCGTCTGGATGCCGCCGATGAGATCGGAGAGCGTCGGGTTCAGCATGAGGTTCTCGAGCGTGTTGCCGTGCGCCGTCGCGACGAGCTGTACGCCGCGCTCGGCGATCGTGCGTGCCGCCGCGGCCTCCTGCTCGGTGCCGATCTCGTCGATGACGATGACCTCGGGCATGTGATTCTCGACCGCTTCGATCATCACCGCGTGCTGGAGCGACGGCGTCGCGACCTGCATCCGCCGCGCCCGACCGATACCGGGGTGCGGGATATCGCCGTCGCCGGCGATCTCGTTCGACGTGTCGACGATGACCACGCGCTTGCCGAGATCGTCGGCGAGCACGCGCGCGACCTCGCGGAGGAGGGTCGTCTTCCCGACGCCGGGCCGGCCAAGCAGCAGGATGCTCTTCCCCGACTCCACGACGTCGCGGATGATCTCCATCGTCCCGTACATCGCGCGGCCGACGCGCAGCGTGAGGCCGACGACCTTGCCCGCGCGATTGCGAAGCGCGCTGATCCGGTGGAGCGTCCGTTCGATGCCGGCACGGTTGTCGCCACCGAACTGTCCGATCCGAGAGATCACGTAGGCGAGATCCTCGGCCGTCACCTCGCGATGCGACAGCCGCTCCTCGCGTCCCGCGAAACGTGCCTCGGGGATGCGACCGAGATCCATGACGATCTCGAGCAGACCGTTGAGGTCCTCGAGCGCGCGGACCCGCTGGCATAGGTCGGGAGGAAGGGCATCCAGGATCGCATCCTGGTCATCGCGCTCGATCGTCATCTCACCACCGCCGGCGCCAACGCCGGCTCCTCGATGCGAACGGCCAGCTCCTTGACGAAGAGCATAGCCGTGGCGATCTCGCGAAAACCCTCTGACAGCAAGGCTCGGGCGACGTGCTCCTCGTACGAACGCACCGGCGAGGTGATCGGCCGCCCGCTCGGGAGCTCGCCCGTCGTGGCGCGCACGACGTCCCGCGCGAGGTCGACGTCACCCTCGATGGACCGCACCTTCACCACGTGAGGGTGGCTGTCGAGGCCGCGGAAGCTCACGCCGAACGCGGCAAGGCGCGGCTCGCTGCCCACCACCATCGCCGTCTCGCGCCGCATCGCCAGTGGATTGCCGCTCACGAGGAACGGCGGATCGAACGCGCCGGCCCGGCGGCCGATGTCAAAGTCCTCGACCGTCAGCTGCTCGGCGCGCTGCACGGCATGCGGCGTCGTGGCGGCGTAGAAGCGGAAGAGGTCGTCCGCGTCGCGCCGACGCGCGTAGTGGCCGTCGAGCTTTCGCGCCGGCATCCGCAGCGGCGCGCGCGGCGCGGCGAACCAGGTCTCGCGGGTATACGAGTAGAACCCGGCCTGGAAGAACGTTTCGCGCGCGCGGGCCGCGCCGGGCGCGGGCCCGCTCATCGCCGCATCGGCGACGGCACCGTAGAGGCGAAGCTGCCCGTGCTGCGCGGCCGACGCCGAGATGTGCGACAGCAGCTTGAACGAGCCCTCGGCGCCGCCTGGATCGGGGACCGCGGCGAGCGCGAGGATGACCCATTCCGGCCGGCGGCCGCTGTAGATGAGGGCGACCGCGCACAGCCGCCCGTGATATTCCTCGACGTAGAGTCGCAGCCCGCCGCGCAGGCCGATGGTCCCGGGCAGCAGCTTCCGCCACCCGGCAAGCGCGCTCGACACGAGCGGCTGCGGAAGGACCGATCCGAGGATCGCATCGGGCTCGCGGCTCGCCGTGGCGAGGAACCGCGTCACCCGCGGGAGGTCCGTCGGCATGGCGGGACGGACCGGCACGGCCTACCGGCGTCCGAGCCGCAGGAAGAACTCGTGAAAGCGGCCGTCGCGCGTGAGCTCTGGGTGGAACGACGTCGCGAGGAGATTGCCCTGATGCGCCGCCACGATCGTCGCCTCGCCCCAGCGGGCCCCGGCCCCCGTATCGGGGAGCCTCGCGAGGACCTCGACCCCGGGACCGACCGCCTCGATGAGCGGCGCGCGGATGAACACCGCGTGGAACGGCGTCGCGCCGAGCGCCGGCACGTCGAGGTCGGCTTCGAAGGAGTCGAGCTGCCGCC
>Ga0315281_10002676_pt1 | contig 26368 bp, 25 predicted proteins | sample YL17G07_0_MG_FD_204540 | JGI IMG/M metagenome (GOLD analysis project Ga0315281, IMG submission 204540) | Sediment microbial communities from Yellowstone Lake, YNP, Wyoming, USA - YL17G07_0 | ecosystem: Environmental > Aquatic > Freshwater > Lake > Sediment | place: USA: Wyoming | collected... | reverse complement strand
GCGGCGACCTCCTCGAATGTGCCGTCGTCACGGAGCGCATGCGCAAGGGGCTCATCGAGGCCACGGAGGTGCCGCGTAACCCGCTCGACGTGCTCGCCCAGCAAGTCGTCGCTATCTGCGCTGTGGACGACTGGACCGTGCCGGACCTCGAATCGCTCATCCAGCGGGCCTACCCCTTCGCGTCCCTCACCCGCGACGTCTTCGAGGCCGTCCTCGGCATGCTCGCGGGCCAGTACCCCAGCGACGAGTTCGCCGACCTCAAGCCGCGCATCATCTGGGACCGCGTGACCGGTCTGCTCTCCTCACGCCGCGACGCGAAGACGCTCGCGGTGGTCAACGCCGGCACGATTCCCGACCGGGGCCTCTACGGCGTGTTCCTCGGTGTGGGCGGGCCGCGTGTCGGCGAGCTCGACGAGGAGATGGTGTACGAGAGCCGCCCCGGCGAAACCTTCCTCCTGGGCGCGACCACCTGGCGCATCGAGCAAATCACCCGCGACCAGGTCATCGTCTCTCCCGCGCCTGGCGAACCCGGCAAGATGCCCTTCTGGCGCGGCGACGGCGTCGGCCGGCCGCTCGAGTTCGGCCGCGCGATCGGCGCCTTCACCCGCGAGATAGCGGCTATCCGCGACGAGTCAGTCGCGCTCGCCCGCCTGCAGGCCAGCCACGACCTTGACGAGCGCGCCGCCCGGAACCTCCTCGCCTACCTGGCCGAGGAGCGTGAAGCGACCGGCGCCCTCCCCACCGACCGCACCGTCGTCGTCGAACGCTTCCGTGACGAGCTCGGAGACTGGCGCGTGGTCATCCTCACTCCCTTTGGCGGACGGGTGCATGCGCCCTGGGCCCAGGCCATCGAGGCCACGCTCGCCGAGCGCAGTGGCTTCGACGTCCAGACACTCTGGAGCGACGACGGCATCGCCATCCGTTTCGCCGGTGGAGAAGAGCCGACCGACACGGATGCGCTCTTCCCGTCGCCCGAAGAGGTCGAAGAACTCGTGGTCCAGCGCCTCGGTGCGTCAGCGCTCTTCGCCGCGCACTTCCGCGAGAACGCCGGACGGGCCTTGCTTCTGCCCCGCATGCGCCCCGGGGCGCGCAGCCCACTCTGGCTGCAGCGGCAACGCTCGGCAAACCTGCTCGCGGTTGCGAGCCGCTACGGCGCCTTCCCGATCATCCTGGAGACCTACCGCGAATGCCTGCGCGACGTCTTCGACCTCCCGGGGCTTGTCGAAATTCTCCGGGACGTGCGCAGCCGGGAGATCCGTGTGGTGAACGTCGAAACCAGCGAGGCCTCGCCGTTCGCCCGCTCGCTGCTGTTCGACTACGTCGCCGCATACATGTACGAGGGCGACGCGCCGCTCGCGGAACGCCGCGCCCACGCCCTTACGCTGGACCGTCAGCTCCTGCGCGACCTTCTCGGAGAGGACGAGCTCCGCGAGCTGCTGGACCCGGCTGCGCTCGAACAGGTCGAACTCGAACTGCAAGGTTTGGCCGAAAATCGGCGCGCCAGGAACGCCGACCAGCTCCACGACCTGCTGCGCCGGGTGGGCGACCTCACCCTCGATGAACTGCAAGCCCGCGCCACCTCTCCGGGCGAGGTTGTGGAGTGGCTTGCCGCGTTGGAGGCCTCGCACCGGGCCTGCCGTGTCCGCGTCGCCGGCAGCGAGCGCTGGATCGCCATCGAGGACGCCGGACGCTATCGCGACGCCCTTGGGGTGTCCCCGCCCCTCGGAGTCCCGGAGGCGTTCCTGAAGCCAGCGCTGGACCCGCTCGACGGCCTGGTCGCTCGTTACGCGCGCACGCACGTGCCTTTCCTGGCCAGAGACGTGGCCGCGCGCTGGTCCATCCCGGAGTCGCTCGTGCGCGACGCCCTCGCCGCGCTCGAGGCCGCCGGCACCATCCACCACGGCGACTTCCGCCCCGGTGGCCACGAACGCGAGTGGTGTGACGCTGACGTTCTCCGCCAGCTCCGGCGCCGCTCCCTGGCGCGCCTCCGCCGGGAGGTTGAGCCGGTGCCGGGCGCTGCTTATGCCCGCTTCCTCGCGCGCTGGCACGGGCTGGCAGCGCCGGCCACCGGCCCGGACGCCCTCCGCGAGACGGTCGCGCGCCTCGAAGGACTTCCGCTGCCCGTCTCTATCCTCGAGCGCGCGCTGTTGGCGCCGCGCGTGGCCGGCTACCAGCCGCGCCTCCTGGACGAACTCGGGGCGGCGGGCGAAGTGGTCTGGATAGGGCAGGGCGCGCTCGGCCAGGACGACGGCCGGGTCGCCCTGTATCTCCGTGAGCACGTCGCTGCCCTCGCGCCGCCACCTGGCGATGTTCCCGCCGGTGACCTGCCAGCCGCGCTCCTCGCCGCGCTCGAACGCCGTGGCGCCTCGTTCTTCGCCGACCTCCTGCGCGAAACGGAGGCGCACCCCCGCGAGGCGCTGGACGTTCTCTGGCAGTTGGTCTGGGCAGGCCTGGTCACGAACGACACGTTCGCACCCTTGCGCGCGCTTGCCTGGCCGAAACGGCAGCCTTCGCCGCGCGGCCGCTCCGGCCTGCTTCCGCCCGAAGCTGGAGGGCGCTGGTCAGCGACCGCGTCGCTCACTGGCGGTGTCTCCTCGACTGCGCGCACGCACGCACTGGCGCTCGCCCTCCTCGAGCGTTACGGCGTCGTGATGCGCGAGGGCGTTGTGAGCGAGGGCGTAACTGGCGGGTTCTCCGCGGTCTACCCGGTGCTCAAGGCCATGGAAGAGGGTGGCCGTGTCCGTCGCGGCTATTTCGTGGAAGGTCTCGGCGCCGCCCAGTTCGCCCTGCCGGGCGCCGTCGACCGTCTCCGTGGTGAGCGCGAGCTCCCGGACTCCCCGGCGGTCCACGTGCTCGCCGCCACCGATCCCGCGAACCCGTACGGAGCGGCGCTGGCCTATCCGAAGCGCGAAATCGAGACGCGCCGCGCCCTCTCGCGGTCGGCGGGGGCGCGCTGTGTCCTCGTCAACGGCGAGCCCGTGCTCTACGTCGAACGCGGCGGCCGGGCCGTCGTCACGCTGCCTGCCTTCGACGACCCCGGGACGCGCGCACTCGCTCTCGCGGCACTGGTAACTGCGCACGAGGCCGTCGGACGCCGGCCGCTCACGGTCGAGCGGCTCGACGGCGAGCCAGCCACGACGTCGCCGCGGGCGCCCCTGTTCGCGGAAGCTGGCTTTGTCACCAGCTACCGTGGCCTTGTCTACGCGCCGCGCCGCCCGGAGAGCCACGCCGTTGCCGGAAGGAGATAGCCTCTACCGCTTTGCCGCGCTGCTGCGGCCCGTGCTCGAAGGGCGCGTCATCCAGGCAGCCCGCGCCCACGGACCGGGCGCGGTGCCCCGGGTCCAGCAAGTGATTGGCGCTACCTGCACCGGAGTCCGCTCGCAGGGCAAGAACCTCATCATCAGCTTCGACAACGGCCTTGCGCTGCGGGGCCACCTGCGCATGTACGACACCTGGGAAGTCTATGCGCCCGGTCAGCCGTGGCGCAGGCCCGAACGCGAAGCACGGCTCGTCCTCGAAGTGCCCGGCGCGGTCGTCGTCAACTTCAGCGCGCCAGTCATCGAGCTGATCGAGGAACGGGCGCTCGCCCTCCACGAGCCGGTGAGCGGGCTGGGCCCTGACCTGCTGGACGACGCCTTCGACGCGGCCGAGGCGCTGCGCCGTCTCCGCGATCCCTCTCGCGCCACGCTCACCATTGGCGACGCCATCATGGACCAGCGTGCCATGGCCGGAGTGGGCAACATCTGGAAGCACGAGACGCTGTTTCGTTGCGGCCTCAACCCCTGGGCCCGCGTCGAAGAACTCTCCGACGAGGCACTCCTGGGGGTCGTCGAAAAAGCCCGCGAGTTGCTCCGCGCCAGCGTTGGCAAGCCTGGCCCGGCAGGCGCCCGCCGGCCCTCGATGTACGTCTACATGCGCGCGGGCCAGCCCTGCCGGCGCTGCAACACCCGCCTCCGCAGCGCCCCGCAGGGCAACGACATCCGCCATACCGCCTGGTGTCCGAAATGTCAGCCCGAGTCACCGGACCAGTCCATTCCCCCTCCGCCCCCGCGGCGCCGCGCCCGGCCCTAAAGTTCTTGCCCGACTTGCCGAAGATCCCTTCCATGAACCCTGTCTCCGCTATTCAGTCGGCCATGTCCGCCCCAATCGAGCCGTTCGAGCCTGCAGACGTCGTCAGAGCACAGGTCGCTGTTGCTATCTCGGCGAAAGTGCTCCACATCCAGGCAGCGATGGGCGCTGAGGTCGTGAAGCTGCTCGACCCCTCCCGCGGCCAGCACCTCGACCGACGCGCCTGAACCAGTAGACCCCCGTGCGGCTGACGCCGCAGCGCGGTACCCTCGGAAGCAATCAACGCGCCCGGCGTTGCCGCGCGCCCGAGGTTCCCGTGCGAGAGATTGACGCCGCCACTATCACCGACGCCGTGGCCAAAATGGCCATCGAAGCCGCGCACTTCCTCCCTGAGGACGTCGAGGGCGCCATCCGGTCCGCCCGGGGCACCGAGAAGTCCCCGCTGGGCGTGCAGATCATCGACGAGATCCTCGAGAACGCCGAGATCGCCCGCACGCGCATGCTGCCCCTCTGCCAGGACACCGGCACCGCCGTCGTCCACGTCGAACTCGGCCAGGACGTGCACGTGGCCGGAGGCTATCTGATCGACGCCATCAACGAGGGCATCCGCCGCGGCTACGGCGAGGGGTATTTGCGCAAGTCCATCGCGGCCCGCCCCTTCAGCGCCCGCACCAACACGAGCGACAACACGCCCGGCGTCATCCACACGGAGATCGTCCCGGGCGAAGAGATGCACCTCTACTTCATGCCCAAGGGCGGCGGTTGCGAGAACATGTCGCGCTACCAGAATTTCCTCCCCGGCGCGGGCAAGCAGGCCGTCATCGACTTCGTCTGTGAGACGGTCGACATGTCCGGCGGCAACCCCTGCCCGCCCCTGGTGATCGGCGTCGGCGTCGGTGGCACCGCGGAAAAAGCAATGACCATCGCCAAGCATTCGCTCTTCCGCAAGATCGGTTCGCGTCACGCCGACCCCGAAGTCGCGGCGCTCGAAGACGAGCTGCTGGACGCGGTGAACGCGCTCGGCGTCGGCCCGCAGGCCGTGGGGGGCTCGACCACGGCCCTTGACGTCTTCGTCGAGACGCACCCCACCCACATCACTGCGCTTCCCGTCGCCGTGAACATCCAGTGCCACAGCGCACGCACCAAGCACGTGGTGCTGTAGGGCCCAGATGCCCGCCGAGCCGACCCTTTCGCTGGTGCCCTTCAGCGCGATCGACACGATCGCGGTGGCGGCGCTCGTGAACGCCGCGTTCCGCCGCTACGAAATCCTCCATGCCGACCGCACTTCGCCCGAAGGACTCGCCGACGAGGCCGGGGACGGCGCCGAGTGGCTCCTTGCGCACCGGGCCGGCAGGCTCGTCGGCTCCGCCATGATCCGCCCCGCTGCCGGGGTCTTTGACGGGCATCCCAACCCAGCGGCGCTGGGCGACGTCTCCGCCGCCCTCTATTTCGGCCTCGCAGCCGTGGACCCGCTCGACATGAGCTCGGGTGTCGGGCGCCAGCTGGTAGCGGAGGCCGAGCGTATCGCCGCAGAGCGCGGCTACCGGAGCGTCATCCTCGGCACGGTGCGCGAATTCGGCCTCGTCGACTACTACGCGCGCTGTGGCTACGTCGTTGTCGCCGTCCACGACTTCGAGCCGGGCCACTGGGACATCGTCGCGCCCCACCGCCTCTGCGAAATGGTGAAGGCACTGTGAGCTGGCAGACGCGCTTCGCAACCGAAGACGACGTGCCCGCGATCGTCGCGCTCGTCAACCGCGCCTACCGTGTGGAGGACTTCTTCAAGTTCGGCGACCGGACCGACGCCCGCGAAGTCCGCGAGCACCTCGCCAGTGGGCGTTTCCTGCTGGCCGAAGCCAGCGACGGTGCCCTCGCCGGTTCTGCCTACGTTCGCGTCCGCGGTCCGCGCGGCTACTTCGGCATGCTCTCCGCCGACCCGGCACGGGCGGGGCAGGGGCTGGGCCGCTTCCTCGTCGCCTCGGCAGAAGCGATATGCCGTGAGGCTGGCTGCATCGAAATGGATCTCTCGGTGGTGAACCTGCGCCAGGAACTCTTTCCCTGGTACCGCAAGCTCGGCTACCGCGAGTGCGGCACTGAGCCCTGGCCTGCCAACGAGCCGACGCGCATCCCCTGCCACTTCGTCCTCATGACGCGCTCGCTCGCTGTTCCCGTTCCCGAAATCACCCGAATGGAGTCCCTTGCATGACCACGAAGGCCCTCAAGACCCCCCTCACCGACGAGGCCATCTCCGGCCTGTCCATCGGAGACCACGTCACCTTCACGGGCGTCATCTACACCGCCCGCGACGCCGCTCACAAGCGCCTCATCGAGCTGGTCCGCAAAGGCGAGCCCCTCCCCATCGACCTTGCCGGTCAGGTCATCTACTACGTCGGACCGACGCCTCCCCGGCCTGGCGCGGTGATCGGCTCGGCCGGGCCGACCACCGCGATGCGCCTCGACCCCTATACGGCCGCCATGCTCGACCTGGGCGTCAAGGGCATCATCGGCAAGGGCGGCCGCGGGCCCGCTGTGCGCGAATCCATCAAGGCCCACCACGCCGTGTACTGCATCGCCGTGGGCGGCACCGGCGCGCTCCTCAACCGTCACATCAAGAAGGCCGAAGTCGTAGCTTTCGAGGACCTGGGCACCGAGGCCATCCGCCGCCTGGAAGTCGAAGGTTTCCCCGGCATCGTCGTCAACGACTGCCGCGGCGGCGACCTCCTCGAAGAGGGCAAGCGCGAGTACCGGACCAGCAGCCGCCCGATTCCCGCGGTTCAGAGCCTGGGCGGCTGAGCCAGGTCACGGCCCGGTCAGCGCGGCCGATGCGCCTCTGTGTCCTGCGTCACGTTCGCGCTCAGCCGCGCTGGTAGGATGGTGATGGTCCCAGCGCCACGGCAGGTGAGCGAATGTCCGGTCCTCCTATCAAAGTCCCACTTCCGGGCCACAGCCGGCTGCGGCTGAACTCGCGCTCTGCACGGGTCACCGTCGTCGCTGAGGACCGCGCCGACCTGCTGATCGAGTCGGGCATCGGCTCCCCGAGTGACGTCGAGGACGACGGCAACGGACACTTCATCATCCAGGGCGGCTCGAAATCCCTCGAGTTGCGTTGTCCGGCGGGCACCGACCTCGTGATCGGCACGCTCTCAGGCAACGTCGAGGTGACGGGCCGCGCCGGAGCCGTCCTCGTTGGCTCCGCCAGCGGCTCCATCAGCGTCGAACGTGCCCTTACCGCGGACCTCCGCAGCCTCTCCGGCAACGTGACCGTCGGCGCTTGCGACGGGCGCTGCCGCGTCTCCACGAAAAGCGGCCGCGCCAGCGTAGGCCGCACCGGCCAGACCGAGGTCTCGACCATGTCCGGCTCCGTCAGCGTCGCGAGTGCCACCGGCGACGTCCGCGTGAAGTCCGCGAGCGGGCGGGTGGAGGTCGGTAGCGACGGCCGGAACGACGTCGCCGTCTCCACCATGTCCGGGTCAGTAACAGTGCGCCTGCCTGACGGGGTGCGCCCTGCTGCGAGGTTGCGCAGCCTCTCGGGCCGGCCGCGCTGCGACTGCCCCGCTGGCGACGACTGCCAGGTCGCCGTCTCGACCATGAGCGGCAAAATCGAAGTGGTGCCCGGGGGATGAGCGCGGCGCCACCCGCGCTCGAGGTGCTCGCAGGCGCCGTCGTCTTCACCGACATCGTGGGGTTCACCGAGTTCAACGCATTGCGCGGCGACGCCGAGGCCGTGGAACTCCTTTCGATCCAGGAGCGCATCGTCGACTCGATGCTGCCGCCCGGTGCCCGCGTCGTGAAGGAACTCGGCGACGGCCTGCTGCTCTGGTTTCCCGATGCCTGCTCCGCAATCGACACCACGCTCCGGCTCCAGGAGGCCTTCGAACGGGAGTCGAGCGAAAGCATGCTGCCCCTCTGGGTGCGCATCGGCGTGCACTGGGGTCAGCCCACGCGCCGGCGCGACGACATCGTCGGCCACGACGTGAACCTCGCCGCACGTATCGTCTCCGTGGCCGGTCCCGGCGAGGTCGTCCTTTCCGAGGCCACGATCCGGGCGATGTCGTCGGAGCTCCCGGGCGTGACGTTCGACGAGCTCGGCCCCGTCGTCATGAAGGGCATCCCCGAGCCCGTGCGGCTCTATCGCGCCTCACGCTGGTGAGTGGCCCGCGGGTGGATGGCCGATGGAGCGAAGGCGGACGCGGCTAGTCCGAACCGCCTAGTTGAGGCGGGCGCCGGAAATCGTCCCTTCCGTCGATTCCGGGGCAGGGTTTCCCCTCATAGGATGTGATTACCGGAACCACATCCCGTAACCAGAAGGTTGAACAGCGGTGAACTCGCTCACCCTAGACCCCCTGACGATGGTGTACCACGAACTGCGCTCCCCCCTGGGGCTGGTTGCGACGGCCGCACGCTCGGCCGCGGACGACTGCCAGGACGAAGCCATTCGCAGCCGCTGCGAAATGATCGTGCGGGCGGCCGAGCGCATGCTCCGCACCGCGAACGAGGTCTTCGAGCTCAATCGCTCGGCCGAGTGCCTCGATCGCGACTGGTACGTGCCGGCCAAGATCATTGCCGACTTTGTCGCCGACCTCCGCGGCCTCGAGGTCGACGTCCGGTGCGAAACGGCGGCGGGCGGTGGGGCCGTGGCCGTCTTCGGCGTTCGCGGGCAATTCGAGGCCCTGCTCCATTCGCTGGTCACGAACGCGGTGGACCATGGCGACCCCGAGGCGGAAGTCGTCGTTGGCCTCACCGAGGGCGAGGGTGAACTTGTCGTGGCGGTCACCAACCGCGCCGCGAGCCTCGAGCGCCACAACGGCATGGGCCTCGGTACCTATATCGCCGCTGGTCTCGCCGAGCGCCTCGGCGCCAGGCTCACAGTCATGAGCGGCGAGGGCGTCTACCACGTCGAACTCGCCCTCTCGACCGACAAGCCTCTCTGACCGACCTGCTGCTCCCCGGGGCGACAACGAAGCGGCCCGGATCGGCGGCCGGGTCCAGGTGGGCGTCGCTCACCTGAGGCGACCCTGTCTGCCCTAGCGCGAGAGCCGGTATCCGTACCCGCGGACCGTCCCCAGCATTTCCGGGTCTGCGCCGAGCGCCGCCGCCTTCCGCCGGATGCGAAGGACAACCGCCTTCAGCAGCCCCGGGTGAATCGGCCCCGAGAACACCGCGCCGCGCTCCAACTCCTGGCGGGCGACCGGCTTGCCCCGGGCTGCAGCAAGGCGCAGCAGGACTTCCCGCTCAGAGCGCGCCAGCGCCAGCGTGCGGCCGCCGTTCCCGAGGGTGGACTGCGCCGGGCTGAACGAGAGCCCGCCGAAAACGCCGCTGCCATCACTGCCCTTGCCCGGGCCCGTCCGGGGCCTCAGCTGCCTTGCCCGGTTCGCGGCGTCGACGATCGCCTGGGCGACACCGCTGTTCAGCGCTTCATCGGTGATGCAGGCCGTCGCCCCGGCCGCGAGGTATGGTGCGGGGTCTGCCCCTGCGGGCAGGCTCACGACGACAACCGGGGTCAGCCTCTTCGTCAGCAGACGCGCGACCTCTTCGTGGCCGTGCTCCGCGGCTACCAGCAGCGCCAGGTCAGCGAAGGCTGCCTGGCCCATCTCGACGACTCCCTCGGCGCCCTGGTGCTCGACCACGAAAATCCCGAGGTTGGCGAGCGTCGAGAGCACGCCCGCCCGCTGCAACGGCCGAAGGTAAGCGACCAATGCGGTCAACGCCGGCTGTGTCGCCCTGGGACCTGGAGCTGTATCCACGCAATCGTTCCTCTCTGGGCGCTTGCTCTCATCTTCTTCCCGGGGGGGTGCCGCCAGGTTGAGAACCGGTGTCAGCGCGGTGAACCACGCCAGCCCTCAGTGCAGGATGTCCCCGCGCCGCATTCTGCTCTCTGTAGAGGGGCGCCGCGGTTGCCGATTACACGGGTAGCAGGGCGGCCACCGCGCGTTCACTCGCGCCCGCCGGAGGGAGAGAGCATGGTCAGCCTTACCGTGAGCGGCCCGGGCACGATGCTCCACGCCATGGTTGCTGCGCTCATCCGCGAAACGCACCCGGGCACTGAAATCCAGCCTGGCGCGCACGCCCGCGAGTGCGCCGGAGTCCACGTGGGTCTGCTCGGTACCAGCCGGTGGCTCTTCATCTCCACCACCCATGGGCCCGCCGCCGACGCCGTCCAGGCCCTGTCCTCGGGCGCTTGCGCTGCCCTGACGCTCGACTCCTCGCCCGAAGAGTTCCGGCTGGCCATGAAGGCGTTGCTCGAGGGCGAACGCGGCTACGTCCCCATCGAAATGGTCCGCTGGATGGCTGGCGAGGCACTCGGACGCACCGGCGCGGGCCCGTCCGCGCGCGCCGGTCTCACTGCCCGCGAACGGGAAATCCTCCAGCTCGTCGCGCGCGGACACTCCAACGCCGAGATTGCCCATGCCCTGCTGATCTCGCCGAACACCGTACGTACCCACCTGCACGCGCTTTCCGTGAAGTTGGAGGCGACAAGCCGCACCAGGATGCTCGCGAACGCCCGCGCGCTGGCCATCCCCGAAGCCTTCGAGTTCGAAGGCCGTCCGACCGACACCGCCGAGCGCGTCTCGGCGTGAATGGAGGCTGCTGATGCTGGTGCTCGTGGTTGAGGACGACGAGGACTACGCCGAGATCATCGCCCAGACGCTACGGCGCGAGTCCCACGATGTTGTGGTGACCGGTACCGCCGGCGCCGCTGTGCGCTTCGCCGGCAGCAAGTCACCCGGCCTCGCGGTGCTCGACATTTTGCTTCCGGACGGCAACGGACACGATCTGCTCAAGAAGCTCCGCGAAGGTCAGCCGTCGCTCCCCGCCATCTTCCTCTCGTCGCTCGACCGTATCAGCGACAAGGTTGCGGGCTTCGAAAGCGGTGCCGACGACTACATGACCAAGCCGTTCCACCCCAGCGAGCTGCTCGCGCGCGTCCGCGCCGTGTCCCGTCGCGGCCAGGCAAGCGAGCCTGCCGCGGCCCGGCCAGTTCCGGCCCGGATCCGCGCCCTCGGACTCGAGCTCGACCCGGCGAACCAGGCCGCCTACCTCGACGGCATCAACCTCAACCTCACCCGTCTCGAGTTCGACGTACTCTGTCAATTGGTGCGGTACCCCGGACAGGTGCTCAGCCACGCCTTCCTCTCCGAAGAGATATGGGGTTACAAGAACGTCAGCGACGCAACCCTGCTGAAGGGTCATGTCAGCTCCATCCGCAACAAGATCCGCGCCGCTGGCGGCAGCGACGAACTGATCCACACCGTCCACGGTGTGGGCTACAGCTTCACGCCCGTCTAGCCGCCCGGCCGTTCACTGGAGGAAGCTCCCCGTGCGAGTCGCCATTGCAGACCCCGACCCGGCCGCCGCCGACTTGCTGATGTTCGTTGCCCAGCGCAGGGGTCATCAGGCCGTGTGCGTTTCGGAGCCCCGGCGCCTGCTGGACCGCCTGCCCTTCACGCCTGCCGTACTGGTCGTCTCCTTCCTCGACCTCGACCCGGACTCGCTTGCCGCCCTGGCCAGCCTTCGCTCCGAATTCGCCGGCCAGGTCATCATTCTCCTCACCGAGCGGTCGACGACGCTACCGCCGCTGGCGGCGCTGAAGGCCGGCGCAAACGACGTGGTACTGTCCCCCTGGAACCCATTCGAAGTCATCCTGCGCGGAGAAACCTGGCTGGCAAACCGTGTCAGCGAAGCCGGGTCAACGTCTGGAGTCCGGCTGGCAGACCTCGACATAGACCTCGACTTGTTCACGGCTTCCAAGAACGGCAAAGCCCTGACGCTCACGAGGCTGGAGCGGCGCCTTCTCTTTTGCCTCTGCCAGCACCATCCCAACGTGGCGACCATCGACCGCCTCCTGGCCTTTGGCTGGGAGGCACTGGATGAGCCGGATGCGGGGCTGCTGAAGACGCACGTCTCGCACATCCGCCGCAAGCTCAAGGAGGCCGGCGGCGTCCCGCTCGAGATCGTCTCGCATCAAACCGTGGGGTACTCGTTGCGGGCCTCCGAAGCGCGCGAGCTCGCGAGTTAAGGCGCCGGTGGCGCCTCTCGCCGCACCGCTCGGGCGGAGCCGCTGAATGCAATCCGTGTCGAGGCCGAGCCAGGCTCCCTGGCTGCAGGACCTCAGCCGGCCGGGTAGAGCCCGAGCAGGTTGAAGCGCTGCAGCCCGTCGTGCAGCTCGCGCCACTTCGCCAGCAACTCCCTGCGTCCGAGCTTCGGGAACTTCGCTTCCAATTCCGCCAGGATCGCCGCGGCGGTGGCCCGGCCGTCGACCCGCTTCAAGAAGGCCCGCCGGAACGGGTCCAGCGTCTGCTGGAAGCGCAGCCCTTCGAACTCGAGGTCGAATGCCGGCTGCAGCTCCAACTGCCGCTTGATCAGCCCGCTCGCGTCGTAATTGAGCCAGTGGGGGATGGCCGACTCGTCCGTCGCGTCAGGTGCGGCCGGGACCTCCGTGCTTTCGCGCGTGACGAAGAACGAGTGCTTCATCATGCGCCCGTGCAGCAGTTCCGCAGTTGCCTCGCGCTCGATGGGCCCAAGCGCGCGGCAGTCTACGCCCGGAGCGTAGAACGATGGCTCGTAGAGGGTCTGGATCACGTGGCGGACGAGCTGCATCGCCGCGCCGTGGACCCAGCCGTACAACTCCGGCACCGTGTACGCCCGGTCGGTCGAGTGCAGAAGCGCGTCAAACAGTCCCGCGTCGCCGTGCAACTCGATCTCGCCGGCGTAGCTGTTCCGGCCGAGCGACGCCCAGTGGTCTGCCTTCAGACCCGCTATCACGTCCTTCGCGATGCGCACCCGCTGCTCGGCGGGCAGGGAATCGGGAGCGACCAGCCGCAGCAATTCCTGCAACTGGTAGATGGCAGTGCGGCCATATTGGCCGTACACCATGATCCCGGCTCCCCCTCCTGGCGCCAGCACGTCACGGATCGCCGCCAGCCCCGCCTCCGGAGAGGGGAGGTGGTGGAGCACGCCGGGTGAGACGACATAATCAAAGACGCCGAGTCCGAGCTCAGGCAAGTCAGTGATAGACCCCCGTACGAAGCGGACGTCGAGGCCGCGCGCTTCCGCCCGCGCTGCCGCGACCGCCAGGGAAGCATCGGACAGGTCGAGGCCCACCACTTCGGCGCCGGTTCCGCGAAGCTGCTCAGCGATGAAAACCGCGTTGTCGCCCGTGCCGCACCCTGCATCGAGCACGCGGAAGCCCTCACCCGCGCGTCGTCTCCCGCCCCAGAGGACGTAGTTCGCAAATGCCATCTGGCCGAGCAGCGTGCTCCGCAGTTGCTCGCGTTCTCGTGCGGGGTCGCGCGGGGGGTAGGGGTACGCTTCGTACTGGTCACGGACGGTCTGCGCGAGGGTCATCGTGGCCTCCCGCACCAGTGTGCCCGCCGGTGGCAGCCACGCTGCATCGGGAAAACCCGGCAGATGGTGCTGGAGCGCCCCGCTTCTCGCACCCGGCCACGTCCGGCCGCACGCTAGCCCTCCGAGAGCGCATCCCTCACCAGGGCCCGCTCGGCAGGCCCGAGCGCCAGCCCCAGCGCAGCGTCGCGACCCGCTTCGCTCATCTTGCCCCAGGACTTCTTCAGGATAGTCAACAGTTTTTCGCGCTCGATTCGCCCCGCGAACTCGGCCAGCTCCGACTCCAGGAAGACCAGGCACACGGCGTCCTCCAGCGTGCGCACCTCCGGGTCGGCCGCCAGGCGCTCCTTGCGGATGATTGCCGCTGCGCGGTGAGTCGTTGCGTCGTCGCAGCCCGCAGTGCGCATCAGGGCGCCCGCCGCCTCCGCGTGAAACCGCTGGAGGTCGCTTCGCCATCGCAGGTAGCCGCCCCGGCCGTCCGGGTAATCCGTCCGCGGGCGTTCCCAGCGGCGGAGATGGTGCGCCCTCGCGGCCAGTCGCAGCGCCTCGCTCGCGCCCGGTTGGAGCCGCTCCACCCAGCGGCCCACACGGATCGAGTCCACGACCGCCCGTGGCAGTTCGGAGCCCTCGAAGGGCACCCGCACGGGGTCGGCCGCGTTTGCCGCGTCTATCAACGCCATCGCCCGGGCGAACCGCGAGTTCGTCTTCATGCCAGACATAGTAGCGTTCCCCCCGGCGCTCAAATGTGCGTAGAATCGCGCCCGTGAACCTCCTTGCTGGCCACCGGGTCGCCGTCGCTTCCTATGGGGTCTCCGCCGCTTATGCCGGCTGGCTGCTCCGCCAGTTCGGCGCGGACGTGACACACGTCAGTGCACTCGACCCGGAAGGGCTCGGCGCTTTCCTTGCGGAGGGCGGCCGCTTTCACCAGGCGCCTCAACTCGACCTCGCACCCGGCGAACTGCTCGTCACCGACGCGCCCGTGACCGCTTCCAACCGCGAGGCCATCGAGCGCCGCGCCGCACGGTCCGGCGTTGTCTGGCTGACTCCCTGGGGCCTCGACACGCCCTGGCAGGACCGGCCGTGGAGCGACCTCACGCTTCTCGCGACCGGCGGCTGGATGCACGCCGTCGGCGAGCCCGAAGGTCCACCACTTGCGCCGCCGGGCGCCATCCCACAGTACATGGCGGGCCTGTTTGCCGCGATCGAAGCCCTGGGCCGGCCCGCCGGCGACCAGAGCGCCGGCCTGTCGGTGGTCTCGATGGCCGAGGCCGTCGCCGCGACCGCGATCTACGACACGGTGGCCTTTCAGTATCACGGCGTCTCGCGCGGGCGCGTCGGCAACCGCTTCGCCCGGGCGCAATGCACGCTCGTCACCCTCCCCTGCCTCGACGGCTATCTCGGCATCCACGCGGCCCTGCACCACCAGTGGCTCAAACTGGTCACGCTTATCGGGCATCCCGAGATCGCAACCGACCCGCGCTTCGCGACCCTGGAAGAGCGCATGCAGCACCTTCCGGAGCTCGACGAGTATCTCGTGCCATGGCTGGCCTCACGCAAGCGCTGGGACGCATACCACGAGTTGCAGGCCGCCCGGATCCCCTGCGCCCCCATCCCGGACGTCTCGGAGGTCCTCGCCTCTCCGCAACTCGCGGCCCGGCGCGCCTGGCACGAAGTCACCACACCCTCCGGGCGCGGTCTCCGAGTGCCGGGGCCACCTGCCCGTGTAGAAACGGGACCGGCCGAGCCCGTGACGCCGCGCGAGCCTGGCCCATGGGCCCACGGCCGTGTGCGCGTAGTCGACCTCTCCATGGGTTGGGCCGGTCCCCTGGTCTCCCACGTCCTCGCCTGCTACGGAGCCGACGTCATCAAGCTCGAAAGTCACCGGCATTTCGACTGGTGGCGCGGCTCGAGGCCCGCCGGCGACGACCCCACGCTCTCGCTCCACGAGCGCAGCCACGTGTTCAACTCTGCCAACCGTGGCAAGCGCGGGGTCACGCTCGACGCCGTCCACCCCGAGGGCAACGCGCTCGTCCGCCGTCTCATAGCCTCGGCCGACGTTGTTATCGAGAACTTCGGCGCCGGCGTGCTCGAAAAGCTCGGCCTGGACTACCTCACCCTGGCCGCGGACAACCCGAGCCTCATCCTGCTTCGACAGCCCGCCTTTGGGCGCGGCGGTCCCGAATCCCAGTACGCGGCGTTCGGCAACACGATCGAAGGCATGTCCGGCCTCACCTCCCTCGTCGGACCCGAAGGCGGCCCCCCGTATCAACTCGGGAACGCCCTGGGCGACCCGGTCAGCGGCCTCAATGGCGCTGTGGCGGTTCTCGCGGCGCTTGAAGCCCGTTCGCGCGACGGCCTCGGCCGCTGCGTCGAAGCCGCCCAGGTCGAAGGCTTCCTCCCGCTCGTGAGCGAGGCGTTCGTCGACTACCAGCGTACGGGCACAATCCCAACCCGCCGCGGCAACCGGCGTCCCGGCCCTGGCCCGTCCGGCGCGTTCGCCTGCGCCGGCGAAGACGCCTGGCTTGCAGTCGACGTTACCGGCGCGGCGGCGCGCTCGGCCCTGGCGAGCCTCCTGCGCGTGTCCGTGGATTCAGACCTGGAGGCGGCCCTCGTGAGTTGGGCCGCAGCGCACGACCGCGATGACGCGGCCGCCCAACTCGCCGCGCACGGGATTCCCGCCGCCCCGGTGAACTCCGAGCTCGACGTGCTCTACGGCGAGCCCTTCTCGAGCGCCAACTTCTTCGAGGGCATGGAGCGCGAGGTCGTGGGCTACCACCTCTACCCGTCGCTCCCCGTCATCGCGGGAGGGGAGCGACGCCTGCCCGGCGGACCTGCGCCGCTCCTCGGCGAGCACACGCATGAAGTGCTCCAATCTCTCGGCCTCGACAGCGCTGCACTCGAGGCGCTGGAACGGTCCGGAGTCACCGGCGCCGTGCCCGTCTGAGGGCGCCCAGTCTTACGTCCTGAGCGTCAGCCCTCCGTCGATGACCAGCCCGTGGCCCGTGACGTACGCGCTGTCGTCGGATGCGAGGAACAGGGCGCCCCGGGCGATGTCGATCGGCTGACCCAGGCGCCGCACCGCGGTCTTCTTCTCCCACACCTCACGGATGTAGTCCTGGTCGAAGTTCTGCTTCGTCATCCCCGAGTAGATCGGCCCCGGCAGGATGTAGTTGGCCGTGATCCCGAACTTCCCCAACTCCAGTGCCAGCGTGTGCGTCAACCCTGCGACGCCCGCCTTCGAGGCGCAGTACGCCGCCACGCCATAGTCGGTCCGCGTCGCCATCACCGAGGCAACGTTGATGATTCGCCCGCCCCCGCGCTTGCGCAGCTCCGGGATTGCCTCGCGGCAGAGCAGGAACACCGCGCGCAGGTTCACTGCCATCACCCGGTCCCATTCCTCGGTTGGCAACACCTCGACGAGCGCGCTCGAGCCAACGCCCGCGTTGTTCATGAGCACGTCGAGCCCGCCGAACCGCTCGACGGCAGCGGCGACGATCGCTTCCGCCGAGCCATCCGCCGCGACGTCCGCCGTGAACGGGACGATCCGCTCGTGGCCCGCGTGAGCACTGTCGATCGCCGACCCGGGCAGGTCCACCGCAAGCACCGAGGCGCCTTCCGCGGCGAACAGTTGCGCTGTCGCCTGGCCGATCCCCGAGGCCGCCCCGGTCACGATCGCCGCCTTGTCTTGAAGCCTCATGCACCCCTCCACGCCGGAAGTCCGGTCGAAGGCGCATTATCGACGAGCCGAATCCTCGGGGCACGGCTCGCTGGCCGGTCAGCTTCGCACGGCCGGAACTGCGCTCGGCGCGCTACTGGCCGAATCTCAAGATGTGAGGCGCCAATCCGACGACGAATGGTTGAGCGCCGCACGTGCGCGTTACACCGCGGAGGGCGCCGCGTGGGACGTGCATCCCGACTTCTCGCCTGCCCCGGAGCCCGCGCCCGGAGCCCCGGCCTCGACGCTCCGCTGCCCGTACTGTGCCGAGCCCTCGCTGCTCACGCCTGCGAGGACGTATACGACGCCTGACGGTCTGCTGCTGTGCCCGCGGTGCTACGGCATCTGGGTGCGGGCTGACGTCCTGGCGGTGGGACTGCAAATCGAGGAGGACTCGCCGCCGGCGTTCACCGCCCTCTGCGTCGCGCCTCGTTGCCGCGCCTGTTTCGGCCACCTCGACGAAACCGAGACCTGTCGAAAGTGCGGCAAGAAGCTCCCGTCGCTCGCTTGTCCCGCGTGTGCGAAACCGATGACGCGCTTCAAGCAGGCCGGCGTCACGCTCGACCGTTGCGACACCTGCAAGGGGACCTGGTTCGACACGGGGGAAATCGCCGCCGTGTACGGCGTCGAGCCTGCGCACGAGCTGGCTGACACCGTCTCCGGGATGACCCCGCAGCGCGGCCAGCCGTCCATTCTGGGGCTCGGCCTCGATGTCGGCTTCAGGATCCTGGCGAACTTTCTCTAACGAAGCCTGCCAGGGCTCACCAGATCCCGAGCGCCATCTTCACGTCTTCGCTCGCCATGGTCCGCGGGTCCCAGGGCGGGCTCCAGACGATCTGCACGTCCACGTCCTTCACGCCCGGGAACTCTTTCATCTTCGCGTACGCCTCGCCGCGGATGATCGGCCCGAGCGGGCACCCCGGACTCGTCAGCGTCATCGTCACCAGCACCGTCCCGGCGTCGTACTGGATGTCGTATACCAGTCCCAGGTCGACGATGCTCAGGTTGATCTCCGGGTCCATGACCTCGCTGAGCTTCTCGCGAAGCTGCTCATAAGTCGGGACTGCCGTCGCTTCGGTCATCTCTTCGTGCCTCCTCAGACTGCTGTGGTCGCCTGCTGGAGCCCCGCTTCGAGCACGTTCCAGCAGAGCAGCGCGCACTTCACGCGCACGGGGAACTTCGCCACACCCTGCAGCGATTCGAGGTCACCGAGTTCCTGGTCGGGCTCGGTTCCCTCCAGCATCATCGCCCGGAACTTCGCAAGCACCTGTCGCGCCTCGGCCGTCGAACGGCCCTTCAGCCGCTCTGTCAGCATCGAAGCGCTCGACTGGCTGATGGCGCACCCTTCGCCGCGAAAGGCAACGTCCTCGATCGCCCCGTCCCGGATCTCCAGGTCGATCTCGATGGCGTCGCCGCACACCGGGTTCATGCCCTCTGCGTGCTGCGTCGGATTCTCGAGGCGGCGCTTGTTCCGCGGCCGCCGCGTGTGGTCGATGATCACTTCCCGGTACAGGTCATCGAATTGCGGCTCCGGGATGCTCATGCGAATACCTTCCGAACCTGTCGTAGTCCTTCGACGAGGGCGTCCACGTCGGATTCGGTATTGTACAGCGCAAGGCTGGCGCGGCTCGTCGCGGGCACCCCCAGTTCGCGCATCAGCAACTGCGCACAGTGGTGCCCCGCCCGGATGGCGACGCCGTATCCGTCGAGAATCGTGCTGATGTCGTGCGGGTGGGCGCAGTCCATCGAAAAGCTCACCGCCCCGACACGGTCCTGCACCTCTCGGGGGCCATGGATTCGCAGCCCCGGCAGCCGCGCGAGTGCGTCCATCGTGTATGCGGTCAGCGACTGCTCGGCGGCTTCGATCGCGGGCATCCCCAGGTCCGCCAGGTAGTCCAGCGCCGCACCGAACGCAATCACGTCGGCGATGTTCGGCGTGCCCGCCTCGAACTTGTTGGGCACCTCCGCCCAGGTTGAGTCGTCGCGCCGCACGACCGAGATCATGTCGCCGCCGCCGAGGAACGGGTCCGTCGCTTCCAGCAGGCCGTCGCGCGCCCAGAGCACGCCGACGCCCGTGGGGCCGAGCGTCTTGTGCGACGAAAACGCGAAGAAGTCGCAGCCCAGCGCCTCGACGTCCAAAGGGAGGTGCGCGGCGCTCTGCGCCCCGTCGACCAGCAGCCGTGCCCCGGCGCGCGATGCAATCTCAGCCACGTCTGCAATTGGGTTGATCGTGCCGAGCACGTTCGACGCATGCACGACAGCGACCAGCCTTGTCCGCGGCCCCACCGCCGCGCGCAGCGAGTCCAGGTCCAGGTGCCCGTCGGCAGTAATCCCGGCGTACTTCAGATGCGCGCCCGCGCGTGCGGCGAGCATCTGCCAGGGCACGATGTTCGAGTGGTGCTCCATGACCGTGAGCACGACCTCGTCGCCCTCGCCCACGTTCGCGTCGCCCCACGCCCGGGCGACCAGGTTGATCGACTCGGTGGTGTTTCGTGTGAACACCACGTGCTCCGAATTTGGCGCACCGATGTGCCGGGCGACTTTCCCACGCACAGCCTCGTATTGGGTCGTCGCCTCCGTGGCCAGCGTGTGAATGCCCCGGTGGATGTTCGCGTTACTCGTCTCGTAGTACCGGACGAGCGCCTCGATTACCTGGCGCGGCTTCTGCGTGGTCGCAGCGTTGTCGAGGTAGACCAGTGGATGGCCGTTCACCTGCCGCGAGAGGATCGGGAAGTCGGCGCGCAGACGCGCCGGGTCAAGCCGCACCGCAGGCGCTGCGCTCATCGTCGCCGCCGCGGCTGCGCCTGCCTGCGTCTTCACTTCGTCGCCCCCAGCTGCTCGTCGAGGAGCGTCTCCAGCTCCGTCCGCAAGGCTTCGCCCGGCACCCGGTCGATCACCTGTCCGAGGAACGCCCGGACAAGCAGCGACTCGGCGTCTGGCCTCGAGATGCCGCGGGTCTGGAGGTAATACAGTTGCTCTTCGTCCACCGGCCCGGCCGTGGCGCCGTGGCTGCAACGAATCACGTTGCTCGTGAGGATCTCGAGCACTGGGTCGCTGTCCGCCTTGGCTTCCCGGCTCAGCAGCAGATTCCGGTTCTCCTGGTTCGCGTCCGCGTTGTTCGCGCCGAGACCCACGCGCGTCACACCGTAGTAGACGGCGCGCGAGCGGCCCTTCAGCGCCGACTTGAAGAGCAGGTCGCTGCGCGTGTCCGGCCCGATGTGGTCCTGGAGCGTGTAGAAATCGAGGTGCTGCTCCGCGGTCCCGAACCCGAGCCCGAGGAGCTCGCTCGTCGAGCCGCGCCCTTGGAGCGACGACTCGATGTGGCCCTTCACAACACGTCCACCCAGTGCTAGCTGCAGGCCGTGGAAAGCTGAGTCGCGCTGCGTAACGGTCCGCTGCTCGCCGAACGAGCGCGTGTTCGCTCCCCAGCGGTAGATCGCTGTGTACCGCACCTCTGCGCCCGGGCCCGGGAAGACTTCCACGACAGGCGTCGCCAGGATGTCGCCGTCACCTGAGGTGTACTCCTCGACCACGCTCACCCGGCTGTTCGACCCGGTGACGATCAACGTGTGTGGAGCGGCAAACTGCCCGCCTGTGGCCAACGACCGGAGCACCCGCACGGGCAGCTTCACCTCAGTGTTGGGCGCCACTTCGATCAGGGCACCGCCTCGCAGGAACGCGTAATGCAGGGCCGTGAAGCGGCTCTTCCCCGGAGGCACCAGCGTGCCCAGGTGCGCTGCCAACAGGACTTGCTGTCTCGCGTCGGCCGCCTCGAAGCTGGTGATGCGAAGACCATCCGCCTCGGCCCCTGTGATCAGCGCGTCGCCATTCTCCTGGCCGAATACGCCCGAGCGCTCACTGCTGGCCGGAAGACCGCGCCGGAACTCTGCCGCCGGGGTGACTGCGTCGAGGGCAGGCCAGTACGCAGAAAGGTCGAGACTGGTTACGTCCAGGTACTTCCAGGGCCGCTCGCTGCGTGGGTTGGGCCACCGCATCACGGAAGCCGTCGCTGCCCCTTCAGAGCGGAGCCTCGCCATCTCCGGCGCGTCTCCCAGGCGCTCGCCCAACTCCAGGCTCGCCGCCATCGAGAGCGCCGCGCCGCTTTCCACCACAGAACTCATCCTTCGTCCTCCACCGGGCGGGCGTCGTCCGGCCCCGGGCAAACTCTCATGTCCCGCGGCGCCTGCCGCGGGCGGTCCGTCTTATCCGATCGACCCTTCCATCTGGATCTCGATCAGCCGGTTCAGCTCGACCGCGTACTCCATCGGAAGCTCTTTGACGATGGGCTCAACGAAGCCGTTCACGATCATCTTCGCCGCCGCGTCCTCGCTCAGGCCGCGGCTCGTCAGGTAGAAGAGCTGGTCTTCGCTCAGCTTCGAAACGTACGCCTCGTGCTGGATGTGCACGTCCGGCGAGTCGATCTCCATCGTCGGGTACGTGTCCGACCGCGAGGTTTCGTCCAGCAGAAGCGCGTCGCAGCGCACGGTGGACTTCACGTTCTCGCAGCCGGGATACACCTTCAGCATGCCCCGGTAGCTCGTCCGCCCGCCGTCCTTGCTGAGCGACTTGGAGACGATGGTCGAGGTCGTGTTCGAGGCGCCGTGGACGATCTTCCCGCCCGCGTCCTGGTGCTGCCCCGCGCCCGCGAACGCCAGCGAGAGGATCTCCCCGTGGGCCCGTTCACCGAGCAGGTACACGCTCGGGTACTTCATCGTGAGCTTCGAACCGAGGTTCCCGTCGACCCACTCCATGACGGCGTCCTCGTAGGCGACTGCGCGCTTGGTTACGAGGTTGTAGACGTTGTTCGACCAGTTCTGAATCGTCGTGTAGCGGACGCGCGCGCCCTTCTTCACGATGATCTCCACGACCGCGGAGTGCAGCGAGTCCTTCCGGTAGATGGGGGCCGTGCAACCTTCGACGTAGTGCACCTGGCTGCCTTCGTCGGCGATGATCAGCGTCCGCTCGAACTGGCCCATGCTCTCCGTGTTGATGCGGAAGTACGCCTGCAGCGGGATGTCCACCTTCACGCCCTTCGGCACGTAGATGAACGACCCACCCGACCACACAGCGCTGTTCAGGGCTGCGAAGCGGTTGTCCCCGGGCGGGATTATCGTCCCGAAGTGCTCCCGTACAATCTCCTCGTGTTCGCGCAGGCCCTGGTCCATCCCCAGGAAGAGGACTCCGAGCTTACCAAGGTCCTCCCGGATGTTGTGGTACACGACCTCGGAGTCGTACTGCGCTCCCACGCCCGCCAGGTACTTCTTCTCGGCCTCGGGAATGCCCAGCTTGTCGAAGGTGTTGCGGATGTACTCCGGCACGTCCTCCCAGGAGGTCTCGTCCCGGTCCGTGGCCTTCACGTAGTAGTGGATGTCGTCGAACTCGATGTTCTGGAGCTGGTCCGTGCTCGCCCACTTCGGGTTTTCGAGCGTCCGGAAGCGCTCCAGCGCGTCCAGCCGGAACTCACGCATCCACGCGGGTTCGTCCTTCATCTCCGAGATCGTCTGCACGATCTCCGTCGTGAGGCCCTTGTGCGCCTTGAAGAGGGCCTCTTCCTTGTCGTAGAAGCCCCACTTGTAATCGGCTTCCGTCTGCGCCAGGTCCGGCGTACTTGTCATCGCTTGCCCTCCTACGCTGTCGCCAGCGTGGCTTCGATTTCGTCGTATCCCGACTCCTCGAGCTCGAGCGCCAGTTCCGGCCCGCCCGACCGTGCGATGCGCCCGTCGATCAGCACGTGCACGAACTGCGGCTTGATGTAGTTCAGCAGCCGCTGATAGTGGGTGATGAGCAACAGCCCCATGCCGGGATGCATGAGTGCGTTCACACCCTCGGCCACTGTCCGCAACGCGTCGATGTCGAGTCCCGAGTCCGTCTCGTCGAGGACCGCCAGCAGCGGCTGAAGCATCGCCATCTGGAGCATCTCGGCGCGCTTCTTCTCGCCGCCGCTGAACCCGTCATTCACATAACGACGGGCAAAATCCTGGTCGACCTTCAGCACGTCCATCTGCTTGAACAGCAATTCGCGGAACTCGCGGATGGGCATGTCCACTCCGCGTTTCGCGTTCACTGCCTGCCGCAGGAAGTTGACCATCGTCACGCCCGGGATCGCGACCGGGTACTGGAAGGCGAGAAAGATGCCCTTGCGTGCCCGCGCGTCGGGAGTCAGTTCGAGGATCGGCTCGCCCTTGAACAGCACGGTGCCGCCGGTCACACGGTAGTGCGGGTTCCCCATCAGGACGTTCGCCAGCGTGCTTTTACCCGAGCCGTTGGGACCCATGATGGCGTGGACCTGACCTTCCTGGATGGTGAGCGAGAGCCCCTTCAGGATCTCCTTGTCACCAATGTTGGCGTGCAGGCCCTTGATTTCGAGCAATGCGGTCATGGTTGTCAAACTCCCCCGGTGGTTGTGACCGCTTCGGACGGCGACTGGCCCGCGTGGACCAGGTATTCGCACACGGGCGAACCGTCAACGATGCGGTTCAGCTGCTCCACGTCCAGGCCCAGGAGCAGCTCAATGGTTCTTCGGTCGGATTCGCAGGGCAGCTTCGAGATTTCCGCCGCCTTGCGGTAGGGACACGTGCCGTTCATCAGGTGGAAGCCATCATGGTCCGAGTGCCAACTCTGGAGGATGCCCTCTCCGCGCAGGCTCTCAGTCACCTGCACGATTCGCGCCTCGGGTGCTGCGGTACTGGCCTCCGCGACCTCGCCCCGGTGCTTGGCCGCCACCGACTCCGCCACGCTCGACATCACGGACTCCTCGCGTTCGCCCAGGCCGCGGAGCATGCGTTCGAGGAGCCCCGCGTAGGCTGCCGGCAGCGCGCCCGCCGCCCGCTCGGTCGGGAAATACGCATAAAACGGACGTCCGGTGGCCTGCTTGACCGCCCGCACGTCGATGAGGCCGTCGGCACGAAGGTTGTCCAGGTGACGGCGAACCGCCGCCGTGCTGATGTCCAGCGCCTCGCCAAGCTCCTCCGCTCGCGCTTCCCGGCGATGGATGAGGAGTTCCAATACCCGTTCTCGTGTGCCCTGCATTGCCTCAGTCTAAGACAGTCACGCGGTGCTCACAAGACTTTGCCAACATTTATCGGATTAAAGTCTCCTATGCTGCTCATCGCGCGCATCGCTGCCGGCTCGCCGAGTCCGGGCCGACTGCAACCGGACTGCCGGGGCCACGGGCTCTGTGCGTTCCCGCGCCACAGCCCGGGCAAACTCGGCCCCCAGCAGCAGGATCGAAGCATTGATGAACATCCAGAACAAGAAGACGAGGGCCGTCCCGAAGCCCGCGTAGATGGCCGTGTCGCGCGTGAACGGCGTGACCGTGAGGAAGGTCGCGTAGAGGTCCTTGGCAGCCTCGAACAGCACGGTCGCGAACGTGGCCCCGGCCAGGGCCTCGCGCCACAAAGGAGGGTTTGTCGGGACGTAGCGGTAGAGCAGGCAGAACATGGCGAAGGAAATCGCCGCCGGCACCGCGTACGCGATCACGCGCACCGCGAGGTTCGTGTCGAAGTCGAAGGGGCCCACGCTCCCGGCCTTCTCCACGGCAACCTGGGCAACCGCCGTGATGCCCACTGACAGGATAATCAGCGCTCCAAGCGCCGGGATGAGGGCGATGTCGATCAGTTTGCTGTGCCAGTACGGCCGCCCCCGGTCCCGGTGACTGGCGGCGTTCAGGCCCCGCCGCACGGCAGCAAAGATGCCGCTCCCGGACCAGATGAGGGCCAGCAGGCCGAACGACAACCCCGCCGGGCTGACTTGCTGCGTCCGCCGCACGATGCTGTCCACGCTGTCACGTACCGATTGCGTTTCCTGGAGCGGCAACTCGTCGAACACGAACCGCACGATGCTCTCGCGCTCCACCACCAGTCCGAAAATCGAAAGGATGATGAGCGCCAGCGGCACCAGCGAGAAGATGGCGTAGTAGGCGATCGCGGCCGCGTATGTGCCGCACTGGTCGTCGTAGTACAGCCGAAACGTCATGACGACTACGGACGCCGGATGCCGGACACCATCCGGTACCGCACGACCCGCACGGCGGAACGCTTCGTGCATGGTGCTATGAAGCCATCCTGTCCACGGTCAACGCTCGCATCATACCCCGATCAGCCTGCAGCGCCCGCGAGAGTGTCGATCGCCAGGTCCCACGTGGGTGCGACGTTCTCCCAGGCAAACCGCGCCGCCGACTCCCGCGCGGCCGCGAGCGCCGCGGCGGGCCGGTCGTGGAGCGCCGCCCGGAGCTGCTCCAGGAGTTCTCCCGCGTCTTCGTAGAGCGTCCGGCCATGCCACTCGCCCGGGACCAGTGAGGGGTAGTTGAACCGCGCCGGCGCCACCGGGAAGCAGCCGCAGTACATCGCCTCCACCATCCCGACTCCGAAGAACTCGTGCCGCGCGGTGCTCACCACAACGTCGCTCTTCCACAGGAGGGCCGCGTAGCCGTCCTGATCTTCGACTCTCCCGGCGTGGACGATGCGCCCTCCGAGCGCGCGCCGCAGCTCTGCGAACGCCGGGCTCGGGTTCACCCCGGGATCGCCGGCAAGCGCCACCCGGAACGCTTCCGTGTCCTCGGCAAGCTGTGTCAAGGCGCGCGCAAACACTTCCGGCGCCTTGTCGAACTCCCAACGCGCGTTCCAGAGGATCAGCGGAGGTGCACAGCGGCACTCCGTGGGGTCCGGGCGGCACGCGTCGAGCCACGCCAGCTCCACGCCCACGGGCAGCACCTCACTCTTCGTTTCGATGACGCCGATCGCCTCGGGCGCCAGCCAGTTGTTCGGTTGCGCCGCCAGCGCCGAGAGCGCCCCGAGGAAGTCGTTTCGGTGGTAGCGGGAGTTGAACGCGACCCGGTCCGCAGCGAGCGCCGAGAGGTAGTTGATCTGACCAAACCAGGAGTTGAGCTTCGTGCCCCGCAGCCGTGGGTAGGTGAACTGGTTCTCGTGCATGTACAGCAACGTGGGCGTGCCCCCGAAGCGACGTCGCGTCAGCGCCAGAAACGTCGCCAGGTCCAGCATGTCCGTCGCCACGAGCGCGTCGAAGCGCCCGTTCAGCTCCATAGCCTGTGCGGCCAACTCCTGGGCGCCGCGCCGCATGCGCCGCCGCCACTCACCCTCGGGCAACGTCAGCAACTCTATGTCGTGCCGCGAATGCGTTACCAGCCCGTCGGCGAACGCCCGGTGGCTTCCCCCGTAGAACGGCTCGATGAACAGCACGCGCGCCATGCGACAATCATGCCGCCAGCGCGCCGAATGAGCGCCA
>Ga0315281_10002675_pt1 | contig 26374 bp, 28 predicted proteins | sample YL17G07_0_MG_FD_204540 | JGI IMG/M metagenome (GOLD analysis project Ga0315281, IMG submission 204540) | Sediment microbial communities from Yellowstone Lake, YNP, Wyoming, USA - YL17G07_0 | ecosystem: Environmental > Aquatic > Freshwater > Lake > Sediment | place: USA: Wyoming | collected... | reverse complement strand
TAATTAAAATGACATCCCCGTTCGGGCGGCGCTTAGCCCGCCGCAGCCCCCGGGCCCCGGGGAACCAGTCCCGTCGGTTCCCCCCGTCGAAAAAGCCGACGGGGCCCCCCTCCGCTACGGGGGCTTAAGGGCGGCCTAGGCGCCGCTCATACATTGTCACTTTAGTAATTGCGTTTGTATTAATCCGTTCGATATCAACAGTTTCACTGAAAAAATGGGGAAACAGGTATTGTGTCCCCTTATTTTTTATTTTGTGTTAAAATTGCCCCGGCGTGAGGACTTCTATGAACGAAACCTTGCTTCGGAGGCTCCCTTCCGTCGATTCCCTGCTCGGCGATCCTGAAAGCCAAAAGCTGATTGAGCGTTTCGGCCGCGAGGCTTTCCTCAAAATCTGCCGCGCCGTCCTGGATGAGCTTCGGGATGAGATCCTCCACGACAGACTCCCGGCCCTCAGCGATGAATTTCTATCGAGGGAAAGGATTTGCCGCCGGATTGAAGACCGGCTGAATGATAAGTTCTCGTTTGCCCTCCATAAAGCCGTCAATGCCACGGGAATCTTGATGCATTCCGGACTGGGACGAGCCGTGCTGTCCGAAGCGGCCCGGGAGGCCCTTGACGAAGCGTCGCGCGGCTACTGCACTCTGGCCCTGGACCTCGAAACGGGCCGGCGCGGCCAGCGCGATTTTCGCCTCAGCCGCCTGCTCAGCGAATTGACCGGCGCCGAAGCCGCGACCGTCGTCAACAACAACGCCGCCGCTACGGTCCTCGTCCTTCATGCCTTAGCCCAGGGCAAAGAGGTCATCGTTTCGCGAGGACAGCTCGTGGAGATCGGCGGCTCGTTCCGCATGCCCGACGTCATGAGCACGAGCGGCGCGGTCCTGCGCGAGGTCGGGACGACCAATAAGACCCATCTCCGCGATTACGCCGAGGCCATCAATCCCAACACCGGGGCCATTCTTCGCGTCCATCACAGCAACTACCGGATCGTCGGTTTCACCGCAGAGCCCGAGGTTGAGGAGCTCGTTGAGCTCGGCGACAAGCAGGCCATCCCCGTCATTGACGACCTGGGCAGCGGAGCCCTGGTCGATCTCCAGGAGTTCGGCCTGCAGACCGAGCCGCTGGTCACGCGCAGCATTAAAGCGGGCGTGGCCGTCGCTTGTTTCAGCGGAGACAAACTCATCGGCGGCCCGCAGTCCGGCCTCATTGTCGGGAAGGCGGACTATGTCAACCGGATCAAGAAAGACCCTCTCGCGCGGGCTTTCCGCTGCGGCAAATTGACCATTGCCGCCATGGAGGCCACACTCAAGCTTTTCCTTGCGCCCGAGACATTAAAGGAGCGCCATCCTCTCTATCGCATGCTGTCGCTCACTCTGGACGAACTCCAAAAAAGGGCGCGGCGCATGGAGAGAAGCTTGAGGAAGCGCCTGCCGGCCAATATCCATGTTTCCGTCGTGGACGAGGGCTCCCAGGTCGGAAGCGGCTCTGTGCCGGTCGAAACGATCCCGACAAAATGTTTGTCCCTAAGCTCAAGCTCGGCCGGGCCGGATGATTTGGCCAGGGCGCTCCGCCTCCACAGGCCGCCGATCTTCTCCCGAATCCGCAAGGACGCCGTGCTGTTCGATTTCCGGACCATCCAGCCCGAAGAGGACAAAATCGTTGAAGAAGCCATTTTGCTATCGTTCTTGAAATAAACCATTCTCCGATCATGGAAAAGATCACTCATGAGTCATTGCGAGGAGCGGAAGGACGCTCCAATCTCCAGAATTTATTATGGAGACCGCCTCGACACGTTCGGTGTCTGGCGATGATCGATCAACCTGTGAAATGAGGGAATGTCCTTATGATCGATTACGAAAAACGGAAGCGGATCATGGGCCGCTCGATCAAGCTCGGCCACTGCATCTGCAATCCCAAAGAGCCCTGTCCCTGTGGCCTGTTCAAGCAGAAAAACGTCTGTCTCTGCGCCGGTGAGCGCGAAGATGACGCCGCCGAAGACATCCCGCTGACGCAGTTCGTGGAGAGCGCCGGCTGCGCTTCCAAGATCAGCCAGAACGATTTAAAGGTCGCCCTAACAGGGCTTCCGCGCGTTTTCGATCCCAATGTCCTCGTCAGCGCCGACATGTACGACGACGCGGGCATCTATAAATTGAACGATCGCTTAGCCCTGGTCCAGACCGTGGACGTATTCACTCCGTGCGTTGACGACGCCTACGTCTTCGGCCAGATCGCCGCGGCCAATTCCGTGAGCGATATTTATGCCATGGGCGGAACGCCCTTGACCGCCCTTTCCATCGTCGCCTTTCCCATCGAAAAGCTCAGCCCGCGCCTCATGAACCGGATGCTCCAGGGCGGGATCGACAAGCTAAAGGAAGCCGGGACGGTCGTCATCGGCGGTCACAGCATCAAGGACAAGGAGATCAAGTTCGGCTTCGCCGTGACCGGCATCATTCATCCCCGGAAGATCATCACGAACGATAAAGCGAAGCCGGGCGATTCCCTTATTCTCACGAAGCCCATCGGAACGGGCGCCATTTGTTTCGCCGCGCAGCTCAAGAAAGCATCGGCGTCATGGCTGAAGGAGATCAGCCGGTCCATGGCCGCGCTGAACAAGGCGGCCGCGGAGGTCATGGTCGAAGCCGGCGTGCGCTCGGCGACCGACGTCACGGGGTTCGGCCTCGCCGGCCATCTGAGCGAAATGGCCGTCCAGAGCGGAGTCACGGCCGAAGTCTTTGCCGAGGAGGTGCCTATTTTCGACGGAGTTTTGGACTGTTTCCGGAAGGGAATGATCTCCGGCGCCGTCGAACGGAATAGGGAATACGCCTCAAAATTCGTGGAAAAGGACAAGGGCATCGACGACGCGCTCGAGGCGGTCTTTTATGACCCCCAAACATCGGGCGGGCTTCTCATGTGTGTGCCGGCCGCCAAGAGCACCGCCGTTCTCAAGGAGTTGAAGAAAAAAGGCGCAAAAAAAGCCGCCGTCATCGGAAAGATCATCGCCAAGTCCGAGGGCAAAATTGTATTGAAAAAGAAACCTTAAGATGTCCGAAAAAGAGCACGTCATCATCGGCACGGCCGGCCACATCGACCACGGCAAAAGCTCCCTGGTCAAAGCCCTGACCGGCACTGATCCCGATACGCTTCCCGAAGAGAAAGAGCGCGGCTTGACCATAGAGCTGGGCTTTGTCTTCATGGACATTCCCGAGTACGAAAAGCAAATCGTCTTCATCGACGTTCCGGGCCACGAAAAATTCGTGAAGACCATGGTCGCCGGGGCGAGCAACGTGGACGCCGTCCTGTTCATCATCGCCGCCGACGAGGGCATTTCGGTCCAGACGCGCGAGCATTTCGACATCCTCGAGCTCCTCGGCGTGGGGGAGGGGATCATCGCCCTGACCAAGTCCGACCTCGTCGATGCCGACCGGCTCGAAAAGCTCAGGGCGGAAGTCGGGGCCTTTATCCACGGCACGTTTCTCGAGAGCGCGCCGGTCATCCCCGTGTCTTCGGTCACGGGCGCCGGCCTCGACGATATCAAAGCAGCCCTCATGGCGGCCGGCCGCCGCGTCCGGAAGCGCGACGATTGCGGATACTTCCGCTTGCCCGTCGACCGCGTCTTCGTCATCCACGGTTTCGGCACGGTCATCGCCGGCACGGTCCTCTCCGGCGAAATCAAAACGGGCGACAGGATCGAGATTCTGCCTGAGCGGATCGAGGCCAAGGTCCGCGGCATCCAGGTCCATAAAGCGAAGCGCGATATTTCCGGCCTCGGAAAGCGCACCGCGCTCAACCTCCATGATATCGACAAGGAGCTGCTGCGGCGCGGCCAGTGCGCCGTCATGCCGGGGCTGATCGCGCCGGCGATGCGGATCGACGCCCGCCTCCGGCTCCTTAAACAGGCGCCCAAAGAGCTCAAGATGCGCGACCGTATCCGCCTCCACATCGGCACGGACGAAGTCATTGCCCGCGTGATCCTGCTCGAAAAGGACAAACTTTTTCCCGGCGAATCCATGCTCGCTCAGTTCGTGCTCGAATCGCCGACCGCAGCGTTCTATAAAGACAGGTTTATTATCCGCACCTTCTCGCCCCTAAACACGATCGGCGGGGGGGAGGTTCTCGATATCGCGCCGCCGCGCCACAAGCGATTCGACGCCGCGGCCCTAGCCGGCATCCGGAGGTTCGAAGGCGCGCTCGAGGATGCGGTTGAGCAGTTCTTTATGAAGACTTCCGACAAATCCCGGACCGCGGAGGATGCCGCGGTCGGATTATGGACGGACCGCCGGGCCGTCCGGGACGTCATCCAAAAGCTTTTGAATGCCGGCCGGTTGAAAAAGATCCTTTCGGAGAGGGACGAGCGCTATGTCGCTGCCGAGGTGTGGCCGGCGCTGCTCGAGAAGATCCAAGCGGCCGTCAAAAAGTATTTTGCCGCGAATCCGCACCGCCCGTTCATGCCGCTGGCCGACCTCCACTCCCATCTCGTCCGCGACGCGGATGAGCCGACGTTCAAAGCGGCGGTCGAGGAGTTGGCCGTAAACGGGGCGGTCATCCGCAAGGAAGGGGCCCTGACCCTGCCCGGATTCGAAGCCCGGCTTCAAGCCAAGGACCAGGAGCTTGCCGACCGCGTCGAAGCCATCTTCCGGAAAGCGGGCTACGAGCCGCCGCTCGAAGAGGACGTCTGTCGGGAGTTGCGTCTTCCGCTCAACCAGTTCCGCAAAATTCTTGGAACGCTCATTAAGCAGGGCAGGCTGGTGCGCCTCGATCCGAAAGTGACTTATCACCGCGATGCTTTCGAAAAAGCCAGAGCATCGGTCTTGGAATATTTACGGCTGCGCCGGACGATCACCATATCGGAAACCAAGGACATCCTCCGTGTGTCGCGCAAATACGCCTGCGCCGTCCTCGAATTTCTGGACAAATCTCAAATCACCCGGAGAAACGGGGACGTACATATGATAAAATAGTGCGGCCGGGAGGGCATGGGGCCTGGTGGCCCCTCTGGACTTCAAATCCGAAACGAGGATTGGGCTATTTTCTTTAAAATCAGAAAATTGCCTTATTTATCAATAAGTTATGGATTTGTTTTGGTTCCTCTGAGTTCCGCAAAGTTCCTATAAGTTCCCCTTGAATATTCACAAATTATTCACACCGGATGGCTGGGTACGCGTATCTCCGCATTCCTGCCAAGGGCTAGAAGGAGATAATCTGCAAAGTCTATAAAGCGGACAAGTTCGTTTGTCCGCACTGCAGGGGCGAGGAGGATCGTCTTCATCAATTTTTCATCATTTCTTCATATTTCCTTAACGCGGACGCGATACAGTGGAGTGTGAACAAAAAGCAAATTTCCGACCTGGCCGATCGCCCCCATGCCCGGATCCTCAATGTCGAGGAAGCGAGAAATCTGGTAGCTGATGGCTGGGCAGCGGCCGACCTCCATGTCCACACACTTCATTCCTACGACGTCATCCCGACCCGGCAGGTCGATCCTCTGACGCTTTATCAGAAAGCGCGGCGGCTCGGCATGACCTATATCGCGTTTACCGATCACGACTCCATGGACGCTTATGACCAAATGGGATGGACTCGAGAGGGCCTCGTCCCGGCCGTCGAGGTCAAGATCTTGGACCCCAAAAAAGTCGGGCACACCGTCCATATCAATGTTTTTGCTCTCGACCGCGGCCAATTTTGCGAAATCCTGAAAATCGCCCGGCTGGCCCAGGACCTCGAGCGGCTGGTCGCCTATTTGAAGGACGAGCATCTCCGTTTTACGTTCAATCATCCGTTCTGGCACGAACCGGGAGAGAAGCCCAATCTGCGGGCCATCTGCGATATCGTCGAACTATTCCCAGTCCTGGAATACAACATGGGTCGGATAGCCCGGATTAATAAACAGGCTCTTAGGCTGGCCCAGGCGAGGGGGCGGGGCATTGTGGCAACAACTGATACCCACGTCGGCGAGATAGGCCGAGCTTTTACCATCGCCCGGGGCGGCACCTTCGTGGAATTTTTTGATCAAATTCAAATAGGACAATCCTTCATTGTTCCGGCCGACCTGAACATTTCTCGCTTAAAAAAAGAAACTACGATCCGCATCCGCCAGCTTTTCGATAAAGCCGGCTGGCTATATCCCAAAGACTCGCTCGCCATTGACACCGGGAGCGCAATCCTGGACGGAATAATCGCCCGGCTGGCAAACGCGCGACCTGATACGCCAGGCTTCGCCAAAAAGATCCTCGAAATAATTCTGGAGGCCGCGTCCCGCTCAGGAATCCCCGGCTCTCTATATTTCCGATCCCAGCGAAATCTTGCAGATCAGATTAGCGGACTCCTGGAGAGTAAGGAGATCGCCGCTTGATCCCGTCTTTTTCTGGTGCAATATGATAAATTTGCTAAAATACCGCTTGTAGCCCGACAAATCGGAGGATCGTATGATCATAGCAATATTCGGCGATATACACGGGAATATCGAAGCACTTCGAGCAGCCTATAAAGCTGTGGAACAAAGGACCGACAAGATATTTCATCTCGGCGACTTGGGGGGTTATGCTCCTTTTGTGAATGAAGTGGCAGATTTTCTGATGGAGCATAGCATAGATGGAGTCCAGGGCAACTATGATGACGCTGTAGCCAACGATAGGGAACACTGCGGCTGTAAATATGAAGATCCCGTCCAAGCGCAGATGACATCGCTCTCATTTGAATGGACGAAGAAACACACTACGCAGAAGACAAAGGAGTACTTAAAGGGCCTCCCGATAGAGCTTCATTTCTTTACTCAAGGCAAGAAGATCTCGCTATTTCATGCGGCGCCGCATAAAAACAACCTTTACTGGTATGAAGACCGCCCGCAGAAATTTTTCATGGAGATAGCCGAGAAGACCGATGCAGACATCCTCATTTACGGCCATACCCATAAGCCGTATCGAAAGGACTTCGGAGGGAGGGTTTTTATTAATGCCGGGAGCGTCGGGAAACCGAAGGACGGAGATCCGAGGGCCTGCGTGGCCCTGCTCGAGGTTACCCCCGATGCGGTGAAGACGGAGTTTCTAAGAATTGAGTATGATATCGAAAAAACCGTTGCGGCCATCGTGGAACAGGAGTTACCTCTATATTTTGCTGAGAAATTACGGCAAGGGAGATAGCACTGAATAATAAATCGGCTAGCAACTATCGAGATATTTCTGCATCCCTTTTAGGTCTTTCTTGATGATGACGCTTATTTTTTATTTCACGACCGAACAAAGATATAATAAAATCTGTTTTTACGTCGGGAGTGATTCATAGGGGAAAGGTATCATGGCGGACGTTAAACCGGATAAGACCGATGAGGTACTCAAAGCGGCGCAAAAGATATTGACAGCTGAAGGAAAAGACCTTCGGACTTTGCTTTACCGGGATATTTTTCTCAATGCGCTGAAGTGCCAACGGGATGAACTTGATATTTTGGACCTGAAGATCATCAACCGCGCCCTGGCCGAGTTCCGGCATGCCGCATGCGTATTCAAACCGTACAGACGGTTCCGCAAGGTTTCTATCTTCGGTTCGGCTCGCGAACCCAAGGGCAGTCCCTACTACGAGCTCGCGGTGAGATTCGCTCATCATCTGGTCGAGAAGGGCTTTATGGTCATCACCGGAGCGGCGTCAGGAATAATGCAAGCCGGGATCGAAGGAGCCGGACTTCGGAACAGCTTTGGAGTGAATATCCTCCTGCCCTTTGAGAAAGGGCTGGCTAAAATCATCCGAGACGATCCGAAAGTCGTCAGGTTTAAATACTTTTTCACACGCAAAATATTCTTCGTGATGGAAGCCGATGCGGTCACCCTATTCCCCGGCGGCTTTGGCACGCACGATGAAGGATTTGAGGTGCTAACGTTGCTTCAAACCGGGAAAGCGCCGCCCATGCCCGTTATCCTTATGGAACTTCCTGGAGAAAATTACTGGGAAACTTGGGATCGATTTATAAGGCGGCAGTTGCTGGCCCGGGGCTTCATATCTGCGGAGGACTTGAGTTTCTATAAAATTGCGCGGTCTCCTGAAGAAGCCGTAAACTATATCACCTTTTATTATTCAACGTATCACTCCCTGCGCCAGGTCAGAGATAAGCTCGTGATCAGGCTGGAAAAAGAACTCAAAGATGCTCATGTCAGAAGATTAAACGATATGTTCCAAGACCTCATTGCATCGGGGAAGATTTTCAAAACGCAGGCGCTTCCCGAAGAAAAAGACGAACCGAATCTCAGATCGAAACCCAGGATTGCGTTCGCCTATAACAAGAAAAGCGCAGGGCGTCTTAATGAGATGATCTTGACGATCAATAAGCTGGGCGCTTAGTTCGATAGAGGGAATGACCAAAAGCTATAAGCGGCTGGTTACTAAATCTGAAATATCCTTTTTTCGATGGCTAAAATCGGACTCGTAGCTAATTAGATCGCTTTTCCAATATAATAGATGCGGGAGGGCATGGGGCCTGGTGGCCCCTCTGGACTTCAAATCCAGTATGGCTTCTGACGAAGGGGCTGGGTGGGTTCGATTCCCACATCCTCCCGCCAGGTTTATTATCAGCAACCTAACAGGGCCCTCGGAGGGCCCATCATATCTCCCCGGCTCTTAGTCAATGGAGCCAATATACCCTAAAATACGCAAGATTCAATCCTCAACACGAAAGGTGACAAGAAAGATTTTTTTTATTCAAGTAAGAGGATTAGGGATCTTATTTTGCTTCCTCTTTATAGATATTTTTTTCAATGAATTCTTTCCATATATTTATGCATTTTGAGGCAAGATCAAAAACCTCCATTTCTCCGTTGTCCGTTATTAGGAAATTAAAATCTTTTACAATCACATCAGAATACTCGGGAGAGTCAATTTTTGTTCCGTCCAAGACTTTGCCGGAAATAATACTTCTTTTTACCCTTACGAATTTGGGCCGCAACTTGCTCCTCTGGTAACGATTCAATTTGAAGTGTTTCGTCCCATTAGCAATATCAGCACAAAATCTAAGACAAGAATATTTTTTGACAAAGTCTTCAACTCCACATTTAACTTTTGGATCAACCAGGTCATCATTTTTTATCCAATCTTTCATATGATGACAAAAAATAAAGAATACATAAATATCGTCCAAGACTTTATTGGCATCAATTATCATGTGCTCTGACTTGAAGGGGACACCGTCGTGAGTAGTTTTTAGTTTTTCAAAAAATCTTAATACGATGTCAAAATAAGCTAAACATCTATATTTATATTTTGGATTCATCTGCTTTTATAGCACAAAGTTTATCAGAAAGTTCCTTTACTGTCTGCACCTATCGCATGGCCCGGGACTCAGTCGCGGGGAAGCTTCTTCAAAGCCCGCTCGCATGCGTTTTTTAAGAGCTCGCGGCGAATCTCAAACGCGATATCGTCTGAAGTCGGGGACGGGCCAAGCTATCTTTCAGATTATTATGCAATTAGAATCGAAATTTGCCTCTCTTTTGCCCTTACAACAACATTTTTGCCTGGAAAAAAATAACACATAAAGATTGACAATTTTTCAAAGCCGCGAAAATCTTCATTTTGTAGGCTGTTTGATGAATTCGATTCCTCCATCCTCCCGAAAGTCGAGGGCTTTCCATTCTTCCTGAGAACTTTAGCGGCTGCGTACGTCTTTCCGATTGTGGCCGGAGTGCAGCTCTTGACATCTTCGATCGATTCAGTTATCGTAAAACAAAGTATTGATCGATCGAGGATTGACATGGAACTTGTAAAATTATCTCCCAAATACCAAATCGTCATTCCCAAGAAGGTGCGGACGGCCCTCCGGCTCAAGCCTGGACAGAAGATCCAGGTCATTCCTTTTGGAGACCGAATCGAGCTCGTCCCGGAACGGAAGATCAGCGAAATGCGCGGCTTCCTGCGGGGAATCGACACGCTTTTCGAAAGGGAGGGGGAAAGGCTGTGAATCTCGTCGATTCCTCAGGTTGGCTTGAATATCTCTCCGACGGCCCCAACGCCGGGTTCTTCGAGAAACCTCTGTCCGCCCCCGACAAACTCATCGTTCCAACGCTCTGCTTATTTGAAGTCTTCAAGGTGGTCCTTCGTGAGAGAGGCGAAAATGACGCCATCCAGGCCGCAGCGCTAATGCAGCAGGGCCGCATCAGCGATCTTTCGGCGCTGATCGCGCTGACGGCGGCGCGCCTGAGCCTCGACCGCAAAATCCCCATGGCCGACAGCATCATCGCTGCTACAGCCTCTTTCTTCGGAGCAACGGTCTGGACTCAAGACGATGATTTTAAAGATCTGACGGGCGTGAAATACATCCCAAGAAAGAAGAAATCGAGATAACGAGCTCTCTGAAAGGACGGCAAGATTTACTTTCTCCAACAAACTTCCGGCCCATGAAGAAGACGGCCTAGGGCCTGGATGTGGCGGTTTCTCGTCTGAGGGATTTTATCAAAGCTTCGACCGAGAGGTCTTCATCGAGCAAAGGCCAATGGATCCCATACCCCGACGGAGAAATCTCGAATAATTCCCGTTCTTTTTTGCCGGCCTTCCTCAACTTTGGGGAAATGTCCTCCAGCTTGAACCGATATTCTTTTTCATCTACGATAAGAATCAGCCGGTCTTTTCGAAAATGGATCCCTTGAATATTATACGGCTTATTCATCCTCGTCCTCGTTTTAGAAATTCGGCCCATTTTTCTTCGATGAATTCGAAATATTCAAAAATGATTTTCTTGACCTTGCGCCTATCCTTATCGTTCATATTGAAACAAAATGCTTCCCGAATGTCAAAATTCTTTCGGTCCAGCCAATATTTGCATTCTTTATCGCCTTTCCGGCAATGAACGTGAATCGGTTCATTCATCTCATTGCTGTAAAAGAAAAACTTCCATCCCATGACAAAGAGAATAGTCGGCATCGAGGCTCCTTTGCCCAAAGATTGCCAATAAGTTGCCGGCGATAATCAACATAAGAATAACGCGGCAGCCAAGCTTGTATTCTCATGCGAGAAGGTGAAGGCAGAAAATTTGGCTGAATTGACTTTCCCCTCAGTTCGTGCCATGATTCTCAGCGAAGGAAGTCGTTTGTGGGGTGATTTCTCTATCAGGAGGGTAATATGAATTTTCGGAAAGTGGCAGCGCTCGGTTTCATCGTTTTGTTTTTAGGCGGATGCGGCATCAACCTGGTTCCATCCAAAGATGATTGGTACGCGAAGCATTATTACATCATGCAGGATTTCGAATGGAAGCTTTATAAGCAGCTTTCGCCGGCGGCCAGGCTTGAATTCCAGAAGATGTTTTGGGAAGTCCGGACGCCCGAAGCCAAGGGGGAATTCGACAAAAGGGTGGAATACTGCATGAAGGCTTATAGAAAAGAGAATTCCCGCCAGCCATTTAACGTGGACAAGGCCCATGTCTTCCTTCTGAACGGCGCCCCGGCGCAGATTGAATATGCCCAAAATACGAATTGGACTATGAAGGCGGCTGAGGGCGGCGGTCAGGGTGCCGTCGCAGTCAGCGACAGGTCGGGCGAGGACGTCGCGGCCAACACGGCCGAAGTCTGGACTTATCGGTACGGCCAATGGCTTGTTAAATATGTTTTTGCCTTCAGGCCTCCCAACGAGTGGAAACTCGTCAACCAGGCGACCGTCGGGGCAGCGGCCGTCGGAGATAACCGGTATTTGGGTCAGTTAGAGCTTGAGAACAAGAACAGTCTTTATGGAATCAAGGATCTTGACGAGTATAAACAGAAGCTCGAAGCCCTGAAGACCATAAAATAGCTAAAAAAGCAAGGAGATTTTTGATCGGCGTCTCCACGGTCATCTTGGCCAGACCGCCTTCGTAGAACTTTTTTTGCGGGTTCCATGACCAGGCCGAGGTGGCGCCGTCCGTGTTGCGTGCATACCTCTCCTAGGTCAGGGGCGTCGTGGCGTCCTCGAATTCGATAGAGGATATTCAGGGTTTTCTTCTCCGGGCTTGGGCGGATCGCCCGATTCTGCTTGCTCTTTTTTCTCGTCCTTTTTGACTTCGACTATGATCTTCTTGGACGGCTCGATGAGGCTCTGGATCTCGAGAAACGCGTTTCCGAGGCTGCTCCCGCTGGGCTTCTTTTTCCGGTAATAGATCCATCCTTTTCGTTCCATCCAGAGAAAGAGCTTGTCCAGAAGGAATAAAAGGAGCCCTCCGGCGGCGATCCACAGCAAAATTTTCATCGGTAATCAATATAGAATTAACGGAGGAATTTTTCAACTCCGAAAAAGAGGATATCTCGGGATGCTCTCAAGAGAAGATTCAAGGGGCACGTGCGGAATTCGGAAATTTAGAACATGTCCCCGAATTTTCCGAGTTGACAGCAGGGGTGCGCCTCAACAATAATGATATTTCATTGAGGAGGAGTCATCCCATGGTAAATCTCATCCGCAAAAACGCGACAACGCGTTTGGTTCTTTTTTCAGCATTAATCGTTTTGTTCGCTCTGTTTTCGGTTTCCGCCCAGAAACCGGAGACGAACGCCTCTTCTCGTCCCTATGTCTGGACGGCCGAGCCGGACGGCTGCACGAGCATCGAAGTCGGCCGGCTCGCTTCGGAGGACGGCTCGGTCATGACCGCTCACACCTGCGACGGCCCTTACCGGACCTGGCTCAACATCGTTCCCCACGCCAAATATCCCGCCGGCTCGAAGAACAAGATCTATTCGGGCAAGATGCACACCGAAACGTCCACGGACCTGAGGGGGATGATCCAGACGGGCGAAATCCCGCAAGTTGAAGAAACGTTCGCCTTCATGAACACATGTTATCCCTGCATGAACGAGGCCGGCCTGGCCATTGGCGAAACGACGATCGGCGGCCGCAGGGAGCTCTACAACCAGGAAGGGATGTTCATGATCGAGGAGATCGAGCGAATCATCCTCGAGCGGTGCAAGACGGCGCGCGAGGCGATCAAACTTGCCGGCGAGCTGGTTAAGCAATACGGCTACGGCGACAGCGGCGAATGCATCACCATCGCCGACGCCAAGGAAGTCTGGCATTTTGAAGTGATGGGCGCCGGGCCGCTCGAGAAAGGCGGAGTCTGGGCCGCGGTCCGCATCCCGGACGACCACGTCGGGCTTTCGGCCAACATCCCCCGCATCAGCGAGATCAACCTCAAGGACCCCGACCACTACATGGCCTCGGACAACGTCTTTAAGGTTGCCCAGGACATGGGCTGGTGGGACCCCAAGAGCGGAGAGCCGTTCAAATGGTGGAAGGCCTATGGCATAGATCCCAAGTTCGGCCGCAGCAAGCCGTATTCGATCCGCGAGTTCTATGTCCTCAGCACTCTGGCGCCTTCGCTCAAGCTGAACATGGACATGCCTGAGCTTCCCTTTTCGGTGAAGCCGGACAAGAAGGTCTCGATCCGCGACATGTTCAAGATGTACCGGGAGACCTATGCCGGCACGGAATACGATGCGACGAAGAACCTCATGGTCCCGAGGCGCCAGATGGGCCGGCCAGGCCAACAACCGGCGGGAGGCGCGACACCCGCGCCACCCGAAATGGTCAAGAGCTCGCTGGCTAACCCCTGGATGTCCGGCGACTTCACGCAGCTCGTCAACGCGCTCAAGCTCGGCACGATCCAGGGGCAGCGGACGATCGCCATCAGCGGCTGCTCATACGCTACGGTTCTTCAATGCCGCGGCTGGCTGCCTCCGGCCATCGGCACGGTCTGCTGGTTCGCCTTCGACAACCCGGGCCTCAGCGCCCGATTCCCGATCTTTGCCGGCGTGACCGCTCTTCCGCCGAGCTTCGAAGTTTGTGGCCAGCACCGCTACCGGACAGACTCGGCCAGCTGGGCTTTCCGCAGCGCCAACCGTCTGGCCACAGTGAAATGGGGCCAGACGCAAAAGATCATGGAAGACACGGTCCGCGAGTTCGAGGAGAAAGGCCTCCTGGAGCTGCCCCAGGTCGAGAAAAAGTATTTGGAGATCCTCAACAGCAAGACGCCCGATAAGGAGCCTTTCAAGACGAACGAATATTTGACCAAGTACACGAACGACTTCGCCCGGGCGGCCATGAACAAATACCAGGAGCTGACCGAAAAGTTCTGGTTTCTGCTGAGAGGCGGATTGTAAGAAAAAATATAGGCTCGTGAAATCCCTCCTTACTCCCCTTTAGAAAAGGGGGAGAAGGGGGGATTACAAAGACCGTCGCCTCGTGAAATTCTTCGAAGAGTGTTTTCTCAAGGACTCAAGCTATGTCGCCCAGGCAGAAGCCCTGGCGGCCATCGGGAAATGCGGCGACAAATCCGCCGCGGACTTCTTGAAAAAGGCCGCCGCCATGCCGTCTCCCCGCGGCATGCTTAAAAGGAACGCCGAAGCAGCCCTCAAAATGATCGAAGGCTCGGCCGAAAAAAGAAATGATAAATTAGAATAAAACCAGATTGACTTGGGCCGGAGCATGTGTGGTAAATTAACCATCTTACTTAATTAACGCACTCATAAAGGAGAGTATGGATGGCGAAGTTTGAGGGGATTCACTGGGCTTCCAAGCAGATGCGGTATACTCTTCCGAACAAGGAATATGAGCTTCTGGACGCTGGGGCGCAGGTCTATGCCGTGTCCAGGTCCGTTCATTACGCGCTCTTCCTGGCCTTCGAGGGGATCCGCTTTTATTGCCGGAAGAATTCCGAGGGCCGGCTCGAGGTCACGTTCTTAAACTGGCACAAGAACCTCGAGCGCTTCCAGCGCGGCATGGCCTTCAATATCGGCGCCGACCAGCAGCATCTCGTGCCCTCGGTCGAGGAGATGGAGCAGCTCTTCGTCCATCGCTATTTCAAGGAGCCGTCCATGCGCGGGTTTTTCGAAGAGATGGCGTCGCTCGGCGCGCAGGGTTATCTCCGGCCGTTCACGGTGGACGAAGAGGAATCCATCGGCGTCACGTTTCCCAATCAACCGGCCATCCGGGCCGTAGCCAGCCGCTACGACCGTTATCTCGGCGAGCCCTTCTGCGGGGTCGTTGTGCCGAATCTTGTCCGGGCCGTGGGAGTCAATAAAACCGGCTGCCTCAAGCTCGGCGTCAATTATTTAATGAGCATCAAGGCCGTCGAAGCAGCTAGAAAGGTCATCCCGGACGCCGCATCGGCGCTGTTCCTGGATGATAATCCTCAGGGAAAAATCGAGGAGCGCTTTATCACCGAGTGGGATTCCTCGTGCTGCCTGTTTGCCTTCCGCGACGGGACGGTCGTTAAAATTCCGGAAAGCAACCTCATTCTTCCCTCGGTCACGATCCGGGGCATCGTGGTCATATTAAAAGATATGGGTGTCAAGGTTGAGGAACGGCACTTGACCTATGGAGAGCTGATGGCGAAGGCCAAGGCGAATGAGCTTATAGTGGTGTGCAGCGTCGGCACGGCGGGTATTCTCAACCGGTGCTATAAGCTTGTTCTTGTGGACGGAAAGGGCGGGATCGCCAGCATGCATGTCCCCGACGATAAACATCCGCTCTTCGGCAAGCTCGCCGAGGCGAGAGAATATTACTGGAATATTTACAGGGGGAAAGCCAAGCCGCTGTCGGGAATGACGGTTTATAAATACGCCATCTAGCGTGCCGTCTCAGAATTACCTTTCATAAAGTCTTACCCGAGATCACGTGTTGAAAAAGACAAGTAATCGAGCGAATCTGCTGCTGCTCGACCCGGAGCGGTTGGCGCGCATCCTTGTAGAGCTTGACGAATGGAAGATGCAGCGATGATTGACAGGCACCCTTTTTTCTTCTTTGTCGAAATCCAAATTTTTATTTGATATCACGTCCAGAGGGATAAGAATCGAAAGGGCTCGGTCATTTTCTCGCCAGAAAGTCTGAGGCCGGCAGGATGGGAATTCCGCAAAACTCCTCCAGGTCAATAAGATGATGGTCTCCTGAGATGATATAATCGGCGTGTCCCTCGAGAGCGCACTCTAAAACACGATTGTCCGCGTCGTCCCGAAGAATGCTGAGTTTTTGTTCTGGTTTTATGAGATCGGCCGAGCGGCCGATGATCATCAATGCCTCGCGGATGTCATCATCATTCCAAGAGAACTTGCTTTTCAAGATCGAAGCGAGCTCGGCCAGGATGGCCGAAGAGACGAGGAGTTTGATCGTTCCAGCGCGGGCCATGCCAAAGACGAGTTCCGGGTTCCCGCCAAAAAGGAAAGCCGAAAGAAATATGTTTGTGTCGAATACAACGCGGCGGGAGTTCAATCTCGAATTCCGCGGGCTTCGTGGACAAGCTTTTCGATATCCTGTTCAGAGGAAAGGCGATACTTTTTGGCCGTGCCCCGGCCGAGCCGCTTTAGCCTTTTCCAACGCTCTTCGTCGAGATGATCTTCGTAAACCTTGACCATATCGCGAAAGAGTTCGCTCTTTGTTTTTCTTTCCAGTTTTGCCAGCCTCTCGATCTCCTGATGAATCGAGGGAGGAAGAGAGACGGTCAACGTCTTAGTGGTCCTACCCATGGAATACTCCACATCAGTCTTACTAGGTCTTATTCTAGCCATATTCAGATCATCCTGTCAATAGACAGAATTTTTTCGGCGGGTCGAATGCACTCTTTGCACTCCACGGGTCGTTTCTTCACATGAAATAGACGCCCGAGCCTGGAGATAAATCTCAACAAGCCGAAAAGAGCTATTCAGAAAAAATGGAAGCCTCCTTCTTTGCTTGTCCGATCTAGCAAGAATTTGCCAAAATTGATTCCCTATGTGGCATTTAGCCGAAGGTATTCTTCCAAATCTCGGCAAACAAGAACAGGCTTGCCGAAATGACTGAGTTCCTTGGCTATTCGAACGACGCTTGTATCTGGATTGACGATTATCAACTCTCTCAGAGGGTTTTCACAGAAAGCCTCTAGGAGTAGTTTTCTGGCAGAGAAATCAGTGGGTGCGAAGGAATAACCAATCATAATTAAGCGTTTGCAGGTAGAAAGTACCTCGCGTGCTTGTCTCCATATATCTGAAAACGGTGGGTTCTCGTAATACTGCTCCTTATAGAGTACTGGCGTTATAATTAGCGGATCGAGAATCCACCCTCCGAGATCAGGCGGTTCAGAAAACCACCAATGACCGCTAATCAGCAACACCTCTTTCAATCTTTCTTCGGACAGCTTCTGTTCCGCGGGAATAAAAGATGGATATTTACGGATAGGAAGATATTGGAACCAATTAAGTGAGCCATGCAGCTTCAGCATTTTCCAAGAATAGAGCTTGTTTGCTGGATGGCCGTAGAACCGATTGCCCTCTGCGTATGTAGACAAGCCAGCCCGTTGGAGTTGAACATAGTCGAACTTGATACCATAGCCTAGTGGTCGATTCCATTTGCAGTGGCTATACGGTAGTTCATCATCTGTGACTTTCCCTTCTTCATTGGGTCTGCCATGAAAAGACTGGGGTACATTCGTATTGACGCCAGACGCAGTTTCGATGACAGCCTCAATAACACAGTCATAGTTCAGCGATAGGATGGTTGGATGCTCCCGATAGATAACTACTCCGAATTCCCTCATTTGATCTGAGGTAACAGCAAAGGTTTCGAATTCCGACAGATATTCAGCCAAGAATGATTTTAGTAGGAATTCCAGTCCAGCAAGTCTGGAGTACTCTCTATGATCTTCCTTCCGTTTTGCTTCGTTTCTCTGAAGTTGTAGCATAGTGAAGCAATCCTCAAGGTTAAAGGGCTCATTCTGAAGATCATCTCTGTTCTTCTTCCAGAAGTGCGAAATATAATCATATAGAGGAGCAATTCGCTCTGAATAAAGTCCTCCCTTGAATTTTTCACTCTGCAATGCCATCTGGAAGAAGTTGTTGGCAAGGGGTGGCTTCAGCCTATGCCAATCAGTTACAACCTGATTCACACCGGCTCCGAGCAGATAGATGATCTCACTCATATTGCGTGGTCTCCAAGAACATGACCACTGTTTTGCCTGTTATTGTTCTTTCCAAAACATGTCTTCTTTGTTGTACCCAGCCATTTTCCCGGTCTTAGGACACTGGAAGGCATTGTTAACAAGTTTGCTGGATTCGAACGACTTCTTGTCGCCGAAAGCTATGGGAGATTTGTGCTCTTGCTCGCAAATTTTGCATTTGTAATATACGGCCACTGTAAATCCTCCTTCTACCCTCTGGGGTATAAGATAACATGATGATGTGATGCACCTCCTCCGGAGGTCTGTGATAGACTTCTGGTTGGAAAATTTACTTTTAGGAGGTGCACGAATGAATTATATGGGTATTGACCATCACAGGCAATACTCACACATCACCTCGCTGGATGAGAGCGGCGAGGTGCTCAAGTCAGGAAGAGGGGCCAATCTTCGTCTGGAGTTGGAAGATTTTCTTTGTGGGATCAAAGAAATAAGAGCGGTAGTGGAAGCAGGCCGGTCGAGCTACACGATGGTGGATGTCCTGGATGATATGGGGATTGAAACGAAGGTGGCCCATCCGAAGGAGGTCAAAGCGATCACCAAGGCCAAAGTGAAGACGGATCAGAGGGACTCCTAAAAGCTGGCTCATCTTTTGCGGACGGGTTATATTCTTGAGGTTTACAAGCGATCACGGGAGAATCGTTCTTTCCAACGGGTGTTACGTCAACGGGCATTTTACGTGGGAAGCAGACGTCGATGAAGAACCGGCTGCGGGCGCTTTTGGCCCAGCAGGGAGAAGAGATTCGCGGAGAAGTGTCGCGGGTGGAGAACTTTTTTACGGAGAAAGGGATGAAGGTGCTGGCGGGTTTGGCTTTGCCGGAGAGAGAGGCAAAGATGGTGGGGGCGCTTCTCAAGACCTATCGTCATCTGGAGGAACGCATCAGCGAGACGAACGCTTCAGTCGATGAGTTGTATGGAAAGATGCCCTATGCCCGGCTGATCCAGAGTGTTCCTGGGTTTGGCAAATTTTTATTGTTGTTGGTAGCGGTGGAGATAGAAGACATCAAAAGATTTGACGATGTGAGGAAGTTACATGCCTATGCTGGGGTGATTCCTTCGACTCACAGCTCTGGAGAAAGGAGCTATCACGGCAAAATCATCAAGGCGGGAAATCGCTGGTTGCGCTGGGCAACGGTGGAGGCGGTCTGGCCTTCGCTCCGAGCGGACTTTGACCTCAAGTGTTAATACCAGAGGATGAAGAAGAGGAAGGGGGCGAACTCAGCGAAAGTTGGCGACAGCCAGGCGGTTGCTGACGATCATTTTTCGGATGTTGAAAGAAGGACGCCCATATATTCCGTATAAAAGATGATAAAGAAAACAATCGACCGCCTTCGGCAATTTCTTAGCGGGCCGATGAGGTCGCGTTCGGTATAAGATTAAGGGGCCGAGACCTGATGTTAGCGTGTGTGCGGGCCGAATGCTTTCGGGGCACGGATAGAAGAATGGTCCACAAGACCTAAAGAAAAAGAAAGGAGAAGAGAATAGAAAAAAGTCCTTGCATCACATCATCATAGAAGAAGAAATTTCTTTTCGCGAGCGATGGCGAAATAAGAATTCCTCCATCAATTTTACCTCGTCCCATCGTCATGGATAATAAAACTTGATGTATAGGGATGTCAAGCTGAGCTTAAATAGCGGAAGGCGGGCTCAGAAGACGAAGGAAAGCCCAAAAGCACCGGAAATCATCCAGACCTCCCCCCCGATAAAAGTGAAGGTCATAAAAAATATTCACCGCCGGTCGCGGCGGCCATCAGGTTTAGAACCTTGAAGTCTTTTATGTAATTTTTATCCAGTTCAAAACGCCGAAATTTATGAGCGTCCTTTATCATGGAAGTCACAAAGAATATATCTTGCGATCAATGAGGTCGGCGATAAAATTATATCATCACGGGGTCTCGAGTTCATATAGATAAGCGCCTTTCTCGATAATGGCCCTGCCGTCTTTCCCGCAGCACAGCAAAAGGTCAACGGCGGAGAGATTCCTGATGAAATCCCCCCAGAATTGAGGATACTGAGGCGGCGAATAGCGCAAAAACCGGACATGGATATTCTCTTTTTTGAATTGATTGTAATCGATGTGTTTTTCCGAAAAATAAGGCATGATGACCTCTTCTGCTCCAAGCTCTTTGGCGATGGAAACAAGAAGTGGCGTTCCTTTTCCAGCAATTGCTATTTTGGATTGAAGAATAAGTTCCGTGTCTATGTCGAGGGCTATTTTAATGATATTTAAAAGCTCCAGAATGATATTGAGAAAGCTATCGCCTGGAGTTTCGACCGCTGTTTGAAACTTTTCGTGGATTGGCCCAAAGTGGACAGAATTTCCGTAGAAATGCCGAAGAGTCAAAAGAAATTTTTTGGCCCAGCGGCCTTTTTCATAAATTTCAAGGTCCTTGATCTTCTGCTGACCCCGACCCTTCCTTTTGAACGGAACAGTCAGCCAAACCTCGCCGTCCGGACCTTTGATCCGGTTCCGTTTGACAAATGTAAAACCTCTGGCCAGCAGCGTATCATCGAGAAGAACCATCTTATCGGAGTGAAGGAGCCTGGCGAAGAATCCTCCCCAGGGGATGAAGGCCGGTTGATTAAAGGAGATTCTCATCCAGGCTAATAAAAAAAATTGGGGATCAAACCTTCATATTTATCCAATTAATATTATTGTATTTATCATGAATCATTTTATGGGCTACATTTTTATGGATAAATTCGGGTAATTAATATCTCCAAGACATCAGGTCGGCGCCGAGCGGCGCGGTCTTTAAAATCCTCTCGACGGCCTTGGGAATGTACATCTGGTGGTACCGCAGGCGCGAAATCGCGTTGGGCCGCGTCGGGTCGCCGTTCCAACAGTGCTCGGCCCTGTCGCCATATTTGACTTCTCCGGCGTAATACGGATCTTTCGTGCTTTCGAGGAACGCTTCCATTAAATACACGGCGTTGTTGAGATAGAAATTATCCATGTCGCCGCAGTAGATGTGGATCTTACCCTGAAGCTTCGGGCCGAGCGTTTTCCAGTCGCGCTGAAGGATATAGCTTGGGTCGTAGTGCTCTTTCCAGTATTGGGCCACGGCCGGATCGATCTCGCCCGTTATCTTGTCCCAGATCGGCTTCGGATAGCCGTCCTCGCCGACCGGGCTGAATACGGCCTGCCAGATGTCCCACTGCTCGCCCGAGCGGCCATGGGTCGCGATGGCCAGCTCCCGGCGGTTTGCCTGTTCGAGCGTCGTGCCCACTTCGCCGAGATAGTTGCGCACTCCGGGCCGCGGCGTCTTTTTCCAATCGGCGTCCTGATAATACGCATTCTTATGCTCATAGATATTGACGATCGTATAGGCCCTAAAATCGATCGGATCGGGGCAGGCCGCCCAGCAGCCGTTGAACTCGTCGGGATAAAAGATTTGCGCGGCCAGCGCTTCCCAGCCGCCGGTCGAGCCTCCGTACATGAACCGTGCCCAGCCTTGGCCGATGCCGCGGTATTTCTTTTCGATGTGGGGGATGAGTTCGCGGACGATGGCGTCGCCGTAAGGGCCGCAGTTGGCCGAGTTGACGGCATAGGAATCGTCGTAATACGGGTTGGCGTGCTGGATCTCGATGAGAATGACGCGAGGGAAATTCTTGCCCGTCCATTCTTTATAAAACTGATAGGCGTATTCCTGCTGGATCTTGTTGTAGCCTTCGGTCTTGAACCGCTCGCTGTAATCCGGCTTGAGGTTCGGGTCGGGCGGTTCCTCGCGAAATCCTCCGAAGGTATAGGGAAAATGCCCGTGGAAGATGACGAGCGGGTAATGGGCGTTTGGATGCGTGTCGAAACCTTCAGGCAGCAGGATACAGGCGCCGATAGACATCGGTTTGCCCCAAAAATCGGTCAGCAGCTTGCTCTGGATCCGTTCATGCTTGATGTATTTCGTGTCCTTCGGAGGCTCGATCGGCGATATTTCCTGGTCGAGCGCAATTTTAATGATGTCTTTTTTCGCGGGATCGATCGCGACTTTTAGAGGCGTGCTGAAAAGGTTTCCAGGTTTGGCGTTCCATCTCTGGCCTTCGCCCATGTCGGGCGGGAGCTTCACCGTATGTCCGTCGGAGCGGTGAAAGGTTTCGTATCGATTCAGGAGCGCCTGGACGTAATATTCTCCGGCCGGGATTTCGGCAATGCTTTGGAGTGGATAGCCGAAGGCCGAGGCGTCGATGGCCGCTTCCTGGCCCGGCTGCAGGCCGTCCACATCAATTCCGAAGATGAGCTGCGTTGTTGCGCCGTCGCTGATCTGGAAGCGGGGCTCGCTGTCGCCGCTTTTCGAGATCATGAGCAGCATCCGGCCGTCGAGCGCTGTTTTCGACCGCTCGGCAGGGAAGGAGATTGCGAATTTAAGCTCTGCCGCCGGCCCTTTTTTGGATGAACAACTCGGCATGGTCAGGACCGAGCTGAAAAAGATAACGACCAGGCTGAAAAACATGACATTCTTTGTGATTTGACGAACTCTCATCCTTTGCCCTCCTTGATGATGATTGATACTGGAAATTAAATAACCTTATCGGCCCTAAGTCAAGGGCACGTCGCATGATTAAAGGAAGTGGCCGGATCTCGGTCTGACCTCTTCCTTGTTCGCTATTTCAGAATGATGAGCGAGTTGGAGTCGGGAACAAAAATCCACTGGCCGCCGAGAACGATGCCCTGCGATTCGCCCGGCGTGTCAAAGGCGGCCTCGAGCTTCGGGCCGACAGGGTTGGCGATGTTGATTTTCTTGACGCCCGCGTTTCCATCCGAAACATACGCATAATCTCCGGAGAGGGCGACGAAATTGGCAAAATCTTCGACACCGACAGAGCCTGTAATTTTGGGCGCCGCGGGCTTGCTGATATCGATGACCTGAAGACCGGCCGGGCCCGAGGCCACATAGGCGAATTTCCCCCGGACCGCCACGCCGTAGGGCTCGCCGTCGAGCTTGAGCGAGCCGGCCAGAACGGGGGCAGAAGGATTGCGGATGTCCAGAATATGGAGCCCCGTATCGCTGTGGGCCAAATAGGCATAATCGCCTTCCACGGCCAGACCGTAGGTGAAGCCGGGCATTTTATACGCGCCCACAACCTTGGGGGCGAGAGGGTTTGTGATGTCGATCACATGGAGTCCGGCAAGATCGGCTGTGAGATAGGCATAATTCCCTTTGACCACAATCGTGCGGGGCACTCCTCCCGGAGAATTCAACGGCCGAACGGCCCGCGGTTTGGTCGGCGTGCTGATGTCAAATATTCTGACAGACCAGCGGTCGGTCACATAAGCGTAGTTTCCGCTTACGGCAAGGCCTTGAACGCCCCTGAAGATATCAGTCGATCCGACGGATTGGGGGCGAGCCGGATCGGCGATATCCAGGACCTGGAGGCCGGATAATTCGCCGACGGCATAAGCATAGCGGCCTTGGACCGCGGCCGCGACGATCGAGCTCGGCGTGAAAAACATGCCGGCCCTCCGGGGCCTTTGGGGATTGGAGACGTCCATGAAGAATATGCCGGAAAAATAGTCCACGACATAAGCGAGATTCTCCTTCAAAACCACCGTCCAGCCTTCGTTGTACATCGTGTACCTGTTGGTCGAAACAACGGCCGGTGCAGCGGGGTTGGAAATATCGATCATCTGGAACCCGCCGTCATAGAGGCTCCCGGCGCAGAGATATTTCCCTTCGGCGGAGACACTATGGGCATAGCCTGAGGCGGTCAGAGACGCTATGAGGCGCGGATCGGACGGGTTGCCGATATCCATGACTTTGATCCCCGATGCTCCATCGGCGATGAACGCATGAGTCCCGGCGAGAGCAACCGCTTCCGATGTCCCGTCAGTGTCGAGGGCGCCTGCCGGCAGCGGCTTGGCGGGATTTTTGACATCGACGATCTGCAGACCGGCGCTTCCATCGGCGATATAAGCGAAGTTGTCCCGCAGAGCGATCCCCAGCGCTTCGCCGGCCGAGTCCCATTTTCCGACGACTTTCGGAGCGGAAGGATTGCCGATGTCGACGATGAGAAGGCCCGCGGGACCGTCGGCGACGAACGCATATAATCCGGCCAGGGCCACGTCCCGGGCTTCGCCCTCAGTGTCGAACGTCGCTTTAAGGACCGGGGTTTTCGGGTCGGTGACGTCGATAATGTTCAGGCCTTTGTCTCCGGACGCGACGAACGCAGTCCGGCCTCCGACCGCGAGCGCGAACCCGCCGCCGAGATACAATTGAGAGACCATGACCGGCTGTTTGATATCGGAGATATTCAAGACGCCGAACCCGTTCATAAAGGCGCAATAGGCAAAATCCCCCTGGATTTCAATGTCATGGGCCTTTGTCCACAAGGCCGAGCCGACATAGGAAAGCTTTGCGGTCGCGGCAGATTGAGAAGCGAGAGGGGATTCTTGAAACATGCCGAGGACAAAGAGCAAGCAGATAACTAGATATTTGAGCTTAGCTTTGGACATTTTCACCCTCCCTCCCGGCCTAGATCATGATCCCGTCGGACCAGCCCAGCTTGATTAACTCTATCTTATTGATATCGCTCGTGCCGAGGCCGTACTTGGTGTCAGCGATCTGGATGTGCTTGGGGACAGGGGGCAGTTCCTGCGCCGGGCCGAGTTCCTTGCGGCGCTTGGCCATGATCAGCCGCAGGCCGATGGTGTCGACGGCCACCGGATCTTGGCCGACGATGAGGCCTTTGTAATTCCAGACATAGCGGCGGCTGAAATTGTGCGGTCCGCGGCCGTGGAACTGCGGTGTCAAAGCGCAGAGGATGTTCAGCCGGGTCTTGCCCTTGACCTGGGGGAGGTTGAAAAGGCTTCCCAGGTCGGCGCAGTTGTCGGGGTGATGGGCCGGCTGGGAGATATCGAACATGATGTAGTTCTTGATGCAGCCGGACATCCCGGCCAGGTAATGCGTCCTCAGGGGACGGGTGTTGATCAGGGCCGTGGATTTCACGAAGATCAGGTTGGTCCTTACGGTGTGGTCGTCGATGCCGATATTCTCTTCCTTCACCCCGGCGTCCAATAAGCGGCGTTTGATGGCCTTTTCGACTTCCGGCGGCGTCGGGAGATAGGACCAGACGTTGCTTTTGATGCCGACGATGTCTTCGGGCTTGACCAACCGGCGAAAAGCCGCCACCGGGTCGTTTTGGTCCAGGAGCTTCATGACGGCTTCGTCCAGCATCTGCTGAATGACCTTCTCGTTGAATTGCGAATTTTCGTCCAGGGCGTCCGGATGGCGGATGACGATCACCCGGGATTTTTTCAGCGGGGCGGCGGATTCCTGAGAGAAGCCGACGGTGGTTCCCAGGACGGCCAGGGTTGTGCCGCGGATGAAATCTCGTCGCGTCAGGGTCTGTTTCATGCTGACCTCATTTTTGGGGATATCGGACGGCGGAGTGAAGACGCTCCGCATGTTCTTTCGAGGGAGACTCAAACACGATGGCCACATAATTCTTCCGGAGACGGGCCATGGTCCACTTCAGGTTTTCCGTCTGCGCCGTCCCGGTCTGCATGGCCTCCGGGAGATAGGATTTACAGAAGGATTGATATGCCGCCTGGGCCCGGCCTTCGTCGGGATAGCGGACGAGGAGAAGATTCCCCGTTTCCTTTTCGTTTAGGGCATACTCGGCGAAAGCGCAATCCGTCTGCTTATCCAGGTTCAGGATGTTCTCGCTGGCCACGAAGAAGCGGTTGTTCAGGTTGACGGGGCCGTGGAAATAGCTCGTCCGGTTTTTCTTCAGTCCGGTTTCCGGCAGGCATTGGAGAAGGGCTGGAGAGGCGCCGGGCGGTCCGAGCTTGGCCGCGACGACTTTCCCGAGCTCAAGAATCGTTTTTTCCGCTTTCTGTTCGTCGTCCGAGGCCGTGATCGAGACAAAATAACGGCCCTGCCGGAACCTCAGCAGGCCGAGTCCGTATTCCGATTCCTGACCGATGCCCGCCTCCGGGTCCTGCCGGTCGCAGGAGAAAATGCCGTAAGCTTCTTCCGGAGAGCCCATGTCGTAGATATCAAGGGCGAGTTCGCCCTTTGCCGGCCCCTTGAATTTCCGGACGAAGACCTGCTTGAAGTCGAAGGCGAGATAAACTTCGGCGCCCCCGTCCAGATAGTCAAAAAGCGTTTTCCGGTCGTAGACCATGTCTCGGCCGGCCGACTCCCAGCCCATGATTTTTTTCGGGATCGACTGTCCAAAGTCTATCACGTTCCCTCCGGCAAATGAGATCAAAAAAAGGACGGCGCCCATGCCCAATAATGTTGGAATTTTCATCGGTGTCGTTCTTGCCTCGTTTTGTCCGCCGCTTGACATCTCTCATACAATATTCAGAAAAAAACGCCGTGTCAAACGGCGGAGTAAGCAATGTGATAGCCTAGCAAGAATGTCCCTCTTTACTGCCAAGCTAGAATGTCCCCTCCGAGGAGGCGGACATGAAAGAGATCATCACCTTGAGCAGACGTGAGTTGCAGCGGATCCAGGTTCTTGAGC